>ERZ773060.683-NODE-683-length-10518-cov-5.79451_pt1 | contig 10518 bp, 15 predicted proteins | sample MGYA00580628_ERZ773060 | MGnify/ENA primary metagenome ERZ773060 (study PRJEB29015, sample SAMEA2738019) | human oral metagenome | biome: human oral; feature: human-associated habitat; material: dental | place: China | collected 2045 ... | reverse complement strand
ATACCGTGTCTCCGTTGCTTTTTGTTTGCCCGCCGTTTATCAGCATACATTTTAGTACACCACCCAGCAGGTTTTTCCAAAGTTGCATCGGGTTTCCTTCGTTCGTTTCAATGGCGGGAATATACCGGAAAGGGGCGGCCATGTGTATCACGGTGTTGTCAAATACTCACCGGCGTTCTGGCGTTGAAGCTGCCCGTACCGGCACCGTTGAAGTTGTAGTTGTAGCCGCCCTGCGCCTGGTTGTAGAGGCTGCGGTTCTGCAAGCCGTAACCGCCCTGTTGCCCGTTCTCGCGCGCGTAGGCGTCGTTGGTGATGCGGTTGGTGATTTGGCCGATGGCCGAGGCAAAGCCCGCCAGGGGGTTCGCCGCATTGGCGATGCCCTGCGCCGCCTGTCCCTGCAAGCCACGGGCGGCATCCACCAGACCGCGCCCCAGCGCCAGCACTTGCAGCATCAACTGCTCCCATTGGGCGTCTTTGTAATACTCTTTACCTTCTTTGAGTCATACTCATGGTTTTTTTCCAATAGACTTCCTTCCAAACCATAACTTGCACGGCAACCCGACAAAATTCCAAACCTGCCGAGCTGTTGTCTGCTGCCCCCACCCTAACCCTCCCCCACAGGGGGAGGGAACTCATTGGCTGCAAAAATAGCAATAGTTTCATAATTATCCATATGCGATATGACAGCTGTTATTTGAATCTGCCGCAGAACGGCTCCCTCCCCCGTGGGGGAGGGCTGGGGGGGGGGCAGGGATACAAATTCCAAAAAACGTATGCCTTTGCCTGGTTTGGAAAGATGTCTAATGGTTACGATGTCCTTGATCGCTTCCCGTTCTTCAGGCAGCAATACGCGGGTGCGTCCCGCTCTCTGTTCGCTTGCGGGTCGCTGTGCACTCATGCTTCCTCGCATTTCATTGCGTGAGCAAGATCGCGCCCGATGTTATGCCAGTCGCGTGCCAGATTGCGCGTGTCATTACCCGCATCAAAATTGCGCGGCGTCATGTGCGGCGCGATATCAAAAATGGACGCAGCGCCTTCAAGGATGGCGCGGCGTTGTTCCTGAAAGGTTTTTGTTTTTGCCATGGGTGATACCTCCATGCGCCGTATTTTAGGCGATGCGGAGCGTGATGCGAACGGAAAAACCGCCCCGGAGGACGGTTTTTTGTGGCGGGAAAGGCGGGGGTTTACCAGCCCTTGACGGCGGCACCCTTGAAGACTTTTTCCGCCGCGTCTTCCACTTCTTTGCTGTGGTAGGCATCGACGAATTTTTTCACTTCGTCCTTGTCCTTGTCCGCTTCGCGCACGACGATGATGTTCACATACGGTGAATCCGGGTCTTCGAGAATCAGCGCGTCGCGCTTCGGCAGCAGGTCGGCGTTGATGGCGTAGTTGGAGTTGATGAAGGCGAGGTCAACATCCGGCAGGCTGTTCGGCACGAGCGAGGCATCGACTTCGCTGAATTTGTAGTTGTGCGGGTTTTCGGCGATGTCCAGCACGGTGGATTCGAGGTTTTTGCTGTCTTTCAGCTTGATGAGGCCTTGTTTTTCGAGAAGGATGAGGCTTCTGCCTTCGTTAGAGGGGTCGCCCGGCAGGCCGATGGTCGCGCCGTCTTTCAGCTCTTTGATGTCCTTGATTTTTTTGCTGTAAGCACCGATGGGGTAAACGAAGGTGTTACCAACCGGCACGAGTTTGAGGCCACGGTCTTTGACCATGACGTCCAGATAGGGTTTGTGCTGGAAGGCGTTGGCGTCAATGGAGCCGTCGGCAAGGGCAACGTTCGGCGCGACGTAGTCGTCAAATTCGACGATTTCGACGTCCAGGTTGTGTTTTTCTTTGGCGACTTTGGCAGCGGCTTTGACGAGGTCGGCTTCTTGGCCGCTCATTGAGCCGACTTTGAAGGGCGCGGCCTGGGCGGCAAGGGCGAAGCTGGCGATGAGGGCAGCGAGGGTCAGTTTTTTCATGGTTTCTCCGGGTTTGTGGATGGATGGGGTTAAACCTTGGTTTGGCTTTGCCTGGAAATCCCCCTCCCCTGCAGGGCTCAGCCCGCAGCGGGCGGGATCCCACGCAAAATGCGGACGCATTTTGCGTGGGGCCCGGGGGAGGGCTGGGGAGGGGGTGAGCGATGCTGTTCATGAACAGGGACAGGCTTTTTATATTTGCTGCCCCCACCCCGACCCTCCCCCACGGGGGAGGGGGTTGGTTTAGCGATGGTCAAAGCGTTTGGCGAGAGCGTCGCCAAGCCACTGGATGAGCTGCACGAGGACGACGATGGTGCAGACGGTGTAGAGCATGATGTCCGGGCGGTAGCGCTGGTAGCCGTAGGCGTAGGCGACTTTGCCGAGGCCGCCCGCGCCGAGCGAGCCGGCGATGGCTGAGTAGCCGATGAGGGCAATCAGGGTGATGGTGAGCGCGTTGGTCAGCCCCGGCAGCGCTTCCGGCAGCAGCACTTTGCGCACGATTTGCACCGGGCTGGCGCCCATCGCCTGCGCCGCTTCGACGAGGCCGCCGGGGACTTCGTTCAGCATATTTTCCACCATGCGCGCGATGAAGGGCGCGGCGGAGAGGGTGAGCGGCACGATGGCGGCGGTGTTGCCGATGGAAACGCCAACGATGGCGCGGGTAAAGGGGATTATCCACAGCGCGAGGATGAGGTAGGGAATGGAGCGGCCAATATTCACCACGATGCCGAGCGGGTAATAGACATACGGGTTGGCGAGAAAGCGGCCGCGACGGGTGGCGTAGAGGATGACGCCGAGCGGCACGCCGAGCAGGGTGGCAAACGCGGTCGCGGTCAGCGTCATGTAGAGGGTTTCAAAGGTGCTGCTGACGAGCAGGTAGGGGATGTCGCCGATGAGGGCGTGCAGCCAGGTGGTGAAGGATTCCCACCATCCGCTGATGGCATGCCAGAGTTTGAGGAGGTTATTCAACATAGCCGAGGATTTCCGTGCTGACGGGTTGGGTGGTGAGATAGGCAAGTGCATCGCGGGTCTGCCCCGGTTCACCGATGATTTCGGCGACGAGCAGGCCGTGACGGGTGCTGCTGCCGATGTGTTCGATTTTGGCCTGGATGATGCTGATGTTGACGTCGAAGCGTTTGGTCAGCGAGGAGAGGACGGGTTCGTCGATGTGGTGGCCGAGGAAGCCGATTTTGACGACGGGGTGCATGCCGGCGGGTTTGAGGCGCCTCTGGTAGTCCTCCGGCAGGTCGAAGCGCTGGGTTTGCGCAACGAATTGTTTGCCAAGCGCCGAGGCGGGCGCAGTGAAGAAGGTGCTGACGTCGGCGGTTTCAACCAGTTGTCCGCCATCAATAAGGGCGACTTTGTCGCAGATGTGTTTAACGACTTCCATTTCGTGGGTAATCATCAGGATGGTCAGCCCCAGTTTTTCGTTGATGTTTTTCAACAGGTTAAGGATGTCTTCGGTGGTTTTCGGGTCGAGCGCCGAGGTCGCTTCGTCCGAAAGCAGCACCTGCGGCCCGGCGGCCAGGGCGCGGGCGATGGCAACGCGCTGTTTTTGCCCGCCAGAGAGTTGTGCCGGGTAGTGGCTTGCCTTGTCTTCAAGGCCAGTCAGTGCGAGCAGCGGCAGTACTTTGCTGGCAATGTTTTTTTTGTTGGCACCGACCAGTTCCAGCGGCAGGGCGATGTTGTCGTACACCGTGCGGCTTGAAAGCAGGTTGAAGTGCTGGAATATCATGCCGATTTTGTGGCGCGCCTTGAGGAGTTCGGCAGGCGGCATTGCGGTCAGCTCTTGCCCGGCGACGATGACACGGCCACTGTCCGGGCGTTCCAAGAGATTGACGCAGCGGATGAGGGTGCTTTTGCCCGCGCCGCTTTGCCCGACGACGCCGTAGATTTCGCCGGGGGCGACGTGCAGCGAAACGCCGTTGAGCGCGTGGATGTCGCGCCCTTTGTGCTGGTAGGTTTTTTGCAGGTTTTCGAGGGTAATCATGGGGTGTCCTTTGCAGGCGGGCGATTATAGCCGCCCGCCACGGCGCGGGATATGAAAGGTTTGCATCAGGGAATAACGGCTGGTTATCGGGCGACGTTTATAGCCATCCTGCCCCCATACACAGGAGGCGGAGCGGTGGTATGGCGCGCGTTAAATCAGGCTCTTGCTGTAGTAATTGAGTTCGGTCTGCTGCCGCCAGCCCTGTTTCGGCCAGTAGGCGTTGCCGACGGCGTTGTCGCTGAGGACGAGCAGGCGCATTTTCGTGATGCCACGGGCGCGCAGGCGCTCTTCGCTGCGCGTGAGCAGTTGGCGGGCGATGCCCCGTCCGCGCCAGTGTTCAGCGACGGCGAGGTGGTAGAGGGTGGCGCGGCGGCCATCTTCGCCGCAAAGCAAGGTGGCGATGATTTCGCCGTCGGCAAGGGCGACGTCGCTCAAGCCCGGATTGCGTTCCAAAAAGGCGGCGAGTGCGGCGGGTTCGTCGGCAGCGTCGAGGAAAACGCCGGGGATGGCGCGCCACAGCGCCAAAGCGGCGGAGATGTCCGCCGCCGTCATCGTGCGGTAGGTAATGTCAGCCACGGAGCACCCGCGCCAGTTCGTCGCGGCTGATGGGACCGTAGGGCGCGTGCCGCGTTTTCGCCGCCAGCTCCATGCGGTAGCGGACGAAGTCGGCTTCGTTGTCAATCATAAGAAAGGGGTTGCCCGCGAGCTGTTCGCCGAGGGTGGTGCTTTCGGCAATGCCGTAGTTGTGGCCGACGTGCAGGCGGGTGGCGGCAGGCAGGGTCTTCAGCTTTTGCAGGCTGCGGTAGAGGGCATGCGGGTCGCTGCCTTTGAGGTCGGCGCGGCCGCAGCCGTAAATAAAGAGGGTGTCGCCGGTGATGAGGTCGCCGCCGAGGTGGTAGCAGCAACTGCCGGGGGTGTGGCCGGGGGTCATGATGACGCCGATGCTGCTGCCGCCGAAGCTGATTTCGTCGCCATCATTAACGAGTACTGCGTCTTCGGGGCAATCCGGCCAGTGCGGCTGCTCGGCTTCGCTGATAAAGAGCGTGATGCGCTCGCCGTAGAGTTCGCGCACCGCGTTCACATGGTCGTGGTGGCTGTGGGTGATGAGGATGCCGGTGAGCATCAGCCCTTCTTCGGCCAGCACTTCGCGGATGCCTTCGGCGTCCCAGGCGGGATCGACGACCATCGCCTCGCCCGTGTGGCGGTCGGCGAGGATGTGGATGAAGTTGTCGTGGTCTTCGGCGATGAGGGTGAGGATTTCGTGTGCCATGCGGGTTCTCGGTGTCGGGTTTTCAAAAGGAAGGGGGGGGGGGGTTTGGTGATGTCCTCACGGATGACTGGTTTGCATCGACGGTAATATCGCGGGCGCTACCCCCACCCCTGCCCTCCCCCGCTGCGGGCTTCGCCCTGCAGGGGAGGGAGCGCCCCGCCGCCGTTTTTCGGAATGCCAAACGGGTCAGTGAATTTTCATCAGGCGTTCTTTTTGTCGCGCCCAGTCGCGGTCTTTTTCGCTGGCGCGTTTGTCGAAGGCTTTTTTGCCCTTGGCGATGGCGAGGTTTACTTTAACGTAGCCGTTTTTCCAGTAGAGGTTCACCGGCACCAGGGTGTAGCCGTCGCGCTCGGCAGCGCCGATTAATTTGCTGATTTCATTGCGATGCAGCAGCAGTTTGCGCGTGCGCGAAGGGTCGGCGATGACGTGGGTCGAGGCGGCTGGTAGCGGCGTGATGTAGGCGCCGAAAAGAAAAACCTCGCCGCTTTTGACGAGGATGTGGCTTTCTTTGATTTGGATGCGCCCGGCACGTAGGGCTTTCACCTCCCAACCTTCCAGCGCGATGCCTGCTTCAAAATGCTCTTCCAGGAAGTAATCGTGGAAGGCTTTGCGGTTGGTAATGATGTTGTTGTCCTGTTCTTTGCTTTTCTTGCTCATGGGGTAAAATGCCGCCAAATTCCTGAAAGGACGCCTATTGTGCCACAAATCCGCAAGTCGAAAAAATTGCCCTGGACGCCGTCGCAGATGTTTGATTTGGTCGCCGACGTCGAGAAATATCCGCAATTTTTGCCGTGGTGTGCTAACGGCAAATTGGTCAGCCGCAACGAGCACGAACTGGTTGGCACCATCACCGCACAAAAAGGCGCGTTTCACAAATCCTTCACCACCCGCAACCGCTTCGATTACCCGCACTGGATGGACATCGCCCTGGTCGAAGGGCCGTTTCGCCACCTGCGCGGCCGCTGGGAATTTGTAGCAACCGACGACGGCGGCTGCGAAGTGCGCTACAGCATGGATTTTGAAGTGCCGCTCTTGCTCGCGCCCATCCTTGGCGGGCTGATGAACCACATGAGCAACACCATGGTCGATGCCTTTGCCCGCCGCGCCGCACAGGTTTACGGGGTATAACATGCTGAAGAAACCGCTGCTGCTTGCGGCGCTTTTTATTTTGACCAACGCCCTTTATTTGTGGATGGCAAGCCGCACGCTCCCAACTTTGCAGGTCTTCGCTGGCGGTCTGCCGCCGCTCGATATGCTGCCCTTCGGTTATGCGCCAGACTATCCGGCGCGCCTTTTTGCCGCGTTGGGTGAGGCGGGGCGCGATTACTACCGCGTGCCCCAGCTCGTCCTCGACAGCCTCTACCCGCTGCTTTTTGCCCTGACCTACGCCAATCTGCTCGCTGTCCTGCTGCGCAAGAACTTCCGCCCGCAGCGCTGGTTTGCCCTGCTATGCGCCTTGCCCGTTTGCAGCGCCGTCTGCGATTGGCTGGAAAATGCGGCGACGTTCACCATGCTGCGCCAATACCCAGACATCTCCCCCGCACTGGCGGGCGCGGGCAGTATCCTCGGCACACTCAAAACGCTGACCGGCTTTCTCAGCCTGACCAGCCTGCTGGTGCTGGTTCTGCTTTGGCTGTGGCGCTATTACCAAGTGCGGCGGGGCTAACGATGACAACCATCCGCGTTGAAATCGCCTACGCCGAGCCGGAACGGCAGAAAATCATTACCCTCACTATGAACGAAGGCGCGACGCTCAAGCAAGCGGTGGAGCGCTCCGGCATGGTGCGCTTTTTCCCGCATCTGGATTTGCAAAAAGCGACTTTCGGCGTCTTCAGCCTGCCGCGTCCGCTGGATTACGTGCTGCGCGATGGCGACCGCGTTGAAATCTACCGCCCGCTCATCGCCGACCCGAAAGAAATGCGCCGCCAGCGAGCAAGGCAGCGCTAAATTAAAGAACAAGGAATCCGCATGGAAAACCGGCAACAGCATTGGAGTAACGCGCTAAAACTTCTTGCCTTCATTTTATGGTTCATCTCCCTTTCGCTGCCGGGATTCCTCACGTCACACGCGGATTCCTGGGGCAACTGGACCGGCTGGATCTTGCTCTCGGTAATGCCATTCGCTTTCTTGCAACCCGCATCCTGCTGGGCGCTTTATTCCAATATCTTCTTTTGGGTGGCATTGCTGCGCAAAGATGGCATCATTTCATTGGGCATTATGTGGCTAATGACGGCGACCATTATTTTTCATACCACGATATTGGTTAGTGAAATGCCCAAATTCGACCCCGTTCTTTCCTGGGGATGGGGTGCCGTCTTGTGGTTGCTTTCCTATATTGTGCTGACCCTTGCCCGGGCGGTACGTCATCATTCCGACCCTGCCCTGTTCCTGTGTATTGCCGGATTTTTCTGTAGCCTTGCCATTACCCTGCTGATTGGTCTGAATATCTACCAATACCGGATTATGAATGATGAAGAAAGGGAGCACCTGCTTCCGCCCAGCATGGCATTTACGACCCAAACCATTTCCGGCATTGAGATTCAGCCCGTCCCGGAAGATTTCCGCCTGCCAGCGGATGCCAATATTATCGTTGAGAACGCCATTCCTGATTTGAAACTCCTGCGCTATACCAGCCTGAAAGACACCGACAAACCCTTCCCCGGTGCAAAACCCGGCTACTACTATGGCATCCTCAATCCATACGATTATCCCGTGATCATCGCCCGCCCCGGCAACGTAGCGGATTACCGTTACCAGATTGTGCCTGACCCCCCGCAGCGCTTTCACATCACCCTGCGCCGTGGCAATGGCGATCCCGTTTGGCAGCAGGAATTTCGTACCGATTCCTCACGTGGCATCTATCCCCCTCTCCCGGAAAAAATCTGGCGGCGTGATTTCCCCTTCTACAAAGAAGAAACCTATAAAGAAGAAAGTGATATTACCCTGCGCGCTTGTCCGTTACCGCAAGGCGGCAAACATATCCGCCTGCATGACATGGAACTTATCCTCGAAAAAGGGGAATTTCTTTCCCAGGCTTTCTGCAATGAAAAATATACCCTGATACTTTTTATGGCTGAGGCAAAAAGACGTAGCGGAAGCCTGTATATAGCTGCCTATCTTCTGAATCAGCGTGGGGATATTATTCAGGGTTATGATTCAATTACAGACTGGCCAAACGATGTATTGCTGGAATCTGCCACATTATCCGGCAACGGGTACGACCTTTATCTGAAAGCGGAAAAAGAGGAAACCCAGCTGCTGGACGATTCATCCTCCCTGCGAACTTATCGGGAAACCGCCAACACCCATATGTTGCAACAGCAACCTTAGAACCTGTTCAAAATCCCGTGACGGTCGGGATGTGCGCGGGATTGGGCGGTCTGCGGCGTTGCAAAACTTGGCAAGGTAGCCCACATTGCCTGCGTTTTGCGCCTTGCATCCTATCCCAACCCGCATCACTCCCACCTCGCCCCGGAATCTTGAACAGGTTCTTAAACGGAAATTACCATGCCCCGCCACGCTCTGACCCTCTGCGCCACCGCGCTCGCCACCCTCATCTGGGGTTCCAGCTACTACGTCGCCACCGAATACCTGCCGCCCGACCGCCCGCTCACCGCCGCGCTCATCCGCTGCCTGCCCGCCGGATTGCTGCTGCTGTTGTGGACGCGCGAATGGCCGCGCCGCGCCGTCATGCCGCGCCTCGTCACCATCGGCGTGCTCAACATTGCCTTCTTCCAGACCATGCTCTTTGTCTCCGCCTACCGCCTGCCGGGCGGACTCGCCGCCATCCTCAATTCCACGCAAACGCTGCTGGTGCTGGCGCTGATGGCACTGGCGGGAATGCGTCCGCCCAAAGCGGCCTGGCTGGCGGCTGCGCTCGGCGTCGCCGGTATCGTGCTGCTGGTCGCCAGCCCGCAAAACCGCTACGACCCGCTCGGCATCGCCGCCGCACTGGCGGGCGCGTGCGCGATGGCGGCGGGTATCTTCCTCACCAAACGCTGGCAGATGCACCTCTCCGTGCTGGCGCTGACCGGCTGGCAACTGACCATCGGCGGCCTTTGCCTGCTGCCGCTGGCACTCGCCGGTGAGCCGCCGCTGCCCGCACTTACCGCACGCAACATCGGCGGCTACGCCTACCTGTGCCTCTGCGGCACGCTGCTCGCCTACGTCCTCTTTTTCCGCGGCATCCGCTGGCTCTCGCCCGCGACCGTCTCCTCGCTTGGCCTGCTCAGCCCGGTCTGCGCCTTCGCCCTCGGCTGGCTGCTGCTCGACCAGCGCCTTGGCCTGCGCGCGCTGACCGGCTTCGTGCTGGTGCTCGCCTCCATCTACGGCGTGCAACGGGCGATGATGCACAAGGCGGAGTGAAGGCCGCTCTACATACCCGACCACATTCGCCATGCCCCGTTTTTTCCTCCTGCCTGAGCATACTTTTGACCTGTCCCGCCGCGACTGGGCGGGCAACGAACAGCACCTGATTGACCTGAGTGTGCAACGCCGGGGCGGCGTCGCCCTGGTGCATTGTGGGCGCGACGGCATCGTTGTACCGCGCAGTTACCGCAGCAAGCCGGGTTTTACTGCCGCCTGCACCGCACTGGCCGCCGATGGGCTACCGGTACACGTCCGCCTGAGCGGTGGCGGCGTGGTGCCGCAGTCGCCCGACACCGTCAATCTCTATCTCGCCTACCCTGTCGCCACCGCCTATCCGGTGGCTGCTGCCGAGCGTCATTACCGCCACCTTTGCGCGCTGTTGCAAAAGCTGTTCGCCACTTTCGCCATTGCAACGGATTATCAGGCGGTGCATGGCTCCTTCTGCGATGGCCGTTTCAACCTCGCCGTTGGCGGGCGCAAAATCGCCGGTACGGCGCAGTTCTGGCAACGCCGGGGCGGGGCGCAACTGCATACCGCGCTGGTATCAGCGGTGATTATCGCCGCCGCCGCGCCGGTGCTGACCGCCCGCGCCAACCGCTTTGAGGCAGCGCTGGGCAGCACGCAACGCTATCTACCGGAGCGTACGGTCGCCGTTGCCGACCTTGCGCCGGTCAGCGCTCACGAGGTCGCTGAAGCGTTGGCAGCGTTGGTGAGCGCACCGGGAATGGTTTGACGACCGCTTCTGGCGCATAAAAAACCGGGCAACGCCCGGTTTTTTTGTATAGCCATCCACCGAAAGCCTCATACGGTGTTGCGTCGCCTGACCGGGCACCCTAAAAAATGGCGGAGCCATTTTTTAGGGAAACCCGCGCCGTACAAAAGCGTACTGTCTTCGGCGACGCGCCTTGTCTGAAACTTTCGGTGGATGGCTA
>ERZ773060.682-NODE-682-length-10546-cov-4.79544_pt1 | contig 10546 bp, 10 predicted proteins | sample MGYA00580628_ERZ773060 | MGnify/ENA primary metagenome ERZ773060 (study PRJEB29015, sample SAMEA2738019) | human oral metagenome | biome: human oral; feature: human-associated habitat; material: dental | place: China | collected 2045 ... | reverse complement strand
GCGTTCGTGGCAGGCGGCGATCAGGCGCCGAAGGTCGTCGATGGTGCCCATCTCGGTCATGACGCACCGGTAGTCGGCGATGTCGTAGCCCATGTCCTTGTTCGGCGAGGTGAAGATGGGAGAGAGCCACAGGCAGTCGATGCCCAGGTCGTCCAGGTAGGGAAGTTTCGCCAGGATGCCGGGCAGGTCACCGATGCCGTCGCCGTTGCTGTCCGCGAAGGAACGCGGATAGATCTGGTAGAACACGGCCCTTTTCCACCACGTCGCGGAGACGGGTCCGTCGAGGCGAGGGGGTGAATCGGGGCAGTCGGCCAGCAGGTTGACGAGGGTGTCGACGAAACCCGGGCCGAACATGCGGCCCAGGATCGTGTCGAGCTGCCGTAGCCGCAACCGCGAGATCAGTGGGTTGCACACCCAGGTGGCGCTGCGCCCGGTCTGCAGCAGCATCTTGTCGATGATGTCGCGTCCGAGCGGATGCGCATAAACCTCGGCGACGGTGGCGTTGCGATCGAGTTTCACGGGTCAATGGTGCCGTGTTCCGCCGTTGGCCGGGAAGAGGTTTCGCGGGAGACCTCGCTCGTTCGTCGCAGAATTGGAGGATCCCACATTCCTGGAAAGGCCAGGCGGTAGGTTTCAGCCATGATGAAACTACGCAAAGTCGGCATCGTTGCCTTGATCCTGCCTTTCGTCCTGGCGCTCAGCTCCTGCCTCCGGCTGCACCAGGAGATCAACGTGAGCAGCCGGGACAAGATCGAGGTCAAGACTGACTTCGGGGTTTTGAAAGAACGGGCGGAATCGGGTGGGATCAAGGATCCCAGTGAGGTCTGTCAACGTGGAGAGAGCTCGCTGGGTCTCCGTGGAGACCTCAAGGGGGAAGGGTATCAGGACGACAAGTACATCGGCTGCCGGTTCTCCGGCACTGTCGAGCTCTCCGACATCACCTACGTCAGTTTCGAGACGTCCAGCAAGCAATGGACCTTCCAGATGTCGGGCAGCGAAATGCGAATGCAGGAGATCAGTGCGAGCATGATCACCGATTTCGAGGTCAGGGTGAGCTTCCCGGGCAAGGTCCTCACCGCCACTGGCAATGCAGAGATCTCCGGCAACACCGTCACGTGGAAAAATCCCGCCGACCTGGCCGACCCCGAGGGCCTGACAGCGACCGCCAGCAACGATCCCGACCTGACCTGGCTGTGGGTCGTGCTCGGGGTCGTCGTGGTGAGTGGCGGTGTGGTCGCCATCACCCTTGTGCAGCGCCGAAAGGCGAGGAAAGGGAGCCACCCCGGTCCCGGACAGCCGGCCAACGTCCAGCAGCCCGGTCCGGTCCAGCAGTCAGGCCAGCCGGATCAGCCGGGGTATCCGGACCAGCCGGGCCTGCAAGGCCAGCAGAATCAGAACCCCTGACGGCGAGAGATGGTGTTGAGGGGCCGTGCGCAGCCATCGGGCCCCCTTCCGTCGGTGGCGGTTGTGAGGGTCCCGGCCATGACTGAACTGAATGCCCAGCCCGATGGAAGGAGAATCCCCGACGGGCTGCTCGGGGGCGTGGTTGATCCTGAGCTTGAAGAATTCATTCGCGACACGATCTGGACGCAACTCGTGAGGGGGAATGACAGCATCAACGACCATGCCTACGAGATCGCCTGTGCCGTGGAGGACGAGAAGGGTGAGGAGGGCGATGGCGGCACGCTGTCCGACGAGCAGTGCCGCGCCATCGCCCAGTACCTGATCGATGCGCGCCGCACCCAGCAGGCCGGATTCGGGGAGGTACCCGCCAGCAAGCTGGACCGCGCCTTCGAGGCGCTGCGGAAGGCCCATGTCGTCGCGGAGCAGGATTTCTCCTGCTGCAACAACTGCGGGTATGCGGAGATCAGGGGCGATCGAAACGATCTGGGGTACGTGTTCTTCCACCAGCAGGACACCGAGAGCCTCGCGGAGGATGGCAGCACCTACCTCAGCTACGGCATCTTCTGGCCCGCCCACATCAGCAAGGCGCAACACAAGACCCTGAACAGCTCCCAGCGCAAGGAGCTCTACGACGCCACAACCATCAAGCTGATGAGAACCGTCGTCATCCCGATTCTCCATGAACACGGCATAGGCGTCAGCTGGAACGGAAACGTGGACACCCGCATCCTTCTCACCGGCGTCGAATGGTACGCCCCGCTGCCTTTGGCGGGATAGGGCTGAGGACGGGACCGCTCAACCCGGGAAGGGCCCAACGGGTTCGGGACTGAGCCTTCCGGACAGGGCCGGTGGTAGAGCCAGCAATTCTGGCTGGTTCAGCTCCTCGGGCATGATCCACGGGGTCCTGCCGGTGCGTGGCTGGGTGGTGCGGCGGAGCCTCTCGCCGTCGCTGGCCAGCCAGTTCGTCCAGGCCCGCCCCACCAGGCCAGCCAGCTCCAGGGCGCGATCCTGGCAGGTTGCGGGCCAGGTCTCCGGGAGCTGCGGCTCCGCGGGGAAGGTCGGCTCCACCAGTTTCTGGCCCCTGCGGGAGGCCGCGTAGGAACGCACGGCTTCGACGATGGCGCGCTGGTGGGTGCGGGTGGCGTCGATGAACTCCCCGAGCAGCGTCGCCGGGTGCCCGTTGCTGATCGGCAGGCCGGTCAGGTCGCTACCGGGGGTGGTGATGACGACGCGCTCGCGGGTCAACGAATGTACCTTCCTCAAGGCGTGCTCGTCGGTCAGGTCCACCACGACGGCGTTCGTGCTGGACGCCTCGGTGGGGTCCGTGCGGCTGATCAGCCAGATCGCGACCGTCTCCGAGCGCCGATCCACCGCGGCGAAACCGAGCATGTTGCCTCCTGGGGTTTGTGCGCCAACCCTAGTCTGCCGGGGTGCACGGCTGCGAAATCGGGGACGGTAGCAGCCAATGGTTGGACACGGTCATGGTTCTTGGTGATGGTCTCTGACAGACTGGCATCGTGAGTTCAAACCCCCTGACCTCGGAGGACCTGCTCCGGTGCCGTCGTGTCCTGGACGAGGCGCTGGCTGCTGACAAGCTGAATTCCGAGCAGTACCGGACGCGCATCCGAGCATTGGTGGTCGCGGTGAACAAGGGGGATCTGTGCGTCCTGATCCGGGACTTGATTCCCGGGGTCGGGGAACCGGGTTTCACCGACGAGGGTCACGAACTCCCAGTGGTTTTCTCCTCGGTGCCGGAAGGACCGCCTCCCCGGCCGGAGGACGAGACCACCCGCGCGGTCCGGATTGCCAGGGCGGGTGCTTCCGTCGACCCCGCTCCGGTCGACTCGTTTCCTTCCTTCCCGAGTGAGGATGATCTATACCCGGACGGGGAGGACTCATATCCAGGTGATGACGGCCTCTACCCGGACGAGGACGTGCCGGAACCGGTGACGGAGAGCTCCCCGGAACCCCTGGGGGTGGATGATCCGGTGACCAGTGTGGTTCCGGTCATGCCGCCCGAGATTCCTGCCGACCCCATCCCCGGGGAACTGGTCCCGATCAGGCAGTGGTCGGCTGAGGTGTCTCCCCGAGAACGGGCCTCGACGTCGGCGGAGCTTTCTCCGCTCGAGCGGAGATCGGCCGAGGTTTCCCCGCTCGAATCGCTGCCGGGCAGGGAACTTTCCCCGCGTGAGCGGAGATCGGCCGAGGTTTCCCCGCTCGAATCGCTGCCGGGCAGGGAACTTTCCCCGCGTGAGCGGAGATCGGCCGAGGTTTCCCCGCTCGAGCCGCTGCCGGGCAGGGAGTCTTCCCCGGTCGAGCAGGGTGATGACGATCCGGTCAACCGGGTGGCCGTAGTGCCCTCTGCGCCATCCCCGAATGAGCCGGGCGTGCTCAGGTCCTCCTGGGACGACCTGCCCTCGCCCGAACCGTCCCTGGCGGAGCCGGAACCAATGGAACCGGGAGCGGAGCAGGAGCCGGAGGAGGACGAGCCGGTGACCCGCATTTCCGCGCCGATGGGGTTCGACGACTTCGAGGCCCCCACCCAGGTGCTGAATGCCGTCAAGGACCTGCCCATTTTCCGGGAGGAGACGTCCGGGGAAAACGCCGAACCACCGCAGCCGGTCCTCCCGTATTCCATCAACCAGGACCTCTCCGGCACCCCGACCGATCCCATGGCCCGGGCGACCACCGTCCCCTCAACGGGAAACGCGGCTCCCCAGATGCCGCCCCCGATTCCTGAGCCGTCCGATGCGGTCCTGGCATCCATGCCCCCGCCGACCCCTCCGTCGACGACCCCGCCGCCGGATCCCTGGGCTTCCTACGGACAGGATCCCCTCGCCGCCATGCCCCCGCCGCCGGATCCGGCCGTGATGGCGCCCCCACCGATGAGTGACTACGGCTATGGGCCCGCTCCCGCGGCCCCGTACTACGGATCTCAGTACATGGCCGGGCCGATGCCCCCGCCGGGCGTTTCCTACCAGCCTCCGGTCCCGGCCTACGGCTCGGAACCCGCCCAGCAGCAGGCCCCGAGAGGTCGCACCACCTGGGCGTGGGTGGCAGTGACGATGATGGTGCTGGCCCTTCTGGTGTGGGTCGCCTACCTGGTGCTCTTCCGATAGGGCAGACAAGCCACTCCCGAGGTCTCATCGCAGGTCCTGGTCTCGCCCGCACCGGTGGCGAGCGCTTTGTCCGTGACCGGCAGCCAAGAACTCAGGCGCCACCCGGACCCGTGAATAACACCGATGTAGTTTTACCCCAGTTGTGGAAAACTTTGTGGGAAAGTTGGTGACAGCCTTGTTCACCAGAGGTCGCGGTAGCTGAAGTCGCCCGTCGTGAGCCGACGGCGTCGTTTCTTCTCGTCCATGCGCATCGCCGCGAGGACCACCGTGGTACCCACGACGAAAACTCCGACGGAGAGTCCGGGAAGGTCGAGCAGGAACTTCGTGAAGGGCAGGGCCAAGGTCACGGCCATGCCGGTGACCAGGGAATGGGACGGGGGAAGGTGACTGCCATGGAGTCTGCGGGCCATCAGCACCGCCATCACCGCGATCAGGGCCATCAACCCGGCCGCGATCGACCAGCGCTGTTCCATCACGCTCCACAGCACCAGCCCGATCAGCAGGGAGAGAAGAATGTGCGATCGCAGAGGGACGGGCGAGGAATCCGGGGTCACGCGAAGTGTCGACGCGGCGTAATACGCTGCGGGTATTGGGGACATCCTGACACCTTAAGTTACCGGCGTCAGGGGATTGTCCAGTCCCCGGAGCGCGAAACCCGGGCATTGCGGGGGGCCCGGTGGCGTGTCGCCGATGTTTGTCGGTCAATCGGATGACGCGGGGGGTGAACCGAAGTGTATGAGAGCCCGTTCCCATGGATGACCACTGTGTCCCCGATGGGCGTGGAAGGTATCCCGGCTCCACGTCCGCAGCCCTCGGCCGTGGAGAACGGGAACGGGCCGGGACCGGGAACGTCTCCAGAAACACACCGGTGTAGTTCTACCCAGGCTGTGGAAAAGTCTGTGGAACAAAACCCTTCCGGATGACATGATGCGGCGGGGCGGGGCGATGAGGTCAGGGTGACAGCGGTGACTCGGGGACGCTCAGTACCGGCAGCCGCATGGTGAACTTCGCTCCGGCCCCCTGCTGGTTCCCGGCCCGCACCGAACCGCCATGGGCCTCGACGGTGTGGGTGACGATCGCCAGGCCGAGCCCGGTTCCGGGGGTGTTGCGTGCCCGGTCGGAACGGTAGAACCGGTCGAAGATGTGCGGCAGGTCCTCTTCGGCGATCCCCGGGCCAGAATCGACGATCGTCAACACCCCGGCCGAGGTCAGCTCCACCCAGATCTCGCCGTCGCTGGGGGAGAACTTCACGGCGTTGTCCAACAGGTTCGTGATGGCACGCTCCAGCGTGGACGCATCGCCCAGGATCGGCACCGGTTCCAGGCTCGTGTGAAAGGTGATGCCCGGTCCGCGACGGGCCGCCCGGGCCAGCGCTGCCTCCACCACCTCCGACATGTCGAGCCGCTCCGGCTGGCGCTGGAGATGGTCGTCGCGGGTCAGCGCCACCAAGTCACCGACGAGGGCCGAGAACTCACCGAGCTGGGCGGAGACGTCGTCGAGAATCTCGGAGCGGGCCCCCTCCGGCAACATTCCGGACTTGTCATCGGCCACCAGCAACTCGATGTTGGTGCGCATCGACGTCAGCGGGGTTCGCAGCTCGTGGCCGGCGTCGGCGATCAACTGGCGCTGCTGCTCCCGCGAGGTCTGGAGGCTCTTCAACATCAGGTTGAAACTGCGCGTCAACTCGCCCAGGTCATCACGGCCGTAGATGCGGATCGGGTTCAGCTGGTCGGTCTGGGTGACGTTCTTCACCGCGGTGGAGAGCCGACGCACCGGGGCCAGCGCGGTCTGCGCCATCCACAGGGCGGTGAGAGTCGTGGTCATGATCCCGACCAGACCGGACAACGCGATCACCAACCACAACGAATTCAACGTCGTCCCCAGGGACGTCAGGGGGCGCGCGTAGAGAATGGCGTAACTCTGTAACTGACCGGTGCGGTCCCTGGCCCGCACCGGAACCGAGACGAGACGGTACTCCTGGCCGTCCGCCAGTTTCACGGAACGGGCCCGGTGCCCCTGCTGCATGCGGGCCACGGCTATCTCACCGGCATCCGGGAGCAGGGCCAAGGACTGTTTGCCCGCCTGGGAGGCCTCACCCCGCGCGGTGGTGACGGCCAGCAACTCCTGGGAGGTGCCGAGTCCCCGGCCGAGGTTGTCGAGGTTCCTGATGTCGGAGTTGATGATCTCGGCACTGGTGCGCGCGGCCGACAGCATCTCGCGGTCCAGCTGGTCACGCAGAGAGATTCGCGTGGACAGATAAGCGGTGGAACCGACCAGAAGCACGGCGGCGGCCACGGACGCCCCGGTCAGCGAGGCCAACCGGGACCGGAGTGACTGGCCCGTGATGAGCCTTTCGACGCCCCGGCGGACCCGGATCCAGAACGAGCTGATCACGGGGCGGTTTCACGCAGCACGTAACCGACGCCGCGTACCGTGTGAATCAGGCGGGGCAGGCCGCCCGCCTCGGTCTTGCGGCGCAGATAACCGATGTAGACCTCGAGGGAATTTGCGGTGGCCGGGAACTCGAACCCCCAGACCTCGTTGAGAAGGGTGTTGCGCTCCATCACGCGGCGAGGATTCTCCATGAACGTCTGGAGGAGGGCGAACTCGGTGCGGGTCAAGGAAATGTGCTGCCCTGCGCGGGTCACCTCACGGTGTTGTGGATCCAACGTCACATCGCCGAAAACGAGCACCTTCGAGTCGTTCTCCGGCGCCGGTTTCGAACGCCGTGTGAGAGCCCGTAACCGTGCCAGCAACTCGTCGAGGGCGAAGGGCTTGACCATGTAGTCATCGGCACCTGCGTCGAGTCCGTCCACCCGGTCGCCGACGGCATCGCGGGCCGTGAGGATCAGGATGGGCACGTCATTGCCCGACTGTCGAAGCATCCGGGTGGCCTCCAAACCGTCGAGACGGGGCATCATCACATCCATGATCACCGCGTCCGGGGTGTGCCCTGCCAGCTGTGCCAACGCCTCGACGCCGTCAGCCGCAGTCGTCACCTCGTCGCCGGAATACTTCAGGGACCGGGCCAGCGAGTCGCGCACGGCCTGGTCGTCGTCCACCACCAGGATCTGCATGGCACAAGCCTGCCATCAAAAACCCGAAACCCCACGAACAACGCCGGTGCGGCCGGCAAACTACCCCGGGGAGGTACATCACGGTGCGCTGGGGAGGCGCCGCCAACCTGCGAGCCCTTATGGTTGCTGTCCATGGCGAAGGTCGTGTTTGTGTGCTGGGGCAACATCTGCCGCTCCCCGATGGCGGAGCGGGTGGCCCGCGGGATGGCTGCCGAGCGGGGGCTCGACGTGGAGGCCGACAGCGTCGGTATCTCGTCCGAGGAATCGGGCAACCCCATCGACCGGCGGGCCGTCGCCGTGCTCCGCGAGGCCGGGTACTCCGCCGGCGGGCACCGCGCCCGACGGGTCACCGCCGACGACCTCACCTCGGCCGATCTCGTCGTCGCCGCCGAGCGATTCCACATCGACAGGCTCGAACAGCTCTGCCCCGACGCCACCTACGCCCTCATCAACGACTTCAACCCCGCGATGCCGAAGGGACAGGACCTCGACGACCCCTGGTACGGTCCCGCGTCCGGGTTCCGCGACACACTGGCCGACATCGAGGCCGCCATGCCGGGCATCCTCGACGCCCTCACCTGATCGTCACCGCTTGTCTCGCCGCAGTCGATGCGTGAAGCCGGACCCCGGCGCGCACATTTGGAGTGCCGCGATACTCTGAGAACTTCCTCGCAGAAAGGCCCTGTGATGCTCAAAGGACGCAGCTTCACCAAGGAAACCGACCTCACCCCTGCCGAGTGGTTGGCCGTCCTGGACCTCTCCGCCCAGCTGAAGGCGGAACGGCGGGGACGCCGCGAGGTCAAGAGATTGGTGGGCAAGAAGGTCGCCCTGCTGTTCGAGAAGACCTCCACCCGCACCAGTTGTTCCTTCGACGTGGCCATGACGGAGCAGGGCGGGTACGCAACCCGCCTCGACACGGCCGGTTCGCAGTTCGTCCACAAGGAGTCGGCCGCTGACACGGCCCGTGTGCTCGGCCGCTGGTATGACGGCATCGAGTACCGCGGTTTCGCCCAGGAAACCCTCGAAACCATGGGCAGGTACGCCGGGATCCCCGTCTACAACGGCCTGACCGACTCCTGGCACCCCACCCAGATGCTCGCCGACCAGCTCACCATGCTGGAACACAGCGGCAAACCTCTGGAGGAGACGTCGTGGGCCTTCGTCGGTGACGTGCGCAACAACATGGGCAACTCGAACCTGATCTCGGCCGCCATGGTTGGCGCCGACATCCGCCTGGTCGCGCCCAAGCAACTCCAGACCACCGACGAGGTGCGCGCCCAGGCCGAAGCCATCGCCGTGGGGACGGGGGCCCGCATCACCATCACCGACGACATCGCGGAGGGCGTGGCGGGAGTCGACTTCCTCCACACCGACGTGTGGCTCTCACTCGGGGAACCGAAGGAACTGTGGGCCGAGCGCATTGAACTGCTGAAGCCCTACCAGGTCAATGCGGAGATGATTGCGGCCACCGGGAACCCGCGGGTCAAGTTCATGCACTGCCTGCCCGCCTTCCACGACCGCAACACCACCGTCGGGGAGGAGATCTACCAGACCACCGGGCTGGACGCACTGGAGGTCACCGACGAGGTCTTCGAGTCGGAGGCGAGCATCGTCTTCGACCAGGCCGAGAACCGGATGCACACCATCAAGGCCATCCTGGTTGCCACCCTCGCCGACTGAGCCCCTCTTCCCCGGCCGGCTGCGCGCGGGTTCCCCGGTTGCGCAGCACTCAACCCGGTTTCGGGCGCGAAACGAGGCGTTTTCCGCGTTGAGTGCTGCGCAACCGTGTTCTGCGGTTTCGATTCAGCCGTAGGTGGTGAAGACGACGTGGCGGCGTTCGGCCGCGGCCTCCAGGTAGAAGCTGCGCAGGTCCGCCAGCGACTCCAGTGCGTAGCTCTCCTCCTCCGGGCCGTGTCCCGGGCTGCGCAGCTCCTCGGGCATGCCGGTGTAGGCGCGGTGGAAGTCGTCGTCACCGAAGGCCTCCAGCCACCGGGCGATCTCCTCCACCTCGTCCGGGCTGGAATGGGTTACCCAGACATCGTCGTCCTCATGGAGGGTACGGGCCCCGCCGATGACACCCCGGGCGGGCCATTCGTCGTCCTCGCCATCGGGGGCCAGGGCGTTGTGGATGGGTTCCCACGCCCTGTCGGTCTGGCAGGCGCGGTCGAAGAGTTCCTCGTCCTCCTCGAACTCCTCCAGAATGTCCGCGAGGTCTTCCTCGTTGTCCGTCAGACGAGAGACGTCAGCTGCGTCGAGGCGGAGGTGAAGTCCAAGCATGGAGGCAGCATAAGGGGCCATCCCGGGAGGAGAACAGAATCTTCCCTTGTGAATGTCACTTTCTGATCCGCAGAATGCCGCTCAACTCCGCCGGTCGGAGACGCCCGGGAGCCGGAGGCGGATGGCGGAACCCCACAAATTTTTCCCCCTGACTTGTAAGTTCCCGACCTTCGAAAGAAACCTACGCTCCCGTAGGCTACGGTTGCGTAGGTTTTTAGGAGAGGTCATGAAACACGACATGGTGCAGTTGCTGACCCCCGACGGGCAGCGCGTCGAGAACCCCGGGTTCTCCTTCGGGGGAACCGACGACGACCTGACCCAGTACCTGCGAGACATGGTGCTGGCAAGGCGTTTCGACACCGAGGCCACGGCCCTGCAACGGCACGGGGAACTCGGTTTGTGGCCGCCCGCCCTCGGACAGGAGGCCGCGCAGGTCGGCTCCGCCCACGCCCTCGGTGCCCGCGACGTCGTCTTCCCCACCTATCGGGAACACGCCGTCTTCCTCGCCCTGGGCCTGCCCTTCCAGCAGATCCTGGCCCTGTTCCGGGGCTGCGACGCCGGGGCCTGGGACCAGCTCGACCGGTTCCGCAACTACCAGATCATCATCGGCTCCCAGACCCTCCACGCCACCGGCTACGCCATGGGATTGCAGCTGGACGGCCTCGTCGG
>ERZ773060.672-NODE-672-length-10617-cov-875.578_pt1 | contig 10617 bp, 7 predicted proteins | sample MGYA00580628_ERZ773060 | MGnify/ENA primary metagenome ERZ773060 (study PRJEB29015, sample SAMEA2738019) | human oral metagenome | biome: human oral; feature: human-associated habitat; material: dental | place: China | collected 2045 ... | reverse complement strand
TGATCCTGGCTCAGGACGAACGCTGGCGGCGTGCTTAACACATGCAAGTCGAACGGTAAGGCGCTTTCGGGCGTACACGAGTGGCGAACGGGTGAGTAACACGTGAGGAACGTGCCCTTGACTTTGGTATAGCACTTGGAAACAGGTGGTAATCCCGAATATTCAGTTTCCCGGGCATCCGGGTTGTTGGAAAGCTTTTTGCGGTCAGGGATCGTCTCGCGGCCTATCAGCTTGTTGGTGGGGTAGTGGCCCACCAAGGCCTTGACGGGTAGCCGGCCTGAGAGGGCGACCGGCCACATTGGGACTGAGATACGGCCCAGACTCCTACGGGAGGCAGCAGTGGGGAATATTGCACAATGGGCGGAAGCCTGATGCAGCAACGCCGCGTGCGGGATGACGGCCTTCGGGTTGTAAACCGCTTTCACCCATGACGAAGCGCGAGTGACGGTAGTGGGGGAAGAAGCACCGGCCAACTACGTGCCAGCAGCCGCGGTAATACGTAGGGTGCGAGCGTTGTCCGGAATTATTGGGCGTAAAGAGCTTGTAGGCGGTTGATCGCGTCGATAGTGAAATCCCGGGGCTCAACCTCGGGCTTGCTGTCGATACGGGTTGACTTGAGGAAGGTAGGGGAGAATGGAACTCCCGGTGGAGCGGTGGAATGCGCAGATATCGGGAAGAACACCGGTGGCGAAGGCGGTTCTCTGGACCTTTCCTGACGCTGAGAAGCGAAAGCGTGGGGAGCAAACAGGCTTAGATACCCTGGTAGTCCACGCTGTAAACGGTGGGTACTAGGTGTGGGTCGCATTCCACGTGATCCGTGCCGTAGCCAACGCATTAAGTACCCCGCCTGGGGAGTACGGCCGCAAGGCTAAAACTCAAAGGAATTGACGGGGCCCCGCACAAGCGGCGGAGCATGCGGATTAATTCGATGCAACGCGAAGAACCTTACCTGGGTTTGACATGTACTGGAAGCGCTCAGAGATGGGCGTGCCTTTTCGGCCGGTTCACAGGTGGTGCATGGCTGTCGTCAGCTCGTGTCGTGAGATGTTGGGTTAAGTCCCGCAACGAGCGCAACCCTCGTCCAATGTTGCCAGCAGTTCGGCTGGGGACTCGTTGGAGACCGCCGGGGTCAACTCGGAGGAAGGTGGGGATGAGGTCAAGTCATCATGCCCCTCATGTCCAGGGCTTCACGCATGCTACAATGGCCGGTACAAAGAGTTGCGAGCCTGTGAGGGTGAGCGAATCTCGGAAAGCCGGTCTCAGTTCGGATTGGGGTCTGCAACTCGACCCCATGAAGTCGGAGTCGCTAGTAATCGCAGATCAGCAACGCTGCGGTGAATACGTTCCCGGGGCTTGTACACACCGCCCGTCAAGTCATGAAAGTCGGTAACACCCGAAGCCGGTGGCCTGTCCCTTGTGGGGGGAGCCGTCGAAGGTGGGACTGGTGATTAGGACTAAGTCGTAACAAGGTAGCCGTACCGGAAGGTGCGGCTGGATCACCTCCTTTCTAAGGATGCCTGTCTTCTCGTGTCTGCTGGGGTTTCCTGGTGGGTGCGGGGCCCGTGCGCCGGCTCGTGCCGGTGGTGCGGGTCGGGCTTGTTTTTTGTGGAGGGCTGGCTGGGGGCACGCTGTTGGGTTGTGAGGGAGCGGCCGTGCGGTGGCTTCTTCGTCGGCGGTCGTGTGTCGGGCGGGTTCGTCCCGTGCGGCGTGCGGTTCCGTGCGTGTGTTGAGAACTTCATAGTGGACGCGAGCATCTTTGTAGTTTCGATTGACATGTGTGTTCGACAAGCTACTGAGTGCGATCGGTGGATGCCTAGGCACCAAGAGCCGATGAAGGACGTTGTGACCTGCGATAAGCCCCGGGGAGCTGGTGGACGAGCTTTGATCCGGGGATTTCCGAATGGGGGAACCTCGAAGGTGACCGGTCGTGAGGCCGGCGACTGCTCCCTGAATGTATAGGGGGGTGTGAGGGAACGTGGGGAAGTGAAACATCTCAGTACCCACAGGAGAAGAAGACAACAGTGATTCCGTGAGTAGTGGCGAGCGAAAGCGGAGGAGGCCAAACCGTGCGTGTGTGGACAGCTGGCAGGCGTTGCACGTGCGGGGTTGTGGGAGTGTTCTTGCCCGAGCTGTCAGGAGGGCGGGGAGTGACAAAGCGGTGTTGAAGTGGAAGCGGCTGGGAAGCCGTACCGGAGTGGGTGACAGTCCCGTACACGTATGACATCGTCTTCCTTGGGCACGTCCCAAGTAGCGCGGGACCCCTGAAATTCCGCGTGAATCCGGCGGGACCACCCGTTAAGCCTAAATACTCCTTGGTGACCGATAGCGGACCAGTACCGTGAGGGAACGGTGAAAAGTACCCCGGGAGGGGAGTGAAATAGTACCTGAAACCGGTCGCATACAATCCGTCGGAGCCTTCCTCGTGGGGGTGACGGCGTGCCTTTTGAAGAATGAGCCTGCGAGTTAGTGGTGTGTGGCGAGGTTAACCTGTGTGGGGTAGCCGTAGCGAAAGCGAGTCCGAACAGGGCGGTCCAGTCGCATGCTCTAGACCCGAAGCGGTGTGATCTACCCATGGCCAGGGTGAAGCGACGGTAAGACGTCGTGGAGGCCCGAACCCACCAGGGTTGCAAACCTGGGGGATGAGCTGTGGGTAGGGGTGAAAGGCCAATCAAACACTGTGATAGCTGGTTCTCCCCGAAATGCATTTGGGTGCAGCGTCGTGTGTTCCTTGTCGGAGGTAGAGCACTGGATGGTCTAGGGGGCCCATCAGCTTACTGAAATCAGCCAAACTCCGAATGCCGGCAAGTTGGAGCACGGCAGTGAGACGGCGGGGGATAAGCTTCGTCGTCGAGAGGGAAACAGCCCAGACCATCAGCTAAGGCCCCCAAGGGGCGGCTAAGTGGAAAAGGATGTGGAGTTGCGGTGACAACCAGGAGGTTGGCTTGGAAGCAGCCATCCTTGAAAGAGTGCGTAATAGCTCACTGGTCAAGTGATTCCGCGCCGACAATTCAGCGGGGCTCAAGCCGTCCGCCGAAGCTGTGGCGTCCGCGCGTGTGCCGGGCGCCGGGCCTTGTGTCCGGTGCCGGGCGTGTGGATGGGTAGGGGAGCGTTGTGCGTGCCGTGAAGCGTCGGGGTGACCCGGCGTGGAGTGCGCGCGAGTGAGAATGCAGGCATGAGTAGCGTTTTGACGGGTGGGAAACCCGTCCGCCGAATATCCAAGGGTTCCGGGGTCAAGTTGATCTGCCCCGGGTGAGTCGGGTCCTAAGGCGAGGCCGACAGGCGTAGTCGATGGTTGACGGGTTGATATTCCCGTACCGGCCCAGCAACGGTCCTGTCGAATCGGGTGATGCTAAGCACGCGAGATGTCTCCGGCGCTTTCGGGTGCCGGTGTCGTCGAGTCTGTGAACCGAGTCTGTAGTAGACAAGCTGCGGAGGGACGCAGGAAGGTAGCTCGACAGCCGTCATGGTAAGGCTGTCAAGTCTGTAGGGTGACTGGTAGGCAAATCCGCTGGTCGTGTGCCTGAGAGATGATGAGAGGGGCCCTGTCAGCAGGGTCCGTGTTCGAGTGATCCTATGCTGCCTAGAAAAGCTTCGTGAGCGAGTTGTTGTGCCGCCCGTACCCCAAACCGACACTGGTGGATAGGTAGAGAATACCGAGGCGATCGAGATAATCGTGGTGAAGGAACTCGGCAAAATCCTCCCGTAACTTCGGGACAAGGGAGACTTGAGGCGTGAGGGGCCCGCGCGGCCCTCAGCGCCGGGAGTCGCAGTGAATTGACCCAAGCGACTGCTTACTAAAAGCACAGGTCCGTGCGAAGTCGTAAGACGATGTATACGGACTGACTCCTGCCCGGTGCTGGAAGGTCAAGGGGAACCGTCAGCCTCTCGGCGAAGCGGTGAACTTAAGCCCCAGTAAACGGCGGTGGTAACTATAACCATCCTAAGGTAGCGAAATTCCTTGTCGGGTAAGTTCCGACCTGCACGAATGGAGTAACGACTTGGGTACTGTCTCCACCACGAGCTCGGTGAAATTGCATTACGAGTAAAGATGCTCGTTACGCGCAGCAGGACGGAAAGACCCCGGGACCTTCACTACAGTTTGGTATTGGTGATCGGTGCGGCTTGTGTAGGATAGGTGGGAGACTGTGAAGCGGCCACGCCAGTGGCCGTGGAGTCGTCGTTGAAATACCACTCTGGTCGTTCTGGTTGTCTAACCTCGGACCGTGACCCGGTTCAGGGACAGTGCCTGACGGGTAGTTTGACTGGGGCGGTCGCCTCCCAAAGAGTAACGGAGGCGCCCAAAGGTCCCCTCAGCCTGGTCGGCAACCAGGTGTCGAGTGCAAGTGCACAAGGGGGCTTGACTGTGAGACGGACACGTCGAGCAGGGACGAGAGTCGGGACTAGTGATCTTCTGGTGGCGTGTGGAAGCGCCAGAACTCAACGGATAAAAGGTACCCCGGGGATAACAGGCTGATCTTGCCCGAGCGCTCACAGCGACGGCATGGTTTGGCACCTCGATGTCGGCTCGTCGCATCCTGGGGCTGGAGTCGGTCCCAAGGGTTGGGCTGTTCGCCCATTAAAGCGGCACGCGAGCTGGGTTAAGAACGTCGTGAGACAGTTCGGTCCCTATCCGCTGCGCGCGTAGGAATCTTGAGAAGGGCTGTCCTCAGTACGAGAGGACCGGGACGGACCAACCTCTGGTGTGCCAGTTGTTCCTCCAGGAGCATGGCTGGTTGGCCACGTTGGGAAGTGATAACCGCTGAAAGCATCTAAGCGGGAAGCACGCTTCAAGATGAGGATTCCCCAGCCCCGTGCTGGTAAGGCCCCCGGCAGACCACCGGGTTGATGGGTCGGACGTGGAAGCGCCGCGAGGCGTGGAGCTGACCGATCCCAAACGGCCGAGAGGCTTGCCCCACGCACCCCGCCCCACGAAGAGGGGGTGGGCCCGTGACTGCTGGTGCTCGCGTCCACTGTGTTGTTCTGGACACACGGACAGGAAACCCCGGAACCCGACCCCCCAGAAAAGGAAGAGGGGGGGGGAGGCCCGGGGGCCGTCAAGTGTCAGATGCTGTGCCGGTGGCCATGGCGGAAGGGAAACACCCGGTCCCATACCGAACCCGGAAGTTAAGCCTTCCAGCGCCGATGGTACTGCACGCGGGAGCGTGTGGGAGAGTAGGAGACCGCCGGACCACGCACCATCCCCGCAGGGGGCCGGGAACCCCACCAAGGGCCCCCACCCCCTGCGGGGGGACAACCATTCAACAACCACACCAGCACCAGACACCCCACCAGACACCCGGGCAGCCGACCGAACACGACACGACAGCACCACCAACCACCAACCAAACCCACAGGCGCGCGCCGTGGTGCCGCGCCGCAGGGCTAGCCTGAGGGCCATGCACGTCGATGATGATCTCGAGCGCCGTCCTTTCGTCACCGTCGAGCCCGGTGAGCGCGTGATCCGCCGGCGCAGGGGCGCCAGGGTCATCGTCCTCGCAGACGAGCGGGTGCTCCTGGAGCAGGACACCGACCCGGGCCTTCCCGGCGTGCACTGGTGGGTCACCCCCGGCGGTGGCCTGGACCCCGGTGAGAGCTTCGTCGCGGCCGGCGTGCGCGAACTGCGCGAGGAGACGGGCCTCGTCGTGACGGAGGCCGATCTCATCGGCCCCGTCGCCCGTCGCCTCACCCACCACGGCTACACCGACCAGGTGCTCGTGCAGACCGAGGAGTTCTTCGTCGTCCGCACCGAGCGCTTCACGGTGGACACCTCCGGCTACACCGACGAGGAGCGCCGGACGCTGCTCCACACGGCGTGGATGACCCGCGAGGAGGTCGCCGCCAGCACCGTCTGGCCCAGCAGGATCCTCGAGCTCTGGGACGCCGGGCGGGGCGACTTCCTCGACCTGGGCAGCGTCGAGGAGTCGACGATCCCGCTCACCGCCGAGCAGCGGGCCTTCCTCGGCCTGCGCTGAGGGACGGACATGCCGCGGCGGAGGCGCTCAGCGCCGGCCCTCCAGCGGCGCCTCCGCGGCGTCGATGATCCGATAGGCGTAACCCTGCTCGGTGAGGAAGCGCTGGCGGTGCTGCGCGAAGTCGGCGTCCACCGTGTCCCGGGCCACGACCGTGCAGAAGTGCGCCGTGCCGTCCTGCGCGTCGCCTCGGCCGGCCATCCGAGGACGAGCAGCGCCTGCTTGAGACGATCGTCATGTCGCACCACTCCTCCACCGGAGGCCCCGCGCGGGGCCTCCGGGGCCGATCCCGTGCCGGCCGGCGAGGACCGTCCGCCCGCAGCCGCGCGCGGGCCCCAGGGGCCACCAGTACAGGGGCCAGTATCCGTCCCTCCGTCGAGCCCGTCCGCCGGACGCCCCGCGCGATCGGGGCATCCGTTCCCCCTCGTGCCGGCTGGCCCGCCCCTGCCGATGCCGACGGGTGCCTGTGAGGGCGGGCGCGAGCCGGGCGGTGCCGGGACGGTCATCGGGCGAGGGGGAGCCTCCGCGATCCGCCGCGCCTCCCGGACGTCTGCCCGTCGGGGGCGGACGGCGCGGCCCGCGGGCCGCCGGACGGGCTCAGGAGTGCGGCTGGGAGAGCTGGCGCGGCATGCAGCTGTTGAGCAGGTCGTCACCGGACAGCGTCGGGTAGAGCGTCGAGCAGACGGCCAGTCCGGCCTCGTAGCTGTCGATGCCGCCCGGGTCCGCGAGCGTCACCCAGGTGTCGGCGGGCAGGGCGACCTGGGTTCCGAAATCGGTGGCCTTGAGCAGCAGGATGTTGTGCAGGCCCTTGCTGCCCGCGTAGCTCGCGAGATCCTGGTAGTGCTGGTAGATGTCCGGGAGCCCGAAGCTGTGCGAGCCGTTCGCCGTCGTCTGCTGCGGGTCGTAGACGCCCTCGTACTTGCTGTCGAGCTGGAGCACCCAGCGCCCGTTGAGCACGAGGTTCTGCATGCTGCGACTGCGCGCGTCGTTCAGATTGTCGAGGGCCTGGGTGCGCTCGTCAACGGTGGGCGTGGGGGTCGGCGTGGGTGTCTGGCTCGCGGAGCTGGCCGGGACCGACGAGGGCGCCGCGTCGGAGGAGTCCCCGTGCCCCCGGACGATGCCGAGGACGACCGCGGCGACGAGCAGCGCGGCCAGGACGATGATGATCGCCGTCGTGATGTCGCCCCTGCGGCGGGTCGGCGGCGCCGGCTGCGGAGGACCCTGGAGGGGGCCGGGGCGGGGGACCTGCCGGGCGCCCGGGAAGCCGATCGCGCTCAGGCCGTTCGCGCCGCCGCCGGGCCAGGACGGGGCCCCGGCGCCGGTCCACTGGCCGGACGCCCCGGCCGCTGTGCCGGGGGCCCAGCCCGAGGTGGATCCCCAGCCGGAGGAGCCCGGGGCGGTTCCGCCGTCGAGCATCGTCGCGGCCCGCCCGGGGGCCAGGACGATGGCGTTCGGGACGTCGACCGGGACGGCCGGCGGAGGAGTCCGCAGCGGCTCGAGCACGGGCAGCACCAGCGTCTGGTCGCTCGCCTCGCGGAGCGCCTGCGCGGCCCGGGCGGCGCTGGCCGGCCGACGGAAGGGCTCCTTGCGGGTCAGCCAGACCAGGACGTCCCAGACACGGTCGTCCAGGCCGGCGGGACGACCGGGGTCGAGGCTCAGTTGGGCCTGCATCGCCGCGGCCGGGGCGCGGTCGGCGAAGGGCGTGACGCCGGTGACCAGCTCGTAGAGCATGATGCCGAGCGAGTAGAGATCGCTGGCCGGCGTCGGCGTCTGGTTCATGAGGAGCTCGGGGGCCATGTAGTGCGGCGTGCCGGCGACGAGCGTCGGGTTGACGGCGCCCGGTCCGGGTTCGGCGAGGCGCGAGACGCCGAAGTCCGTGATGCGGGGGACGAGCTCGCTACCGGTCTCGTCGACGAGCACATTGGCGGGCTTCATGTCGCGGTGGACGATGTGCTGCTCGTGGATGGCCTGCAGCCCGTCGGCCAGCTCGGCGCACACGAGGGCCGCGTCCGACTGGGTGAGGGTGCCCGAGGCCCTGAGGATCTGACGCAGGTCGCGGCCCTCGACGAGGTCCATGATGATCGCGAGGGTGTCGCCTTCGACGACCAGGTTGTGCACCCCCACGACGTTGGGATGGTGCACGCTCAGCAGCAGGTTCCGTTCGGAGACGAAGCGCTTGACCATCTCGGCGTTGCCGCTGATGCCCGGGCGCAGGATCTTCGCCGCGTGGAGGCGGCCCTGCGCGTCCTCGACCCGCCAGACCTCACCCATCGCGCCGTCGTTGATGTGGGAAACCAGCGTGTAGCGGCTGCCCAGGTGCTCGTCGGGGCTGTGCGTCGTCACGGTTCCTCTTCGTGTGGGTGGACTCTTCGCGCGGGCGGGCCGCCGGGAGCGGGTGCCCGCGGAGCGCGGACCTTGCAGGCGGGCGCCCTGCCGCGCCCCTGACATAGTACGGGTAGAGCGACTCGGGGATGACAGGGTGAAGGTCTGGATGACCACCAGGCGAAGGAGCGGCAGGGATGAGCGGACCCGCGACGCAGGTCGACGGGCCGGTCGCCGTCGTCGTCGCGGGGCCTGTCCGCCACCTGCTCGTCGCGGGCTCGACCATCAGGATCGGGCGCGACCCCGGCTGCGACATCGTCGTGAACAGCCCGCCCGCCTCCCGGCGGCACGTGCGGATCGGTGCGGACCGCTCCGGCGCGGTCACGATCCGCGATCTGGGCAGCGCCAACGGCGGCTTCGTCGACGGCCGGCGGCTCGACGAGTTCGTCGTCGGCGACGGCGCCGTGCTCACTCTCGGCGCCCCCGACGGTCCGGCCCTCACCGTCACGCGCACCGCCGGGGGCGCTCCGCGGTCCTCGATCACCCCGCTGGCCACCGCGCCGGCGCGACCGGAGCCGGGCACACCGGCGAGACCGTGCTCGTCGTCGCCGGACGGGCGGTGCAGGGCCGGACGATCACCATCGGCCGTGCCTCCTCGAACGCCATCGTCTTGGACGACCCGCTCGTCTCCCGGCACCATGCGCGCCTGACCGGCGGACCCCGGCAGGGCTACCGCATCGAGGGCCTCTCCGGCCTCAACGGCGTCCGGATCAACGGCCGGCCCGCCCCCGGCGGCAGCGTCTTCCGCGACGGCGACCGGCTCGGCATCGGCCGCACCACGCTGGTCATCAGCGGGGGTCGCATCGTCGCCACCGAGCCCGCCCACACCGCGCTCAGCGCCGACGAGCTGAGCTTCGTCATCAAGGACCACGGGCAGCGCGAGACCCTGCTCGACCGGGTGAGCTTCCGGGTCCGGTCGGGATCGCTCGTGGTCGTCATCGGCCCGTCAGGCGCCGGTGAGTCGACGCTGCTGCGCGCCATCACCGGCTCCCGACCGGCCACGAGTGGCCGCGTCGTCTACCGCGGCATCGAGCTCTACGAGAACTTCGCCAGCCTGCGCCAGCGCATCGGCGTCGTCCCCCAGGACGATGTCGTGCACCGTCGGCTCACCGTCCGCAGGGCCCTGCGCTACGCGGCGCAGCTGCGCCTGCCGGCCGACTACGACGCGCAGGTCCGCGAGCACGAGGTCGACCGCGTCATCGGCGACCTCGGGCCGACCGAGAACGCCGACACGCTCATCAGCCGTATCTCGGGCGGCCAGCGCAAATGCGTCTCGGTGGCCCTCGAACCGCTCACCCGGCCCGAGCCGCTGCTGCTCGACGAGCCCACCTCGGGGCTCGACCCGGGCATGGACAAGTCCGTCATGGAGCTGCTGCGCACCCAGACCGACGGCGGGCGCGCGGTGCTCGTCGTCACCCGCAGCACCGACAACCTCGACCTGTGCGACGAGGTGCTCATCCTGGCGCCCGGCGGCCGGGCCGCCTACCTCGGCCCGCCCCGCCGGGGTGCTCGGCTTACTGCCGGGGTGCTCGGCTACTTCGGCGCCGAGTGCTACGCGGAGGTCTTCCAGTCGCTGTCGGACACCCCGGACCGGCACGCCGAGCGCTACCGCCGACTCCACCCGGGCGCGCCCGCTCAGCCTCCCCCAGACGCCCGACATCGGCCGGCCCCCGCCGCAGCGGCGCGGCCGATGCGGGGCATCCCGCACGGGTGGGGGCCGAGGCTGGGGCCCGCCTGATCATCTCGACCAGGATCGGGGCAGGGGGCCGAGGACGGCGCGGGTGGCCGAGGTGAGGGCCGGCGGTTCGCCCCAGGCGGGTGCCAGCTCGGTCAGGCGCGTGACGGCGTCGGCGATCTCGTCGTCGCGGCCCGTCAGACCGGGGGAGTCGGCGAGCCCGGCGGTCGGCGTCTCGTCGCCGCCCTGACGGGCCGCCATCGTCCGGGCGACGCACAGGTCCAGGCGTCGAGGCCCTCGAGGGGCGCGCGAGGTCGAGGCGTGCGAGCAGACCCGTTCGGCGAGGTGGAGAGGGGGCGGGCAGGCCAGGTCGGGGCGCGCCCGCAGCAGGCGCTCGAGCGCCTGCTGCGGGGACCACTGGTGTCGTCCGCCGGCGAGCGGGGCCCGCTCACCAGGTCGGCCCCCTGCCGCCGGGGCCTCCGGGGTACGGCGGCAGGGGGCCCTGGGCGTTCGGCGGCACGGCGCCCCGGGGCGGCATCGTGCCCGGGGACGGCGCGACGGGCGCCACCGGCCCGGCCGCACCGGCTGCTG
>ERZ773060.667-NODE-667-length-10661-cov-2.51131_pt1 | contig 10661 bp, 10 predicted proteins | sample MGYA00580628_ERZ773060 | MGnify/ENA primary metagenome ERZ773060 (study PRJEB29015, sample SAMEA2738019) | human oral metagenome | biome: human oral; feature: human-associated habitat; material: dental | place: China | collected 2045 ... | reverse complement strand
TATTCGTAGCTTTGCCTTTGCCCGAAGAATAGTGGCTGCGCAGCGTGCGAGAAATGGCTGGGTTATGCCATTCCGCCAGGATTTTATTGGACGAAACGAGGCTTCGTGACTGTTCAAAAATCTGCCTCACGAGTTCAACCAAATCCTGCTGCCAATCAATGTCGTCCATCATCGCTTGGCGAATGCGGTTATTCTCCTCAACATACACATCCAGAAAGATAGCTTCCTTATTGTTGTAGTAGTTGTAGAAAGAACCGACTGCTACCCCAGCACGTTTAGCGATTTCTGAGATACCGGTCTCTTTATATCCCTTTTTTGAGAAGACATCGTAGGCGGCTGCTTTTAATGCTTGTCTTTTGTCCAACGCTGGTGACCTCCTTCATGTTAATAATATGAATGAATAATTTTTTATATTCATTCATATCGTATCGAATTATGACCATTGTGTCAATAGAAGGGTGGCTGTTGGTAGATTCGTGATGTCCAAGGACTGATGGCAATCAACCGGGTGTACGGTGACGCTTGGGTGCGGCTAACCACGCGCGGCAAACGACTAGTGCAGCGAATTTGGCCGGAGGTGCAGGCGATAGTATACTAAAAATATGAGATATATCCTGTTGCTTCGAGGCATTAATGTTGGTGGCAAGAACAAAGTCTCGATGAAAGACCTCACGGCGAGCCTCGAAGATTTGGGGTATCAAAACGTAGTCACCTATATTAATAGTGGTAATATTATATTTGACACTGATGACGAACTGACGACAATCAAAGAGAATATTGCTGGCATGTTAGGGCGTTTTCCGTTTACCATCAAGCACGTCATTCTGACGAAAGAAGAGTATTTAGGTGAAGTGTCTGGTCTACCAGAGTGGTGGCACCAGCCTTTGGCGCGAAAAGACGTATTATTCTATACCGATGACGTCGATCCTGAGTATATCAAAGAGAGAATCGGTCAGATGCCGCTTCACGATGAGATCGTTCATTTTGGCAAAAAGGCGGTATTTTGGGGTAAATATACGGAGAAAGAATTTTTGCGTACCTCATACCATAAGTTATTGATGAAAGAAAAGTTTTATCCACTAATCACTATCCGCAATGGGCGAACATTTGATACGCTAGGAAAGATGCTGGGGTAGGGTATGCGGATTTTACAGATTGAACAGCATGAATAAAATAGCACAAAAGCAGTAATTTTTTGATGGTGACGGCACGCTTTGGCGGCCTACTGGCGCGGATAAAAATTCCCGGCCGGATAGTATCTATAAAGGTGATCAGGTTGAGAAACATAGCCATAACAATTTAAGCTTAGTCGATGGTGTGTATGATTTCCTGAAAAATCTTCGGGCTTGCGGATATAAAATATTTATTGTTTCAGCCCACCCCGTCCCAGGACCAGAAGCACTTGAAGAGTTAAAAGCCAAAATTGTTAATCTTAATATCAAGAGGCTTGTTGATGGATTTTTCTGTTCGGACGGTAGCGATAGAAATGGTAAAACGTATGTGATACGAGATATCGTGCGAGATTTTAATCTTGATGCTAGAAATGTATATATGGTCGGCGACAGCTATTATTATGATTACGAAGCTGGCATTAACGCTGGGGTAAACAGTTTTTTTATAAAAAACGACTATTGCAAGCAGCCCGTACCATTACCAGACGATGTGCAGGTTATTGATGTGATTACGGATTTGGCGGTGGAGTAGTATCGTCCCAAGCGATCTGGTACTAGCGAGATAGATTGACCGCTAATTGAATCATTGGCACACCGCCTACTCCCTGATCAAGTCAATCTTTGCTATACTATTTCATATGATGAAATTATTTTCACAACATCACCATCATCTCCACGTGTAAGCAGGAGGTGTTTTATTGCTGTTTTATGCCTCCTGCGGGAGGTTTTTTTGATTGATTAATTTTAGGAAAGGAAATGTACGATACCAGATAAATTAAAGCCAGGTGATGAAGTAAGGGTGATTGCGCCGGTGCGCTCAGCCAGCGATATTGACGAAAGAGTTTTAGAGCAAGCAAAAACAGCACTAGAGTCACTTAGGCTAAAAGTTACGTTTAGTAAGAATGCTTTTTCTCGAAATCAGCGAGGCTGCCTGACGGACGACGAAAAGGTTGAAGATTTACACGAAGCGTTTATGGACAGTAATGTGAAATGTGTTTTGGTGGCTATCGGCGGATTCAATTCAAATCAGTTATTAGGCAAAATTGACTGGCAAATTATTAAAGACAATCCGAATATCTTTGGTGACTTATGCGATGCCAAATTTCTATTGTTTTGGTTTGCCGCCAGAAGCTAATTATTCGTTGGAGTATTTTCGGCGGTGTTTGTTTGCAGATCAGCCCGCAGAATTTGTCGTTCAGCAATCAGAAACGTTTTACGATCTTCCGTGGAATTATGACGAAGCTTCGCCGCGCCAAGCTTTGGAAAATAATGGGCCGCGAGTCGTGCAGGGCGGATCGGCTGAAGGAGTAATGATTGGCGGTAATCTTTGTAGCCTGAACTTGTTGAACGGTACGAAATATTTTTCGAAAATTGAAGGCGATATTATTTTGTGTATTGAGGACGATAGCTATGATTCAATTCCCGAAACGTTTGAGCGTCACGTGCAGGCATTGATGCAACAGTCTTTCTTTCGTCAAGTAAAAGCAATTTTGGTTGGGCGTTTTCAGGGCGAATCTCGGGCGACCGACGATATGATTAGCGATATCATCCTTTCGAAAAAGATCGATCCCACGATTCCAGTGGTGGTCAATCTGGATTTTGGTCACACTGACCCGAAGTTCACGTATCCAGTTGGCGGTAAATGTAAGGCTGTAGCGGGAGATAATATTAAAATTGTTATTCGTTGCGGTGATTAATTTCTTTTTGAGCGGGGAGCTTTCAGCAATTTTTCAGATCTATGTACTAAAGTCGAGAAAGAGGATAGTTAGCTAATGAGAATTTTACTAGTAGAAGACGACACGGCGATTGCGCCATCCGAACGAGAAGCTGAAAGAAATCTTGCGAGTCGGAGTTTGTGTTGATTGTTCTGCGTAGTTGAATATGTAACTCTCGCTACTTTTACAATTTGACTCATATACTACAATTAAAGTAATCTATAATGTATATGCCTCATATACACAATAAACCTGGCCAGCACGACATTTGTGTTAGCGGATATATAGTGAAAATAACGGAGGGTGATGAGCCTCGGATTATTCTACACAAGCACCGCAAGCTAAAGATGTTGCTGCAGTTTGGCGGGCATGTGGAGTTAGATGAAACACCGTGGCAAGCGGTTTTGCGTGAAATAGCCGAAGAATCTGGTTATGATAAGAATCAACTAAAGCTACTGCAGCCATGTTATAACAGACTTACGTCACTGCCTGGAGTAAAGTTACATCCTCAGCCGATTGCAATTCATACATATCCTGCTGGCGGCGGACATTATCACACCGACATAAGCTATGCATTCATCACGTCGGAAAATCCAATACGCAAGATAGCTGATGATGAATCCGATAATATTAATCTTTTTAGTTTGAACGATCTTGAGAAACTCGCGTCAAAACAGATATACGACAATGCTAAGGCTATTGCTGTGTACATTTTGACTACAGTGATTGAAGAATGGAAAGAGGCAGACTTGTTACTTTATAAATCCTAGATCGTCTATATCTGGGATGTCGTATATCGTTCACTTCACGGACAGTTTGAGAAAGTTGAGTCTTAATTATGTATTAGACAATAGGAAGTAGCAATCCTAATCTAATGCTATAATTTTCTCATGGAGACCCTACCCAATCACAACAAGTTACTAACCGACAGAGCGCTGCAGTGCGCTGCAATGGAGCTTGGTGTCAATGTATCTGATTTACAAATTACCTCAGTGAGCGGCGGCTTCTCGCGTAATCGCCGTGCCTTGGTGTCGGCGGGCGATAAGACAATTTTTGTCAAAGAAGTTGATGTCGATTTACTGCCGGATGACGGCGAGCGGGAATTAGGCTGGCTGAAAAAAGATTATGAAGTGACGCGGTTATTGCAGAAAGTTCACCCGCAATATGTGGCTGACTGGACTACGCTGGCTGGTGATGGGCATGTGCTGATGACAACCAGTTATGCATCAGCCGACGGCTGGTTGTGGCGGCCGCCAGCGGAAAAATCTGTGGCCAAGCGGTATATTTCGGCGGTAGTGACAGCGGCTCGTGAACTGGAAAAAACAGCGTTACCACATGAAGCGATTGAGGAATTGCAATTACAGCCGTTTACGACGATGAAGCTTGGCTTGGATGACGGCATTGATAGAATTATTGCTGATGCTGATATTCGCCATCAGCTGATTGATAATTACCGAATATTATTGCCAGAACAATCAGAAGTCAACCAGCGGCGCTGCCAGAAGATAATGGAATTACTGAATAGGGGTGGTGAACTGGCCGATATTTCAGTACGTACCAAACAATTCGCCAAGCAGCCAGAGGGTTGTTTTAATCATTGTGATGTGCGCAGTGATAATTTGGCGTTTCATCCGCAAACTGGTGGGTTGAAATTGGTTGATTGGAACTGGGCTTCCTATGCACCGCGGGGGTCTGGTGCGACGGAATTTCTAGTTGATATGGCACGGCACGGTCAGGATGTAACACCGTGGCTAGATGAGCTCAATGTGGAAATGTTGGCGGCATTTATTGGCTTTTATCTTATCCGCAGTTTCAAGCCGCCGCTCCAGCCAGGCGATACTCTTCGCCAAATGCAGGCGCTGTCGGCAGCTACCGCGTATGATTTGCTGCAAAGGACATAAGAATCCTATACATGTAAATAATACAATGTACTTTCATTGACAGACGCTATATATCGGGCTTATATTGGTATATAAGCACTATATATGGTGTTTTGTCATAAAAACAAATAGACAATCACGTAAGCGACTCCATCAGAGAGCTGGGGTGTGTTTGGCGTGGTCTGTAGAGGAGGGATTATGTATCAAATGATAAAGAAACGCGATGGTCGCCGAGTAAAATTTGATGCACGCAAGATCACTGCCGCTATTGCTAGTGCTGGTGCCGAGACAGCTGAGCTTGATGAAAAAATTGCCGCTTCATTGACCAAAAAAGTTATTACCCGTTTGCAGGCGGATAAGAACCGCCATATGCCAAGTGTCGAAGACGTCCAAGATGTGGTCGAGGATGTGCTGCTTGACTCGCGCTACAAAAAAACCGCTAAAGCATATATCATTTACCGTGATCAGCATAAAAAACTGCGCCAGATTGCCGCCAGCGCTCACGTCGATCTGGTCGATAATTACGTCAATAATCTTGATTGGAAGATCAAAGAAAACTCCAATATGGGCTACAGCCTACAGGGGTTGAATAATTATATCTCAGCAGAAATCACCAAGACCTACTGGCTGGATAAAATCTATTCGCCAAAAATCGGCCGGGCACACAAAGAGGGGGATCTGCATATTCACGATCTCAATTTGCTGAGTGTGTACTGCGTTGGCTGGGATTTGATGGATTTGCTGCGCCAAGGGTTTACAGGGGTAAAGGGTAAGGTAGCCTCCAAGCCGGCCAAGCACTTCCGCTCGGCGCTGGGCCAGGTAGTAAACTTTTTCTACACTTTGCAGGGCGAGGCGGCGGGTGCTCAGGCGTTCTCTGACTTTGATACGCTGCTGGCACCATTCATCCGCCACGACAACTTGTCATACAAGGAGGTGAAACAGGCGCTGCAAGAGTTCGTTTTTAACGTCAATGTGCCAACTAGGGTTGGTTTTCAGACACCGTTTACTAACATCACGCTTGATCTGGAATGCCCGAAGCATATGGCCGACAACCCGGTGATCATCGGCGGCGAGATGCAGGATACCAACTACAGCGACTACCAAGAAGAGATGAATATGCTTAATGAGGCACTGCTCGAGGTGCTGTCTGAGGGGGACGCCAACGGCCGAGTCTTCACTTTCCCGATTCCGACAGTTAATATCACCAAGGATTTCAACTGGGATAACCCGGTGATCGAAAGCCTGTGGGAGGCCAGCGCCAAGTATGGCATTCCATACTTCTCGAATTTCATCAATTCTGATATGGATCCAGAGGATGCACGCTCGATGTGCTGCCGCTTGCGGATTGATAATCGCCAGCTGGAGTATCGCGGCGGCGGCTTGTTTGGCTCAAATCCGATGACCGGCTCGATCGGCGTGGTGACAATCAATCTGCCACGGCTAGCGCTGAAATCAAAGAATGAGAAAGAGTTTTTCAAGGGTCTGGCTGAGCTGATGGATATGGCGCGCGACAGCCTAGAGACTAAGCGCAAGGTGTTGGAGCAGCTGACTGATTCCGAGATCAGCTTATATCCATACACCAAATTCTACCTGCGTGATATCAAAAAACGCTTCAATCAGTACTGGAAAAATCACTTCTCAACCATTGGCTTGATTGGTACCAACGAGGCAGCGTTGAATTTACTGGGTGTTGATATCGGCACCGAAAAGGGCAGGGCATTTGCTGAGAAAACACTCGATTTCATGCGCGATCGTTTGGTGGAATACCAAAAAGAGACGGGCAATAATTACAACCTCGAGGCGACGCCAGCCGAGGGCACAACCTACCGCTTGGCCCAGCTCGACAAAGCCAGCTTCCCTGACCGAGCGCACTTTGCCAACGGCCTAGGTGCGGCAGTTGCACACCCGTTTTATACGAACTCTAGTCATTTGCCGGTCAATTACACCGATGATTTGTTTGAGCTACTTGACCTACAAGACGAACTGCAAACCAAGTATACTGGCGGCACCGTCATCCACTTTTTCTTGGGTGAACGAATGGATGACCCTGAGGTATTGAAAAAGCTTGTCAAGACGATTTGCCAAAACTATAAATTACCGTACTTCACCTTTAGCCCGAGCTTTTCGGTTTGTCTTAATCACGGCTATATCCGCGGTGAGCATCAGACCTGCCCAACCTGTGGCGAGGGGTGTGAGGTCTATTCACGAGTAGTGGGCTTCTTGCGGCCGACGTCACACTGGAATAAGGGTAAACAAGCTGAGTTCGTGATGCGCGAACACTACGACAAGGCGGCTGACCATGAACGGTTTGGCGTGGCAGTCCCTGCCTGATGCAGATCTCCCAGTGGTGCCGATCGGTGGGGTACAGAAGCTATCCCTCGTGGATTACCCAGGGCATGTAGCAGCAGCGCTATTTCTCTCTGGCTGTAATATGCGCTGCGGCTATTGCCACAACCCTGAGTTAGTGCTGCCGGAGCGCTTGGTGCCGAGCATCCCGGTCAAAGACGTGCTGACTTTTTTGGCATCTCGTCGCGATCGGCTTGATGGGGTAGTGATCTCTGGTGGCGAGGCGACAATTCACGATGATTTACCACTACTATGCCGGCTGATTAGAGAGATGGGGTTTGATATCAAGCTGGATACCAATGGCACTCGGCCAGCAATGGTTCGCCAAATGATTACTGAAGAGACGATCCAGTTTGTGGCGATGGATATCAAGGGGCCGCTTGAGAAGTATGTTGACATTGCGGCGCGGCCAATTGACCTTGATGCCATCATCGAGACGATTGATATGCTGCGCCACTCCGGGATTGCTCATGAGTTTCGGACAACTATCGTGCGCCAGCAGTTGGCGGTCGATGACTTTGAGAAGATTGGCCAGATGGTCAAGGGGGCTCGGCGGTTTGCGCTGCAGCACTTCGTACCCGGTACAGTGCTGAGTCCGCAATTCCAGCACGCTACGACCTTCACCGACCAAGAGTTTCTCGCCGCTCAAAAGATAATGGAGAAATATGTCGACCAATGCGTGATTCACTGACTGTCAAAATTGTTCGAGTGCGCCAGGAAAACCCCGAGGTGACCACGCTGTACTTTGCCCGACCATTTGACTTTGTGGCGGGGCAGTATATCACAGTGTTTGTGCCTGGTTCATCAGTGCGCGAGGGCAAGGCCTACAGTCTCTCGAGCCAGCCTCACCAAGCGCTGGCGTCTATCACAGTGAAAGATGTCGGTGGTGAGTTCTCTCGCTACCTTTGCTCGCGCCGCCCGGGAGACACCCTCTTTGTAAGTCGTCCTTACGGTAATTTTAATCCATTGACTGACCGACCACTGGTAGGCATTACTGCCGGGTGTGCCTTGAGTCCTATTTGGAGTATTTTGGCTGATGCGCCGCAGCCGACAACGCTTTATTTTAGCCACAAATCACCTCAGTTCACCGTTTTTGATGCAGAGCTGGCGGCCTCGAGCATCACGGTACACCACTTTAGTACTCGCCACAACGTCGTTGAGCAGGCTGGTTGGCACAACGGGCGGTTTGATGTCGCTCGAATTGTGGCGGCGTCGGCTGCGGAGAGTTATTTTTTGGTGTGTGGTAGCCTCCCTTTTGTGCGTGACGTGTGGCAGCAGCTGGTCAAGAATGGTGTCGATGATCAATATATTGCGACGGAGACCTTTTTTGAATCATGAGTAAAAACAGTATTGATTTGATGGCAATGGCTCGAGGTGAGTGCGATACGCCGAACGATCTGGCGCCTATGAATACAGAAGCAACGGCTGAGCCGTTGGCTAATAAACTCACGCCATCACCACAGTTGTGCCAGGGTCTGGGCTCGATTGCCTGTGCCGGCTGCCCGATGCTTCGCCTCTGCCAAGAGCGGCAAGCGCTCCTCAAAGAGCAGCAAGACACTGCGCCCTCAGCGGACCTACCTGCGAGTGAGCCGTCGTGGACGCCACCAGAGCTGACCGGGGTCGAGCAGCCCCCATCGGCTAGCTATTTGGGGGCTTTACTGGCTGATGATGACCGGCTGATTGTGGCGATGCCATCAGTGCCGCGACCAGCCACACAGAGGTATAGCCGATCAGAGACGACTGACCCGTATACTCCAGGGTATTCGCTGTTCACACCCCGTGAGGTAGGGGAGGCGCCTGCGCCGACACGGGCAGCCACGAAATCAGTATCGGTATCGCCACTTCACTCAGCGACTCGCGCATTCTCGACAGCCATCTCCTCAGCTACTGATCGCTCTGCGGTGCCTGATCGTTCGCCGTGGTTGGCTTATCGGTTCTTTGATTGGCGCCACAGCTCTTCTTCTGAGGCTAGTCGCTCGTCATTGCGTATGGCTACTCAGGAAACACAGGAGGGATTGGTCGGCATCAACATCACTGATTCCGTCAATACCGCCCAGATTGTCGCCGATAGCCATCCTGCAGATACGCAGCCTCATAATGCAACCGCTCTGGATACAGCAGCGGTCACGTCCGTGCCTTACTCACGGCACTCTCTTGAGAGACAGAATGAGCCACTACCGCAAAACCCGCTCCGTCCGCATTCGTTCAGCGAGAGTGCGGTCGCTATCACGCCGCCGTCTGATCAATATGCCCCGCAGCAACCGGTTATCAACCTGCAGCCATTCCAGCGGCCACATGAGGTAGCCGCAACCGAAGAGAGCGCCCTGCAGGCGCCAAATAAGCCCATACTCGCTGTCACGCCAGACACTGCTGGTCTATTCCAGCCGTCTCTACTGAGCCATACTATGACGCCACCACAGCCACGCACAACTCCGCAGCTTCGAGAAAAGTTATCAGACAATTATACCATACATGATATAGAAGATCGTCAAGCTCAGTCAACCGACAGTCCTATTGAAGTGACTCACTCACTCACGCCACCCCCACCTCAGCCGACTTGGGTAGCTCGAACCGCTAGCCAATATAATAAGCTGTTTGATCAGTCGATCAGGCAGGTCTCGCCGGTGGCGGTAGACTCAACTACCAGCTCGAGAGCCAATCAGCCGGCGGCAGTAGCTGGGCAGGTATCACCCACCTCAAAAGCTACTCAAACTGCCCAGCAAGTATTGCCAGTGAGCATGAAACAGCCATTCGTTTTTGACTCTATTCAACCAGCTGATACTCAAAAAACACAACCGGTACTAACAGAGAAAAATTTTACTAAACAACCGGTCAAGATCACCACAAAACAATCTCACCAATCGACTAATTTTGAGCAAATATTACCAACGACTCCGCCTTGCCAGCGATCGATAGCTGCCGATCATTATGAAGCCAGCCAACCAGCTGTAGCCACATCAGAGCAGGGCAGTTTACCATCAGATAATCACACATTGCCGAGCCAACAATTAACCTTTAGTTCACCATCGGCGATACCACCAATGCCGCAGCTGGCGTATCAGGCTGAGGTACTTCCGCCCACTGATGAAGCAATCGCGCACATACAACCAGCACCACCACACAGCTCCTCTGTGATTCAGGAAACCTATGCGTCTGATGATATATCATATGATGAACCACAACCGCCCGTGAATCGCTCTGATAATCAGGTGTCGCCTGACTATTTGGGAAGTGAGCAAGAGGTTGTGCAGTCAGTTTGGCGGGCCGATCAGGTGAAATCTTCTCTCGTGGAAGAAATAGAGATAGCCCCGCTGCCTGATGACTCCGACCAGGTGATGTCAGGTAGCTCACCGTACGATCAGCGACCACCGGAATCTCCACTAGCCAATACCCAAGCGGGTGGTTTTTGGGGTCTTATGAATAGGCTGGTGGGTGTTGTGGCGGTCTGTGTCGCCATGCGGCAGCGCCAATACCGCCGCCGGGCATAGTGGCCCGCGCCTAAAGGGTGCTATAATGGAGGCATGAAAATGCTCGACAAGCGCAAAGAT
>ERZ773060.664-NODE-664-length-10684-cov-3.85831_pt1 | contig 10684 bp, 6 predicted proteins | sample MGYA00580628_ERZ773060 | MGnify/ENA primary metagenome ERZ773060 (study PRJEB29015, sample SAMEA2738019) | human oral metagenome | biome: human oral; feature: human-associated habitat; material: dental | place: China | collected 2045 ... | reverse complement strand
TTACGAAGCTGAATGACCGCGTGCTTTCCGTATGGGCGGAGATTTTGCGGCGCGTGCCGGAGAGCCGCCTCCTGCTCAAGACGGATGTGTTCTCCTATGCGGACAGCCGCAGGGAGGCGCTCAGACGCATCGAGGCGGCAGGGATTCCCCTTGTGCGCGTCGATGCGGAGGGAGCGTCGGCTGATTATCTTGCCGCCTATACACGGGTGGATATTGCGCTCGACCCCTTCCCCTATCCGGGCGGCGGCACGACCTGTGACGCACTCTACATGGGTGTGCCGGTTGTGACGCTCGCGGGGGAGAGCCTCGGCAGCCGTTTCGGCGCATCGCTTTTGGAAAATATCGGGGCGAAGGAACTCGCCGCGCACACGGAGGAAGACTATATCGCGCTCGCCGTATCTCTCGCGCAGGATGCCGCCGCGCTGGATGCGCTTCACGCGGGGCTGCGCGCGATGATGGAGACATCGCCCGTGATGGACGCTGCGGGCTACGGGCGGGATCTCGGCGCCGCGTATGCGCGCGTTTGGGCAGAATATGCAGATGCCGCGCGGTTAAAGTCGGCGCCCGTCCGTGACGATAGAATCAGTGGAGACATCCAGGAGATAAGAGCGCGCATCTTTGCGGCGCTCGAGGCGGGGCAATGCGCAGAGGCGCAGGAGTGCGCAGAAGCGGCGTTTGCTGCCGGCGTGCAGGACGATATGCTGTGCTATCTCCATGCCTATGCCGTAGAGCGGCAGGGAGATCTGCCGCGGGCAATGGCGCTCGCAGAAGCGTATCTTGCAGCGCGGCGCACGCCTCTGCGGCATGCGTTTATGCGGCTGCGGGCTGCCGTCGCCTATCGTATGGGTGATGTGCGGGCGGCGGAGTTTTACCGCAGCGCGTATGAGGAAGAGCCGTCGGATCCGTCGCTGTACAGTTCGTTCCTCCTCGCACAGAATGCGCAGGAGGCGGATATGGATGAATTGTTCCGCGCCCACTGCGCGTATGAGAAAATTTTTGAGGATGTTCCGCACTGTGCGAAACGGGAGCCCTATCGGCACAAGAAGATCCGCGTTGGGTATATTTCTCCGGATTTTCGCCGCAATGTGATGCTGCATTTTATCCAGCCGATGCTGACGATGTACGATTGCGCGCATTTTGATGTATACGCTTACAGTCTGACAGCGCAGCCGGACGAGGCGACGGCAGCGCTGCGTCCACATGCGGCGGCATGGCGCGATCTGGGCGGCGCTGCGCCGGAGGAGATCGCCGCGTGCATTCAGGAAGACGAGATCGATATTCTCGTCGATCTTGCCGGTCATGCGGCGGGCGGTGCGCTCCCCGTTCTCGCCCGCAGGCCTGCGCCCGTGCAGATGACGGGGCTCGGCTATACGGCGACGTCAGGCCTGCGCGCCGTGGATTACTTCCTGACGGATGCGGCCTGCGATCCGGTCGGCGGCACGAGCGAGCGATATTTCACCGAGAAACTGATCCGGCTGCCGAGCCAGTTTGTCTATGTGCCGCGCGCAGGTCTGCCGGCTGCGGCAGAGACGCCCGCGCGCAGCCGGGGATATATTACGTTCGGCGTCTTTAATCAGTACCGTAAATATACGGATGCGATGCTGACGGTTTGGCGGGAGATCATGGAGCGTGTGCCGACGGCGCGCCTGCTTATAAAGTCGCAGGTGTTCTTTTCCTCTGCAATGACAGAGACTGCGCGGGCGCGGATGAAGCGGCTCGGGTTCGACCTGCGGCGCGTGGCTTTGGAGCCTGCGACGACGGACTATATGCAGCGCTATCTCGATGTGGACATCGCGCTCGACACCTATCCGTGGCCGGGCGGCGGCACGACCTGCGATGCGCTCTACATGGGCGTGCCCGTGGTGACCATGTACGGAGCGCGGCGGAGCACACGGTTCTCCTATGCCCTGCTCGCCCATATTGGTCAGACCGATCTTGCCGTGCAGACGCCTGCGGACTATATTGAACGCGCGGTGTCTCTCGCAGGGGATCTCGCGGCGCTGGACGCACTGCACCGCGGCCTGCGCAGGCGGATGGAAACGTCGCCTGTCATGGATCAAGAGGGGTATATGCGCGCATTGGAACAGGCATATCACAGCGTGTCGGACCGTACGGAAGGGAAGAGGCAATGAAGAAAAAGAGAGCGCACGCCGGGCATCGGAAAAAACACGCCGCGCAAAATCATATGTGCCGAAAGATCCGTTTGGGATATCTCTCCGCTGATTTCGGCATGGGGCGGGCACGTGATCTGCTCCCCGCGTTCTTTTCCGGATATGATCAGCTGCGCTATGAGGTATATGCCTACCACACGGGAATCGGCGGAGATGTTGAACCCTTTTCCAAGGAGGTAGAATTCCGCGAGATCGGCTGGAATTCGGCCGAGGAGGCGGCAGCGCTCATTCGCCGGGATGCGGTCGATCTCCTCGTCGATCTCTCCCTTGGGACGCCGACGGAGCTTATTCGGCGCGTTATGGAGCTGCGGCCCGCGCCGCATATAATCTCTCTTGCCGAGATGTGTCCTGCAGAGCTTGCCGAACAGCTTCCCGCCGTTGAGGGGAAAGAGGTCTTTCCCTATTGCTATGCGCCGTTTGAGCTCGTTTCGCGCTATGCGTACCGCACGCCGCTCTTGGATGCGGGCATGCCGACGATCGGGATCGGCGGAACCCTGCACGCGGGCGAGGCAGAGGGGCTTTTGCAGCTGCTCGCGGAGATGCTGCGGCAGATGCGCGGCGTTCGTCTGATCCTGCCTGCCGCCGTCGCAGGTGCGTTTTCCTCGGAGGATTTTGACCGTTTGGCAGAGGCCGGGACAGAGGAATCTTCCCTCGATCTTGTGGACGAACTGTCCTATGATGCGATCGATCTGGCACTCGGTGCGGGCGTTGATCTGATTGATGTCTGCCGTGCCGCAGATCACGGCGTTCCTCTTCTCACAGCGATGCCTCTTGTCCGCGGCCGCCGTGCGGCAGATCTTTTGAATCGGCTGAAAGTGCCGCCGGCACGGACGATCGGGGAAGCTGCCGTACAGGCATGCGCGCTGTGCAGCGATCTGCAGCGCCTCTCGGAACTGCACGAGCTTCTGCACTGGCGCCTGCACGACGCCTTTGATCCGGGAGCGATCCAGTTCTCGGTGGAGCGCGCCTATGAGCGGGCACTCATGAAAGACGCGGCAGAGCCCGCAGAGGAGCTGGCGGCGGTGATCGCAGATGCCTCTGCGCGGGAGGATTGGGATACGGTTCTGCATGCGGCGCATGCATTGGACGGGATGGAACAGCTGCGGCCCGAACAGCGGCTGGATCTCGCATGGGCGTATTTCTTTCGCGATATGCCGACGCTTGCGGGACGCTGGGCACTTGCGGCGGAGGGTGTCCCGCGCGGCCGCGAGGGCGCGCGGCTCTACCTTTCCGTCGTCAGCGCCGCGCCGCCCGGGACGAGCATGGAGATCTTTGCACGGGCGCAGGAGGGACTTGCGCTGATCGAAGACGGACTCCCCGCCGTATCGGATGTGCGCACGATACTGCTCAAGATGGGCGCAGACCACGGCGTATTTGTCTGCGGCTCTGCGGCGGCGTCCGCGTATGCGATGGCATATGCGCAGGAAACAGCGGATGTGTTTATGCGGCGCTGCTACTACGGAGCCGGCCTTTTTAAACTGAATGCGGCGGATGTATCCGCGCAGGAGGTGTATCAAAAGAGCCTCGGCTATGCAGATCTTTTCCCGGGGATACAGCAGTTCTCCCATCGAAACCACCGCGTCAAGGAGAAGATACGCATCGGCTATATTTCGGGCGATTTCCGTCAGCATGTCATGCAGTACTTTGTCTGGCCGTTTCTTGCGGGATTTGACCGCACGCAGTTTGAGGTCTATGTTTACAGTCTGGGGAAGTCGGACCAATACTCGAAGTTCTTTCAAACGCTGGTGACAAAGTGGCGCGATTTTTCGGACCATATACGGGACATGGAGCGGATCGCCCGCGAGATCCATGCGGATGAGGTCGATATCCTCTTTGACCTCGGGGGGCACACGTCGGACTCCGGACTCGCCGCGCTCGCGTGGAAGCCGGCGCCGGTGCAGATCTCGGGACTCGGCTATATGGCGACGACGGGGCTGCCTGCGGTGGATTACTTCGTGACGGATCATTTCTGCGATCCCGAGGGCAGCGGCAATGAACGCATCTATGTCGAAAAATTACTGCGCCTGACGAGTCAATTCTGCTATAATGGGTATACGCATCTGCCTGCATCGGCGGGAACCCCTGCGCGCACGAAAGGATATGTTCAGTTCGCCTCGTTCAACCAGTATCTGAAACTGCACGATGTTATGCTGCATGCATGGCGCGGGATTATGGAGCGCGTGCCGACGGCGCGCCTGCTGTTGAAGAACAGCGACTACGGACGGCCCGGCATTGCGGTATTGGCGCATGACCGCCTGAAACGGCTCGGCTTTGATATGAGCCGCGTGCAGTTCGAGGGGGCGTCGCGGGACTATATGCTGCGCTATCTCGATGTGGATATTGCGCTCGATACATTTCCATGGCCGGGCGGCGGAACGACCTGCGATGCGCTCTATATGGGCGTGCCCGTTGTGTCGTACTATACGGACCGGCACAGTACGCGCTTTACATACAGCCTCCTTGCGAATATGGGGCTTGCGGAGCTTGCCTCCGACCGGCTGGAGGACTATATCGAGACGGCGGCGGCGCTTGCGGGAAATCTCGATCTGCTGGATGCGCTGCACCGGGAGCTGCGCCGCCGCATGAAGGCCTCTCCGGTCATGGACCAGGAGCGTTATATTCGTGAGATGGAGGAATGCTACCGTGCGATCTGGGCGCAGTGGAACGCAGAGCAGGCAGACGTTTGAACGTGAATTCTCTGCAGTGAAGAAGTCTCTTGCAGAAGGCCGGATGGAGCAGGCGCTCGTCCGACTGCGGCAGATGGAGCAGCAGGGGCTGTTCCCCGCGGAGCGAGGCTCAGAACTCCATGAACTCATGGGGCAGATCCTCTTTTGGCTGGCAGATCTAAAGGAGACGCTGCCGCATCTGCGCCTCGCATGGGAACTCCCGCGCAGGAATCATGAGCAGCGCCTTGCGGCGCTGAGCAACTATCTGATGTACCTTCACTATGCCGAAGGCATTTCTGATGAAGAGCTGCGGGACGCGCACGCCTCATATGCGGCGATGATCGGCTCCGTGCCGCGGTTCCCGCACGAAAAGCACCGGCGGGAGAAGCTGCGCATCGGCTATCTCTCGCCGAACATCACGGATCACATCGTGCTGAACTTTGCCGTGCAGTTGTTCTCGGCGTATGATCGTGCGCGCTTTGAGGTCAGACTCTACGATGCGGGCGGCCAGCGCTCCGAGGTGACGCGCTGGGCGGCGGATATGGCGGACTGCTATGCTGATCTGTCGGCGCTTTCGCCGCAGAAGGCGGCAGAGCGGATCCATGCGGACGGCACGGATATCCTCTTTGACCTCGCGGGGCACTCGGCGGGCGGGAAGACGCTGCAGATCGCGGCATATAAGCCTGCTCCTGTTCAAATCTGCGGGATCGGGTACTTCAATACGACGGGACTCACCGCGATGGATTACTTCCTCGGCGATCCGATCTGCGACCCGCCGGAGACGGACGTGCTCTTTACCGAGCGGATTCTGCGCCTGCCCCGGACGCATCTTTGCTTCACGCCGTCGGAGCGGTTTCGGGCCTATGAAAATCTGCGGCGCGTGCCGCATGACCCCGTTGTATTTGCGAGTTTCAACAACTTTGCGAAGATCACGGACGAGATGCTGCAGATCTGGGGCGGGATCCTGCACGCCGTACCCGGAGCGCGCCTCCTGCTGAAGAATGTGCATCCGCAGAGGGAGACGCTTCGCCGTATGCAGCGGCGCGCGGAGCGGGCAGGGATTGACCCGGTGCGGCTTGAGCTGCGCCCCGGTTCGAAAGACTATCTCCGCGACTATCTGGACGCGGACATTATCCTCGACACATACCCCTATCAGGGAGGAGGTACGACGTGCGAGGCCCTCTGCATGGGCCTGCCTGTCGTAACCCTCGCCGGAACGCGCCACGGCGCGCGCTTCGGCGTGAGCCTTCTGCAGAATGCGGGGCTGGGCGAACTCGCTGCAGACAGCGTGCGGGCGTATGCGGAGCGGGCCGTGCTCCTTGCGCAGGACAGGGAGCTGCTGACGGCGCTGCATGCCTCTGTTCCGCGCATGATGCGGGCATCGCCGCTGATGGACGGCGCGGGGTATGTCCGAAGCGTGGAAGCGGCGTATGAAACAATATGGGAGCGATACCTTGATGAAGAAACGTAAGAAAAACCGCGCAGACCGCATGCAAAAGAAACGTGCGGAGCGGGAAGAGAAACGGAATGGGAAAGGAACAACGACCATGGCAGAGCAGAAGATTGTGACGGCAGAGCAGATTCGTGCACATATGGAAAAGGGGGCGTATGCGGAGGCGATCAATGCCTTTGCCGACCTGCTGGAACAGGGAGATCCGCCCGCGGAGTGCTTCGGCGATGTTGCACATGCCTATTTCGAGCTCGGCGACTATACGCGCGCAGCCAATTGGGTCACGAACAGGCTCACGCGTGTGCCGGGGGATATCGACATGCGCATTCTGCTTGCGCGTATCTGCCAGCGCGAGAAGCGCACGGACGATGCGCTGAAACTCTATGAGAATATTGCGGCGGTGCACAGCAAGGCACTCACAAGCGCTCAGCGTGCGGAAATAGAGCGCCGTGCGGGACTCGATGCGCGCCTTCATCCGGATCGCACGCGTGCGGAGTATCCGCATCTGGCAGCCCTGTTGGGACTTGGCGGTTCTGCATGCGGGACTGCCCCATCTGCAGGGCTGCAGACGGCTGCTTCGAGCGGTACGGAGCGGGAAAAGAGCGCTGCGTTTGATGCGGCGGCAACGGCGGCGGAGATCCTCGGCAAGCAGATCCGCCCGCAGGAGAAGTGCCGCGCACTCAATGCATTTGCAGGCGTCGCCTATATGGACGGCGACTATGCGGGCGCAAAGCTCCTGCTCATGGAGACGATCCGCCTCGATCCGGGCAACATCGACGCGCTTCGGAACATGGCACTGCTCCTGCATGAGATGGGAGATCATGAGAAGGCGATTGCGCTGGCGGCAAAGATGCGCAAGACCGATTTCCTCCTGCTGCGCGCATTGAAATCATGAGCGCGCTCAGCATCATCCTCGCGGCAGCGGAGGGAACGCACCTGCGCGAGACGGCGGAGGCGGCGCTCGCCTCCGCCGCCGGATGCGGCATGGATGCAGAGCTGATCGTTGTTTCGGCGGAGACAGAGGAGAGCGCGGCACGGCAGCAGCTGCATGATGTGCCGTGCCGTTTTCTTTCCTGCGCCGGGGAGAGCCTTGCCGCGTGGAACAACCGCGGCGCAGACGCCGCGTCCGCTGAACTGCTGCTGTTCCTGCAGGAGGGCGTTGTACTCACGCAGGACGGCCTGCAAAAAATGACGGAGACCCTCCTGCTGGACCCGCAGATTGCTGCCGTGGGTCCTTTTTCGAATCGAACCGTGTTCTCGTGGCAGTATCTAAACGCGGAGCGTATGGCGGCGGAGGGAGAGGATGCGGCTCTCTGGGTGCAGAAGCATCTGAGCAATCCGACGGAGAGCCTCTTCCTCGAGCATTTTGCCCTGCTTATGCGCCGCTCTGCTTTTCGGCAGGCGGGCGGATTTGATGCGTCGTTTGAGGGCCGCGGCGGCGCGGATCTCGATCTCTCGTTCCGCCTGAAATGCGCCGGGCTTCACCTCCTGCGCGCGTCGGTCTATCTTGCGCATCGGGGCGCGGAGATCTGCGATCTCTATGATCTCACGCGCACACAGATGCGCACGCCGCTCGCGGAGCGCTGGGGACTCGATATCGGTGTGCCGGAGACCCTTTGGCAGGAGGCTCTGGAGGCGATCGACTGGACGCAGGGCGCCGCTCTCGTGCAGGCTACCTGCCGCAGCGCTCTCCTTCGTACGCCGCTCGTCAGCATTATGATTCCGACCTATAACCGCCCGGAATATTTTCGCGAGACGCTGGAGAGCGCGCGTGCACAGGTCTATCCGAACATCGAGATCATCGTCTGCGACAACAGTACAGACGACCGGACGCAGGCCCTGATGAGGGAATACCGGGACGATCTGCGCGTACGCTATGTGCGGAACAAAGACGCGCGGACCAAGGCGGAGAACTTTATGCCGTTCGAGCATCTGGCGCAGGGGGAGTTCCTGCAGTGGTGCATGGACGACGATATCCTCCTGCCGGATAAAATAACGCTGATGGTCGATCTCTTTCTGCGGCATCCGTCGACGGCTCTTGTCACGTCCGTACGCGGCGCCATCGACGGCGCGGGGACGTTCATGGGGCTGTGGGAATACGGGCTGCCGCTGCACGGCCTCTACAATCAGTTTGACGGCGCTGCCGCCGGACGCATCATGTTGATGAAATGCATCAATTTCTTGGGGGAGCCCTCGGCGGTCCTCTTTCGGCGGCGCGATCTGACGCATCATTATTGGCGTGCAGAGTCGCGCGGATATGAGACCATATCGGACTGTGCGATGTGGCTGGAACTCCTTGAGCAGGGGGATGCGGCCGTGTTCAGCAGACCGCTCAGCCTGTATCGGCGGCACGGCGGACAGGAGGGGCAGCAGCCCGATGCCGTGGTCCTCAGCCGCATCGAATGGCGCCGCCTGATCGGGGAATATTGGCGCCGCCGCATATTCCTGACCGAGGAGGCGGACTATCGTGCAGCGCTGGAATTCCTGCAGGAAGAGTGCAAAGAATCCGTTGAGCCCCTGCTGTCCCTGGTAGCGCCGGCGCTGCGGCGCGAGTATGAGACGGGGATTCCGTCTCTCCATATCATCATGATGAACCGCGTGGAGGAATGCGCGCCGATTCGCTTGGATAAGCCTCTGGGACAGTTGGTTTCAAAAGGGATCGTCTCGTTGACCGGAGCTGTGCAGCGCGGGGATGAGGCGCTCGATTTATATCGCCTCGGCGGCCTTCACGACAGCTTTATCCTGTTTGAACGAGCCTCCATCACCTGTTCTTCGGAGGTCAGCCGTCTCTTGACAGCGTATGGAAAGGCCGGCAATATCCTCCTCCAAGAGATTGACGATCACCCGCAGATTTCCGAGAAAAGCGTCGGCGACAATTACTTCTCGTTCCGCGCCGTCTCTGCTGTGCAGACCTCGACGCCGTATCTTGCGGATGTCCTGCGCGCGTTCAACCCATACGTCTATCTCTTTGAAAATCAGCTCGTGCAGCTGCCGGAACGGCGCTCCTATGACGCAGAGCAAAGCCGCGTGACGATCTTCTTCGGTGCGCTGAACCGCCGCCCGGACTGGGAGCCGCTGATGCCGGCGATCAATGAGACAATCCGCCGCTGCGGCGATCGTCTGTACTTTTGCGTGGTCTCGGACCGCGGCTTCTATGACGAACTCGAGACGGCGGCGAAGGAGTATATCGGCGGTGTGCGGGACGGCGGCATCGTCGCTCCCTACGAGCGCTATACGGCGGCGCTGCATGCCTCGGACATTGCTCTCCTGCCGCTGAATGACACAGCATTCAACCGGGCCAAGTCCGATCTGAAATTCATCGAGGCGGCGGGACACGGCGCGGCGGTGCTCGCCGACAGTCTACGAACGCACGGTGAAGGATGGCGAAACGGGGCTGATCTATTGGAGTCCGCAGGAGTTCGCACAGAAGCTTGAACTCCTCGTCAAGCGCGCCGATCTGCGGCGCATGCTCGCGGAGAACGCCTACCGCTATGTGGCGGAGCACCGCCTGCTCGCGCAGCACATCAACGAATATGCCGCGGTCTATCGCGAGCTGTTCGAGCGCAGGGAGGAGCTCGAGCGGGAACGGCTTCAGCGCGTGGAGAAATTCTTCCCGAATTTATAGGAAAATACGGACGGAATATCTGCGCCCAAATGATTGTTTATCCGTACTTTCCTTGGTCTGCGCCTTTCATTTCTATCATGAGTGAATACAGCGGACTGAGACAACGGTCAAAGAGTATGAATACTCGTTCTTTGCCGCGTTTCGTGATAGACCATTGACAGTAATACATAGGGCTCTTATAATAAAGGGAAGCATACGTGCGAGTCCGGAGAAACACTGACAGCAGCAGGATTTCTCTCTGAGTGAAAGGAGAGCCGACAATGACGGGCAAGGTAAAATGGTTCAGCGCGGATAAGGGATATGGGTTCATCTCCCGCGAGGACGGCGACGACGTGTTCGTACACTTTTCCTCGATCCAGGGCGAGGGTTACAAGACCCTCAGCGAAGGACAGGAAGTGGAGTTCGATATCGTCGAAGGTGCGCGCGGTCCGCAGGCGGACAACGTCATCAAAAAAGAGTAGCAACTCAGGTTTGAAAAGCCCGGCTTACACAGCGGGCTTTTTCATTTGCAGAAAAACGTATGCGCGTATGAAGAAAAATCAGAATTTAGGGAATCTGGAAGGGGTTTTCCCGTTTGCGTCGAAATACATAGATAAAAGGGGAGCGATATAGAGAACGGCGCTCCCGTGGATAGAAAGGGGCTGTGTTTCATGGCTGCATTCACGATTCGGGGTAAGAATGTCGAGGTGACGCCGGCGCTGCGCGACTACGTGGAGAAGCGCGTCGGCACACGCTCGACGCCCACCATCGCCCAGTTCAACGAGGCCCTGTG
>ERZ773060.663-NODE-663-length-10707-cov-11.8457_pt1 | contig 10707 bp, 8 predicted proteins | sample MGYA00580628_ERZ773060 | MGnify/ENA primary metagenome ERZ773060 (study PRJEB29015, sample SAMEA2738019) | human oral metagenome | biome: human oral; feature: human-associated habitat; material: dental | place: China | collected 2045 ... | reverse complement strand
TGCGTACTGTCTTCGGCGACGCGCCTTGTCTGAAACTTTCGGTGGATGGCTATATTTCGCCGGCACAGGGCATTGCAAATTTGGCGAGCCGTAGGCAGTCCATCAAAAAAGCGCCCCGGAGGACGCTTTTTCGTCAGGCTGCTGTTCAGCTTTCCTGCTGCAATACCGTGAGCACGCCCGGATTGGCGCCGACGCGGTCAAAATATGCGGCGAGACGGGCAAAGGCGGACACATCCAGCTTCAGCCCTTTCGCCCAGCGCAGCGTCATATAGACGTAAACATCGGCGATGGACAGTTCGCCCGCAAGATAGTTCTGCTCGGCAAGCGCCTCGTCAATGACACCATAGAGGCGCAAAATCGCCTCGCGTCCCTTCGCAGCCAGCGCCTGCTGCGCCGCCTCGCCTTCGACGAACCGTGCCGGGCCGAAGACGAAACTAAACTGTCGGTGCAGCTCGGCGTTGGCAATCACCAGCCATTGCCGCGCTTTCGCCCGCTGTTTGGCGTCACCGTGGGTGAAAATCCCTGCCTGCGGCGCAAGATCGTTGATGTAATCAATGATGGCGACATTTTGCGACAGCGCCCAGTCGCCATCTTCCAGAAGCGGCACCTGCCCCAGCGGATTCAGCTTCAGATACGCCGGGGTTTTGATGCTTTCGCGGGATTCCGCCTGGACGCGGTAGGGCAGGCCGGACCATTCCAGCGCCACGTGCGGGGTGAAGGCGCAGCTGCCGGGGAAATAATGCAGAGTGAGCATGATGAAGAACCCCTGTTGAAAAAACACAAAACGTGCGGGACGCCGTTATAACAAAAAAAACTCGCCCACACCACGCAGCACCCCGCCTGCTTATAGCCATCCACCGAAAGTTTCAGACAAGGCGCGTCGCCGAAGGCAGTACGCGGTTGTACGGCGAGGCGACGCAACACAGTATGAGGCTTTCGGTGGATGGCTATATATACTGGATAACTCCGGCACCGCCCCCATAACCCCGCTTTCACCACCGGAAAACACCATGTTCAACTTCCTCCACAACCTGAAAAACCGCCTCTTCCCCGCCGACAGCCGCTGGCTGGACGACCGCGCCATAGCCGCCCTCACCCGCGCCGTCCAGGAAGGCGAACGCGGCCACGGTGGTGAATTGCGCCTCGTCATCGAACGCCGCCCGCTGCTCGCCGACACCACCGCGCAGAGCCGTGCCGAACGCCATTTCGCCACCCTCGGCCTGTGGAATACCGCCGACCGCAGCGGCGTCCTCATCTACCTCAACCTTGCCGCACGCAAACTGCACATCCTCGCCGATAGCGGCGTCAGCGCCGTTGTCCCGCAAAACGTCTGGGACGACCTCGCCGCCCGCACCCTGCGCGCCTTCAGGGCCGGCCACGAAACCGCCGCACTCGAAACCCTCGTCAAAGAAGCCGCCGCGCTGCTGCGCCAACACTTCGGCAAGGCGGACGACCCGCACGGCAACGAACTGCCCGATCACCCCGTCATCATCGAATAACCCCGCCATGTACCGCCTCATCGAAAGCGCCGACTACCGCACCCTGCGCGACCACTTCATCGCCGACTACAACCACCACAGCCGCCGCGGCCCACTCGGCGACGCCCCGCTCATCGTGCCGACCCTGCCCGTCGGCAACATCCTCGTCCAGACCCTTGCCAGCACGAACGGCGTCGCCAGCGGCATCACCCTGCGCCTCTGGCATAACTACGAATGGATGCTCATCGGCCGCATCACCGGCAGCCCATATGGCAGCCAGGCGCCGCTCAGCAACACCGCCATCCGCTGGGACATCTTCAGCTACCTTTACCAAAACGGCGACACCATCCTCGCCGACCCCAACCACCGCCAGCACGCACTATTGCGCACCCTCTACCCGCACGAAACCCGCCTCACCGCCGCCATGACCCGCCGCCTCTGGAGCTACAGCGGCCAACTCGCCAACCTCTACACCGCCTACCTCAACCAGCGCCCCGACTGGCTCACCGCCTGGCAAAGCGACAACCCGCCGCCGCTGGACGACCTCCTCGACGGCGACGGCCTGAAAACCCTGCCGCCCATCCTTGCCGACCACTACCGCGCCCACTACCAACAACAAAGCCGCCTCTGGCACGACCGCTTCGCCGCCATCCACGCCGCGCGCGAACAGCACAACCAGGCCTTCTGGCACATCCTCAACACCCGTCCGCGCGCCCGCGAACTGCTGCCGCGCTGGATACCCGTCTTTGCGCCGACCCGCATGACCGCTGCCGAACGCGACACCATGCAGCGCCTCGGCGAATACACCGACCTCACGCACTACCACCTCGCCGCCAGCGAACACTACATCGACGACATCGTGGACAGCCGCTGGCTGCGCGACCTCAAACGCCGCGCCGCAGGCAGGGCGACGGACGACCGCCACCGCGAACACGGTCACGAACTCGTCTCCCGCTACGGCAAACAACAACGCGACCTCGCCCGCCTGCTGCACGAACACAGCGACCCCGAACGCCCCGACACCCCCGCCATCACCCCGCACAACCTCCTCACCGCCCTGCAAGCCGAAATCCGCGAACTGCGCGAAGACCACATCGCCGCATACCTTGCCCAGACCGCCGATGCCAAAACGCCCGCCGCTAACTCCCCGCTCACCGAACAGCTACCCTCCCCCTGTGGGGGAGGGGCCGGGGGGGGGGATAGCCTGCAAACCGCCGATGCCAAAACAACCGCCGCTAACTCCCCTTTCACCGAATTGCCCCCTCCCTCGCAGGACGCGCAAGCGTCCGCAGCGGGGGAGGGCTGGGGAGGGGGTAGCGATAACCTTTCCATCACCGCTGTCGAACCGTACACCACACAAAAAACCTCCACCGAACACTCCCCCTCCCCCCGTGGGGGAGGGGTCGGGGGTGGGAATAGCCTGCAAACCGCCGATGCCAAAACAACCGCCGATGCCCCCCCTCCCCCCGTGGGGGAGGGCCGGGGTGGGGGCAGCACACCCGCCGCGCCAGCGACCCCACAAATCCTCCAAACCGACGACAGCCTGCGCATCCACGGCTGCCACGGCCTCCAGCGCCAAAGCGAAACCCTGCGCAGCGACATCACCGCCTGGCTCAACGCCGACCCGACGCGTCGCCTCTCCGACATCTACATCCACTTGCCCGACCCCGTCGCCGCACAAACCATCCTGCGCGCCACCTTCCCGCCTGGCGGCGACTACGACGGCAACCACCTGCCCGCGCGCCACATCGGCATCACCGAAAACAGCGCCGAAACCCTCTGGCGCTCCCTCAGCGGCCGCTACACCCTCGCCCACAGCCGCTACGACGCGCCCACCGTCCACGACTGGCTGCACAACCCGGACACCTGCCACAGCCTCAACCTCGCCCCCGAACAAATACAGCGCATCACCGCCGCCCTCACCGCCGCGGGCTACAAACGCGGCTACGACGGCGCCCAACTCCAGCCCGCGCTGCATCCGGACGACCACGACCACCGTTACACCTACACCTACGCCCTGAACCGCCTCATCGCCGGCGTCCTCACCCCCGACGCCGAACACTACCGCGACGCCGTACCACAACCCGGCCTGACACTGGCCGACCTGCCCGCACTCGAAGCACTCGCCACCCTGGCCGAACAAACCGAAGCCCAACGCACCGACACCGGCATCGCCGCACAGGCACGACTCCAACAACTGCGCGACACCCTGCACCACGACTACGCCTACGCCCAAAACACCCCGGCCTGGCAAACCATCGACCAGGCGCTGGACGAACTCCAACAACAACTCGCCAGCCACGCAGCCCTCGCCCCGCAAAACGAAGCACACTACCTGCCGCCCGCCTTCATTCACGAACACATCGAAGCCCACCTCGCCGCCCAACAAAACAGCAGCGAACCGAGCGGCGTCATCACCATCGGCAGCCTGAAAAACCTGCGCAACCTGCCGGGCAGACTGCACATCTTCATGAACGCCGACCGCGACCACTACCCGGCGCGCCAAAACGACGAACGCTACAACCTCATCCCCCTCGACCGCCCGCGCCCCGGCGACCAAAACCGCGAACACGAAGACCTCGGCGCCCTGCTCGACCTCATCAACCGCGCCGAAGACGCCCTCTGGATCTACTACAACACCGCCGAAAACAACGAACCCCAACCGCCCGCCAGCCCCATACAAGAACTCCTCCAGTACCTGGACGACCAGCGCGAACGCGGCGAAACCCTGCTGCGGGAACAGCACAAACCGCACGACAACGAGACCCTGCCGCGCTACTACTACCACGAACACCCCGCCGACCCGTTCAGCGCCGACCCGTACGAAACCGCGAGCCGCCCCGCCGCCCCGCTCTGGCAACACATCCGCCAGACACTGAACCCTCTACCCGCCGAGCCGCCTCCTTCCGCCGAAAACCATAGAGTGCGCCTTGGCGCACCGCCCGAAACCACCACCGATATCCCCCCCTCCCCCTGTGGGGGAGGGGCCGGGGGTGGGGTTCGCCCGCACACCACCGCTGCCGAAACCACCACCGCACAACAACCTGCCACCCAAACCATCCCCCTCCCCTGCGCAGCGGGGGAGGGCCGGGGAGGGGGTGAAAAAACGCCGCGCCGCGACAACTTGCCCCCCCGCCCCTTCCTCACCCTTGCCATCCCGCCCGCCATCACCGCCAACAGCGAGCCTGAAACCTTGACCCTTAGCCAACTCATCCGCGACACCCAAAAACCGGCGAGTGCCTACGCCCGCGCGCACCACATCGCCAACACCGCCGCGCAAACCCCGCTCGCCGCACGCGAACCACTCGCGCTGACCCCGCTCGAACAAAACCAGGCCGAGCGCCTCATCATCGCCGCGCTCGAACAAAACCAGCCTGACCCGGCGGCACAACTCGCCCGCCTGCCCGCCTGGCCGGGCGGCATCGGCGGCACCATCCAGCTCGAACAAACCCTCGCCGCCTACCGCCAGCGCCAACACAGCCTGCTCGCCCGCGCCCGCCTCGACACCTGGCCCGGCCTCAAAGAACACACCCTTGACCTCGGCGACCACACCACCCTCACCGCCCGCCTGCCCACTGGCGGCGACACCTGGCCGCGCCTCAGCGCCAGCAAGGCACGACCAAAACACCAATACCGCTACTGGCTCGAACACCTCGCCTGGAGTGCCAGTGGCGACGGCGGCACAAGCCTCATCCACTACGCCGACGACACCCTGCAACACCTCGCCCCCGTCCCCGCCGCCGCAGCCATCACCCAACTGCGCCAATGGATTGCCGTGCGTGCCTGCGCCCAACAAACCCTTTGGCTCGCCCCGATTGAACTGATGCAGCCGTACCTGGACAACTTTGTCGCCGGCAAAGACAAAAACAACGACACACTCATCAGAGACTGGATAAACGACGACCACAACAAAGCCGACAACGGCGACCTCTGGCGCCACCTCTGGCGCGGCCACGACCACGACACCCTCGCCGCCCGCATCGCGGCAGCGCTCGCCATCCACGCCACACTGCTGCAACCGCTCATGACATATAGCGACGCCTCCGGCTAAAGCGCCCGCACGAACGACGGAAAACATTGGCGCGACATGAATTGCCGCATGGCCGATGTAAAATCGCCACCCAATCCTCCCCCTTGAACGCCCATGACCCAACCCTTGAACTGCACCCGCCTCACCCTCCTCCTGCTTGCCACGCTGCTCACCACCTGCGAACAGCCGAAAAAGCCCGCACCGCCGCCCAAGGCGACAACCGCCGCCCCCGCGCAAAACAACCAACATCCCTCACCTGCCGCGTCCGACATCGCCGCAGTTTCCAATGCCATGCACGGCGCCGCCAACCAGCAACCTGATGATGCACCCAAAGACCCATATGGCGAACCCTACATTATTGGCACCTTGGGAGGCGTCCCGGTCAATCTGCCATCTTCCGTGGTACGTTTTGTCGAATACGTGGATTCCCCCGGTTGGGACATGGACAAAATCCGCAGCTATAACCCGCCAACACGCAATTATCAATCCATCATCAAGGCCTTTGACTTTGCCTTCCGCAATAGCGATGGCGCACTCTATGACGAAAGAAAACGGGATTTGGTCAAACAGTACCGTGCCGAACAATCAGCGGGAGGCGATGATTGGGTCAGGGTAATTATTAGCGCTGCGCCTGTAGAGAGCCCCAGAAAATATCCTTTGGATTATCTATACGAAACCAGTTTTCAAAAGTGGGCTACTGCGGCAGAGGAACCATACGCCTTTACCGGGGAATATCGCTATGGTTTAGAATATTATGTGGTTCCCGGCATAAACCCGGAGACACAAAAGCCTTGGAGAGAGGATAATGGGGTAAAAGATTTATTTGTTTATAAAGATGCAGATGGGCACGTTGTTACTTATATACGATGCTCAAATCACAATGTAGCGTCACCACCCTGTACGCATTATTTTGAGATGACTTCACCCATGAAACTAGGGATTGTTGATCTGTCTTATAATCGACAACATTTGGGTTCATGGAAGGAGATACAGGAAAAAGCCAAGACATTTATCTTGACCTTTCCGGCAAAGACCGATTAAAACATCCAGATAACACCACCACTAATGACTCCGGCAAAGCGCCAACCCAATCAAACCGAGGCAACCATGAAAAAAAGCATCCTCATCACCGGCTGTTCCAGCGGCATCGGCCTTTGCGCCGCCCATCTCCTGCAAGCACGTGGCTGGCAGGTATTTGCCAGCGCGCGCGACGCCGCCGACGTGGAGCGCCTGAAGGGCGAAGGACTCAATGCCGTCCAGCTTGACCTCACCGAACCCGACAGCATCAGCATGGCGCTCGACTGGGTGCTCAAACAAACCGGCGGCACCCTTGACGCGCTCTTTAACAACGGCGCCTTCGCCATCCCCGCCGCGCTGGAAGACCTCTCGCGCAACGCGCTCGCCTACCAGCTCGATACCGGCCTGCTCGGCTGGCACGACCTCACCATGCGCATCCTGCCGGTGATGCGCGTGCAGGGACATGGCCGCATCGTCAACAACAGCTCCGTCCTCGGCCTCGCCGCGATGCGCTTCCGTGGCGCCTACACCACCACCAAATTCGCGCTCGAAGGCTGGAGCGACGTGCTGCGCCTCGAACTCGCGGGCAGCGGCATCCACGTCAGCCTGATCGAACCCGGCCCCATCAAAAGCAACTTCCGGGGCAATTCCTTCCAGCAATTCCGCCAATGGATTGACCTCGACAACAGCCGCCACAAGGAGCGCTATCTGGCGATGACCAACCGTCTGCAAAGCGACAAGCCGCTGCCGTTCACCCTGCCGCCGGAAGCGGTGGTGCAGAAACTCATCCACGCCATCGAATCGCCGCGACCGAAAGCGCGCTACTACGTCACCGCACTCACCTGGCTGATGGGCACGGCGAAGCGGCTGTTGCCAACCTTCCTGCTCGACAAACTCATCCTCTGGCTCGCCGCGCGCGAGAACAAGCGTTACCAATAACCCAGGCGGCGTGCCATGCAAACTGCAAACTGGCAAAAGCAAAAACCGCCCGACCACCTGCGGCAACCATGATGGTGGCTATTGCCAATATGCCGCTTCCCGGCGAAGCGATGGAGTCGGGGAGGGGCGTGAAAAACTGGAGGTGTCCTAAAATGTATGCTGCCTCAAACAAATCCGTAGTTGATATAGAAAAATCCGATGGCAAATGCCTTAACGTGATAGAACATCTTCTTGGAAAAACAGCAGGTTTTACGCACCGCACGGCGTATCCGTTGGCGTAAACGGCAGTTGTTCCCCTCAATGCCGACGGTATATTGTTTACCCACTTGGTGCCCCTCATCTTGAAAGGCTTTCAGAAAAGCCGCCCAGTTGTCCGTAGCAATCCGGTCATAAGTAACGCCCAATGCTTTTAATCGCTGTTTTAGCTGCATAACCGTCGCCAAATCCCGCTTGCCCCATTCATAGGCAACGATTTCCCCGCCCGCCTGGTCATAGGCATAAATCAACCAGACTTTGTTGCGCTTTTTGCCGACAAACGTCCAAAATTCATCTATTTGCAGTGTTGGATAATGCGTGCGTTGAGGGCTGGTTTGATGGGGACTGCGCTTCAATGCCGCCTGAACCTTGCCGCGGCTGTAGCCGGTAATGCTGCAAATATCGCGGATGCCGCAGCAACGGGCGGTCATCTGCCAAACTAGCCTGTCTGCACCGGAATGACAGCCCCGATAGTCAAGGTTATGGTCGCCAACAAACTGCCTGCCACAGTCCTTGCACAGGTATTTTTGCTTGTTATTGCCGGATTTGCCGTTTCGCTTTATATTCTGCCCACGGCAACGGGGACAGCAAACGGTAATTTGAATTTGCACAACTCAAATATACCGTGTCTCCGTTGCTTTTTGTTTGCCCTTCGTTTATCAGCATACATTTTAGGACACCACCGAAAAACTAACCCGCCCATTCCGCCGTCACGCCCGGCGGCACGAACACCACCCCCGCGCCGCTATGCCAGCGCACCGTCGCTGTCCTGCCCGCCAGCTCATTGCGTGCGGCAAGGGCGACAAACGGCGCGAGCGTCAGCCCGTCCGCACCCCAGCGCAGCCCCTGATAACACAGCCCTGCCAATGGCGACAGCGCGAACACGCTCACCTTGTCGCCCGCCTGACCGCAGAGCCGCCATTCCACCGGCCCGCAGGCAAACAGCCGCGTGCCACCCCGCCCCAACAGCAGCGTCGGCAGACCACAACGCGGCAACACCCACAAATTGCCAAAACCATGATCTGCCTCGTCGCCATCCGCGCCCAGCACCATCAGACAGCGCGCCCGCGGCCAGCGTGCGCGTACAAAGGCGAGCGCCAGCTCAAAATCCGTTTCATCCTTGTCCACCGGAAAAGCGAGGCGCGGCACATCGGCAGCGAGAGCGCCGCTACTGTCAAAATCCCCCAGCCACCAGTCCGGCACCACACCAAGCGCCTGCGCGTGCCGCATCCCGCCATCGACGGCAATCACCACCTCGCCCGCCTGCGGCAACCGATACGGACGCACAAAATCTCCCGCTAACAACAACCAAACCGTCTCAACCATAACCGCCTCCCGGAAAACGCGCAATTTAACCACCTTTTGACACCCTAGGCGGAAGACTGCACAATCCGGCGACACCCCAATTCCCGCACCTGATGAAACTGAACCTCCTCGGCGAACCGCCCGTACCGCCGCCCGCCGCGCACCGCATCCATCGACCCGAAGACGCCACCGGCGACTACTACCTGCACTGGCGCGACGACCGCTACCACCTCTGCGACCGCCAGCAGCGCCATCCGCCGCTCAGCCTTGACCTTGCCGACTACCTCGGACGCCGGGGCAGCGAAACCCTGCCGAAAACCCTGCGCGGCATGGCCGGTGCGCACATCGCCGACGCCACCGCCGGCTGGGGCAAAGACGCCTGGCTGCTCGCCAGCCGCGGTTTTACCCTCACCCTGTATGAGCGCAACCCCTACCTCGCCGCCCTGCTCGCCGATGCCCTGCAACGCGCCCGCGCCGACCCGCGCAGCGCCACCATCGCCGCCCGCCTTGACCTCGTCCACGCCGACGCGACGACCGCACTCGCCCCTGCCAGCTTCGCCGCGGTGTACCTCGACCCGATGTACCCGGAGCGGCGCAAAAACGCGAAAGTGAAAAAACAGATGCAGGCACTGCAACAACTGCTTGGCCACAGCGACGACGACGCGGCGCTGCTCGCCCGCGCCCGCCTTGCCGCCACCCGCCGCGTCATCGTCAAACGCCCGCAACACGCGCCACCACTCGCCGGCATCACGCCCGATTACCACATCGACGGCCCCAATACCCGCTACGACATCTATCTCGCGCCGCAATAAAAATGGATGTATGAGACAAAAATGTTTTAGAACCCGTTCAAGATCCCGGGTTATCCACAATAGCTATACATCCAAAGCCTCAGACAAGGCGCATCGACGAAGACAGTACACATTTGCACGGCGAGAGATGCAATGCTGTATGAGATTTAGGGTGTGTTTACAATTCAGCCTTGGGATTTTGCAGGTTGGGTTAGGCGTAGTAGCCGACTGGAACAGCTTGCGTAGCAAGAAACCCAATAATGGAATATGTTAGGCATTCGACTTGTTGGGTCTTTCTCGCTGCACGAGCTGTTCCAGTCGCTCGTGCCTCACTAACCCAACCTACGAACAAAATCATCGTGTTATGACCAATTGTAAATGGCTCCTAACAGCTTGTGGTGTGAATGTTTTCTATAGCCCAAATCTTGGCGCATACATCGAGAAAGTTGTGCGGGCATTAAACTGCCCGCACAAAAGTTTGCAGTGAAAGACACCTTGTTTGGACAGACGTTGCATCTAGTTTAACAATTAGCCTTTAATAAACAATAAACCCCTTTCCAAACGATGAGCTTGTACGAAACCTGGAATCAATAACTAAATCCACTCCCCTCTTCCTTGATGGAGAGAGGGGGAAGAGCAAGGGCAAATATTTTCTGTAATTAACGAAATTTGTAAGGAAGTCTAATAAATTTCAAGATAATAAATATGAAGGAGACACACCGTTGGTGCTAGAGGCTGTTTACAATTGGCCATAACATGATGATTTCATTCGCAGGTTTGGTTAAGGCCTGTTTACCATTCAGCCGTAAACACGCCCAAACCAATGTGGTTGCGTGGCGACGATTTTGTGAGCTACACCATTAGTTTGTAGGGTGTGTGCCGCAGGCACGCA
>ERZ773060.662-NODE-662-length-10724-cov-4.84478_pt1 | contig 10724 bp, 10 predicted proteins | sample MGYA00580628_ERZ773060 | MGnify/ENA primary metagenome ERZ773060 (study PRJEB29015, sample SAMEA2738019) | human oral metagenome | biome: human oral; feature: human-associated habitat; material: dental | place: China | collected 2045 ... | reverse complement strand
CCAGGCGATCCTGGCCCGGCTACTTGGCAAACTCCGCGACGACGGCCTCGGGGTGATCCTGGTGCTTCATGAGCTCGAGGCCATGGCGACTGTGTTGGATCGGCTCATCCGGCTGCGTGATGGGCAAGTGGCGCCCCACACCGATGACCTCGTGCAGAGCCCACACGCTCGTTCTTTTCCCCCCGCTCCTTCCGGACTCAAGGACCCGTTCGAGGACAACTCATGAACATCTTCGCGTATCCCTTCATGCAACGCGCGATGCTCGCGGCCCTCCTCAGCGGCCTGGTGGCGCCGGCGATCGGCATGTACATCGTGCAACGACGCCTGTCGTTGCTGGGCGACGGACTGGGACACGTCGCCATCATGGGGGTGGGGTTGGCCCTGTTGCCCGGAACCGCTCCCCTGCCGATGGCCGTGATCACCTGCGTGGCTGGTTCCGTCGCCGTTGAGTTGCTCCGGCAATCCGGCAAGACCTCGGGAGATCTGGGGCTGGCCGTGCTGTTCTACGGTGGCATCGCCTCGGGTGTGATGATGGCCGGGATCGCTGGACAGGGCCCGGCCGGTCTGTCCGCCTACCTGTTCGGCGCCCTCACCTCGGTGAGTGAATCCGACCTCTGGATCATCACAGCATTGGCGGTGGTGGTGTTGGTCTTCTCGCTGGGCTTGATGCCTCGCTTGTTTGCGGTCTGCGCTGATGAGGATTTCGCCCGGGTGCTCGGTATCCGGGTGAAACTGTTGAACCTTCTCGTCGTGGTTGTGGCCTCTGTGACCGTAACCCTCTCGATGCGCACAGTTGGCCTGCTTCTGATCAGCGCGCTCATGGTGATCCCGGTCGCCACCTCCCAGCAGCTCTTCATCGGTTTCCGTGCCACTCTCCTGGGTGCGATGGGATGTGGTGTTGCCTCGGCGGTCGGGGGCACTTTTGGCTCCTATCATTGGAACACCGCGACAGGAGCCACAATCGTCGTGGTGGCCATCGTTCTGCTGGGAATCGCCACCCTGGTCGGATTCACCCCACCCCCAGGACGGCGCCTCGTCGATCGCGGACAGGAAAAACGCAGGCGACCCTGAACAACCCGCCGGGCCAGGCCTCTCTTCGGGTAGTGTGGTTTTCATTCAGCATGGTGATCCTCTCGGCCGCGTGGTGAGAAATCATCGCCATGCCCTGCTTGGAGACCACTATGACGAGCACTAACACCCGCAACACTTGGCAGCGCGCCGCTGTGCGGGCTCTCTTGGCGAACACGGAAGAGTTCCGCACCGCCGCACAGATCCATTCCGAACTCCGCCAGGTAGGCGACAAGGTCGGACTCGCAACGGTGTATCGAGCGCTTCAGACGATGAGCGAGTCAGGCGACCTGGACGTGCTTCGCACTCCGGACGGAGAGTCTGCTTATCGCATGTGTTCCAACACTCACCACCACCATCTGGTCTGCCGGTCTTGCGGCTTGGCAGTGGAAATCTCCGCGGACACCGTCGAGTCATGGGCGGCCCAGGTGGCGAGCGAACACGGCTTCACCGAAGCGGGACACAACCTGGAAATCTTCGGGTTGTGTCGCACCTGTTCGTCCTGAGACCTGTCTGCGCTCATCTCAGCTGGTCATTTCACGGCGTCAGCCGGCGTTGCGCACAGAACAGGAACACACGGACCACAGCAGGTTCGTCACCTCAACTTGTCCTGAGGAAAGGCAGAGACCTCAAGGAACGATCGAGATGCCATGTGGCATAGGCCGACACCACCCCGTGGGCCCGGCTGCGCAATGGCTCCTCGGTGAGTTGGACGTCCTCCCACCGCCCGGCGAGCAACGCCCCGAGCAGAGCGAGCAGTTCCGGGCCCGCGGACACCGAGCCAGAAGCCCGGCAGGCAGGGCACACTGCGCCACCAAGCTGCGGGGAGAACCAGCGCAGATTTTCAGTGGTCCCACAGCTCGCGCAGGCATCCATCATCGCGGCCCAGCCGGCGGCTGCCAGGCCACGCAGCAGGTAGGAGTCCACAACCGCAGTCATGGGAATTTCGCCTCGCCCAAGAGCCAGCAACCCACCAAGAAGCAACCGGTATTGGGGCAACGACGGCACCCCATCCTCGGCAACCAGTCGGTCAGCAGCCTCCACCAACACCTGCGCCGCGCAGAAACGTTCGTACACGGCCCCGAGCATGGGTGGGTGCAATGATTCAACCTGGATGACCGTCTCCAGCGATCCGCGCCCCTCAGCCAGCTGCACGTCAACATGACCGAATGGCTCCAGCCGGGCGCCAAATTTTGAGCCAGTCCGACGGATTCCCTTCGCCACGGCCCTCACCTTGCCGTGGCCGCGGGTGAACAAGCTGATGATCCGGTCCGCTTCTCCCAGCTTCCACGTACGCAAAACCACAGCCTCGTCTCGGTAAGTGCGCACCTCACCATGCTATCCGCCTCACCCGGATAGGCTTCAGGAATGCCCTACCGCTCCCCTACGCCCCATCCTTCCGGTGCCCGCCCACCCGTGATCCCAGCGGGGAAACTACCTCGGCACGTAGCCATCGTGATGGACGGCAACGGTCGCTGGGCGAAACAGCGGGGACTGAAACGCACCGAGGGACACGCTCGTGGTGAAGCAGCCCTACTGGACGTCATCCACGGGGCTTTGGAGATCGGGATCCCCTACCTATCCGCCTACGCCTTCTCTACCGAGAACTGGAAACGTTCCCCCGATGAGGTTCGCTGGCTGATGGGCTTCAACCGCGAGGTCATCCACCGTCGCCGTGATGAACTGGACGCGATGGGGGTACGGATCCGCTGGGCTGGACGTAGACCACGGCTGTGGGGTTCCGTTATCCGGGAGCTGGAGCAGGCCGAGCAGCAGAGCTGCCGGAACAACAAACTGGTTCTTCAGTTCTGCGTCAACTACGGGGGTCGGGCGGAAATCGTGGACGCCGCACGTGAGGTGGCCCGCCTTGCCAAGGAAGGGAAACTGGATCCCAGTCGCCTCAACGAGGATCGTTTCCGCCGTTTCCTGGACGAGCCCGAAATCCCGGATGTTGATCTGTTCCTACGCTCATCTGGCGAGCAACGGACCTCGAATTTCCTGCTCTGGCAGTCAGCCTACGCAGAGTTCATCTTCCTCGACCGGCTGTGGCCCGACTTCGACCGTCGCGATCTCTGGGGTGCCATCAAGCAGTACGCCACACGCGAACGCCGCTTCGGAACCGCCTGAGGAAGGAGAGAACCCGTTTCCCTGTTGCTTGCTCGTGAAGGCCTCACAAGCAGCCTGCTTCAGACTTCTGGACTTAAGGCCTGAAGACGTGCAGGACGATCTGCGACTGCACCAGGAACCTCAGTTTCATTCCCGAAACGCCTATTCCCGAATCGATGTACAGCGTCGCCCTTCCCACTTGGTAGCGACCGCGACTGTACTTCGGGAAGAGTCCCTGCCCCGGTACGTAGATCGCACCGACAAACGGCATCGCGACCTGTCCCCCGTGGGTGTGACCGCACACGGCGTAGTCGATGTCCGCCTTCTCCAGCTGGGGCAGGATCTCCGGGGAATGGGTCAGCAGGAACCTGAAGCCCTCCGGTGCCCCTTTCAACGCCTGGTCGAGGCGGGCGTGATCGGTGTAGGCATCACCCGCCCCCACCAGGGTGAAGCTTCCGAACTTCCCGGTGATCACCTCGTGTTCGTTGTCGATCAGTTTGATCCCGTGGCGGGCGTACAGCTCGACCAGCTGCGGCAGGTCCTTCGACCAGTGGTCGTGGTTTCCCAGGACCGCGTACATCGGGATGCCGAGTTCCGAGAGCCGGGAGAACAGTTCTTTGAGCGGGTCGAGAGTTTCGTTGCGGGTGTTCAGGGTGTCCCCCGCGATGACGATCAGGTGCGGTCCGGCGTCGCGCACCTGGGCCACGATGCTCGCAAGCTGGGCGGGGTCGTCGCGCATGTGGATGTCGCTGAGCTGCATGATCCGCAGCTCCCCGGCCAGCTTGTCCGTGACGGTGGTCTCGGCGACCAGCCGGGTGGTGTGCACCTCCCGGTACACCTCGGCGGCGACAGCGGCAGCCGCGCACACGGTGACGACGAGCACCCACGCCAGCCGCCTCCACCGAGGTTTCCCGCGTTCAGGCACGGGCAGCCCGGTTGAGCGCCGAGAGAATGGCCTTCATGGACGCGCTGGTGATCGACGGATCCACACCGACTCCCCAGAACACCTGCGCATCATCCCCAGCACCGAGTTCGCACTCCACATAAGCCGCGGCCTTCGCATCTCCCCCGGATTCGAGGGCGTGCTCCGAATAGTCGAGAACCCGGACCCGGGCTCCCGTTTCTGCCAGGGCGTCAACGAAGGCAGACACAGGTCCGTTGCCCTCGCCCTCGAGGTTGATGTCACGGCCCGCGGGATCGTTGACAGTAGCGGTGATATGGAAATGCCCGTTCTGCGATGACGAGCCCGCGGAGGTCAGCGCCCAAGCCCCCTCGGACAGATACTCGGTCACGAAGATCCCGACGATCTCCTTCGGGGAGAGTTCACCACCCTCGGCATCGGTGCGTTGCTGCACCACGCGGCTGAACTCCATCTGGAGGCGACGTGGCAGCTCCATCTTCGCCTCGTTCTTCATCAGGTAGGCCACACCACCCTTGCCGGACTGCGAGTTCACCCGGATCACCGCCTCATAGTTCCGACCGACATCGTGCGGGTCGATGGGCAGGTAGGGCGCCTCCCATTCGATATCAGCGACGGTTTTTCCTTCAGCAGCGGCTTGCTTCTCCAAGGACTCCAGACCCTTCTTGATGGCGTCCTGGTGGGATCCGGAAAAAGCGGTGTACACCAGGTCCCCCGCATACGGTTGACGGGGATGCACGGGCAAACCGGTGCAGTACTCGACGGTTCGGCGCACATGATCGATGTCGTGGAAGTTCAGCTGTGGGTCAACGCCCTGGGTGTAGAGGTTCAGGGCCAGCGTCACCAGATCAACGTTTCCGGTACGTTCTCCATGCCCGAACAGGCAGCCCTCCACCCGGTCGGCCCCGGCCATCTGTCCCAGTTCCGCGGCGGCGACAGCGGTTCCCCGGTCATTGTGCGGGTGCAGCGAAACCGCCACGAACTCTCGGTTCTTGACGTTGCGGCAGAAGTACTCGATCTGGTCAGCGTAGGTGTTCGGGGTGGAGCGCTCGACCGTGGCAGGTAGGTTGAAGATGATCTCGCGATTGTGCTCCGGCTGCCAAACCTCCGCGACGGCATTGCACACCTCGACGGCGAAATCTGTCGGGGTCTGGGTGAAGATCTCAGGGCTGTATTGATATCCGAACTCGACCTCCCCCAAGTGCTTTTCCGCGTATTTCATGACCATTTCGGTGCCTCGCGCGGCCAGGTTCACGCACTCGACCTCGTCGATGCCGAAAACCACCCGCCGGAACAGCTCAGCGGTCGCGTTGTACATGTGGATGGTGGCGCGATGCGCCCCAATCAGGGACTCGGCGGTCCTGGCGATCAGGTCCTCCCTGGCCTGAGTCAGCACCGAAATGGTCACATCCTCGGGCACGTGGCCACCAGTGATGAGCTGTCGAACGAAATCGAAATCGGTCTGGGAGGCCGACGGGAACCCGACCTCGATCTCCTTGTAGCCCAACTCAACGAGCAGCTCGAACATCCGCATCTTGCGGTTTGGGGTCATCGGATCGACGAGAGCCTGGTTTCCGTCGCGCAGGTCGGTGGACAACCAGCGGGGCGCTTTGGTGATGCGTTTGGCGGGCCAGGTGCGATCCGGCACCACCACCGGTTCGAAGGCGCGGTAGCGCCCCACGGGCATGGTGGTGGGGGTCTGCACGGGTTTGGGCTGGATGCGGGTCATTTGTTTTCTCCTTGCTGGATGACAGCCAGGCACACGAAGGCTCCGCAGCGAGGAGGCTGGCCGGTTTAGAACTGGGCCTCGCCGCGGCGGCGAAGGAGAAGGAATCGCTCTGCCATGCCCGAAAGCCTACTAGAAACCGAGCCTGTTCAGGTATTTCGTGTCGCGCTGCCACTCGCGCAGCACCTTGACGTGCAGACTCAGGTGCACCGGAGTGCCCAGCAACCGATTGATCTGGAGGCGGGCAGCAGTCCCGATCTCTCGCAATCGACTTCCCTTGTGCCCGATGATGATCCCTTTCTGGGAGTCACGCTCCACAACAATGGATGCGAACACGTCCAAGAGGGGTTTGTCCTCGGGACGGTCAGGACGCGGCAGGATCTCATCAATCACCACCGCTATGGAGTGCGGAAGTTCATCGCGCACCCCTTCGAGGGCGGCCTCCCGGATCAGTTCGGCGATCAGCGTCTCCTCCGGCTCGTCGGTGACCTCCCCGTCGGGGTAGTACATCGGTCCTTCCGGCAGTAGACGAAGCAGCACGTCACGAACCGTGTCTACCTGGTCGTTGTTGAGCGCGGAGCAGGGAACCACCTCGGCCCACTGAATACCGAGTTCATCCGCAAGCGCTGAGATGTCAACCAGATGGGAGAGCACACGTTCTTTGCTGACCAGGTCGGTCTTAGTCGCCAGAGCCACCAACAGGGGCCGGTTCGACAACTCGGCGATCTGCGAGACAATGTAGCGATCACCGGGGCCGATCCGCTGATCGCAGGGTAGACAGACGCCGACGACGTCCACCTCGGACCAGGTTTCGCGGACCAGCTCATTGAGACGCTCCCCCAGCAGGGTACGGGGACGGTGCAGACCAGGCGTGTCGATCAACACAAGCTGTCCCGAGCCACAGGTGATGATGCCTCGCACCGCGTGCCGAGTGGTCTGGGGTTTTGAGGAGGCGATCGCGATCTTCTGACCCACCAAGGCATTGGTCAGGGTAGATTTTCCCGCATTGGGCCGCCCGACGAAACAGGCGAAGCCAGAGTGGAAAGGCTGCTGGTCAGTCATCGGTTTCCTCCTTGTTCTCCCGGGACTCCTCGGGGCTGAGACGAACCAGGACAGTCCCTATCTGGTGGCGACGCCCCACGGCACGGTCGGCCACCATCTCAATGCCTTCGTAGGTGACGCTGGAGCCCGGGATGGGAACCACGTTGAGGAGTTTTGCCATCAGCCCGCCGACGGTGTCGACCTCCTCGTCCTGCAATGGGATACCGAACAGCTCACCCAACTCGTCCACAGGCAGCCGGGAGCTGACCCGGTAATGCCCGGGCTCCGAGAGTTCTGCGATGGCAGGAATCTCGTGGTCGTACTCGTCGACAATCTCCCCCACAATCTCCTCAACGATGTCCTCCATCGTGCACAGACCCGCGGTGCCACCGAATTCGTCAATGACGATCACCAGGTGTGAATGACGAAGCTGCATGTCGCGCAGCAGTTCCGAAGCAGGTTTGGAATCAGGCACGAAACTGGCCGGACGCATCAGGTCCCCAACGGTTTCGGTGCGTTCCGCGTCAGGGTAGTCGTAGACGCGCTTGGTGACGTCCTTCAGGTAGACCACACCAAGCACGTCGTCGATGCCTCCCTCACCCACCACAGGGATCCGCGAAAAACCGGATCGCAGGGCCAACGACAGGAGCTGCCTGAGGGTGCGATTCCTGGGAACCCAGACCATGTCGGTACGCGGAACCATCACTTCCTTGACGAGGGTGTCACCCAGCTCGAACACCGAGTGGATCATTTTCGACTCGCGCGCCTCGATCACCTCATTGGCCTCAGCAATGTCGACGAGGTCCCTAAGCTCGGCCTCCGATGCGAAAGGACCATCCGAGAATCCGCGACCGGGGGTGAGCGCGTTCCCGAGCAGGATCATCAGCTGCGCAACTGGCCCCAGCACTGTGGTCAGCAGCGAAACCAGGGGGGCGAAGGCTCTCATGATCCGCTCCGGATGCTGCCTACCGATTGTTCTCGGGGCCACCCCCCACAGTATGAAAAACACCACCAGCAAGATCGCCACGAGCGTCACCAGCCGAGGAGCCGTGCCCTCGATGTTCTGGAAAACTGCCAAGGCGACGAGTGCCATGGCTGTCGCCTCGAAGGACATCCGGGTGAACATCACGGCATTGATGGAAGGGGCCGGGTCCTGGGCTATCAACCGGATCCGTTCCGCTCCGCGTACCCCTGATTCAGCTAGTTTCTCGGCCCTTCCGCGGGAGAACCTCGCGAGGGCGGTCTCGACAGCGACGAGCAGGGATGCGACAACAGCGCAGACGAGTGCACCCGTCAGTTCTATCCACTCGAACTGGAACATGTGGAGGTGATCAACCAACCTTTGAAAGGAAACGCTTGAGCAGCCAGTTTAGTGGTGCCCTGCGACGAAACGACCCGACGCACCGTCAGCCGTTACCTGGCCGGTCGCTCCGACGGTTGTTGCGGGCGACCTCCCAGGCAGCGATGATCCTGTCGTTCAGCCCGAACATGACTGCCTTTTCCTCAGGTTCGGCGTGGTCGTGCCCCAGCAGGTGAAGCAGACCGTGGATCAGAAGGTATTCGGCCTCAGCCGCCGGTTCCCGACCGTTCTCTGCCGCCTGCTGTGCAGTCACCTGCGGGCAGAGCACGATGTCACCGAGAAGTCCGAGGGGCGGCTCCTCGTCCTCGGCGGGTTCCCGCAGCTCGTCCATCGGGAAACTCATTACGTCGGTCGGGCCGGGCAAGTCCATGAAACGCTGGTGATATTCAGCCATGGTGGCCTCATCCACCAGGAGGATCGACAGATCCGCCTGAGGATGGATCCGCAGGCGGCTGAGGGCGAACCGGGCCAGGGCCACCAGTCCCAGTTCGTCGGCCTGAACCCCGGATTCGTTGTTGATGTCGATCATCTGCCGCCCCTGCCCTGTTGGATGCTGTCATAGGAATCGTAGGCGGCGACGATTCTGCCGACCAGTCTGTGACGCACCACGTCACGGGCGGTCAGGGTGCAGAAGGCGATGTCCTCGACGCCATCGAGAATCTGGGTGACCTGTCGCAACCCGCTGCGCACCCCACCGGGAAGGTCGATCTGGGTAATGTCGCCCGTCACCACCACCTTGGAACCGAATCCGAGCCGGGTGAGGAACATCTTCATCTGCTCCGAAGACGTGTTCTGGGCCTCGTCGAGGATGATGAAGGCGTCGTTCAGAGTGCGGCCTCGCATGTAGGCCAGGGGCGCCACCTCAATGGTGCCGGAGGTCAGGAGCTTCGGCACCGAGTCGGCATCCACCATGTCGTGCAACGCATCGTAAAGAGGTCGTACGTAGGGATCGATCTTGTCATTGAGGGTGCCTGGCAGGAAACCGAGTCTTTCCCCTGCCTCGATCGCCGGGCGAGTCAGGATGATGCGACTCACCTGTTTGGTCTGCAGGGCCTGCACTGCCTTCGCCATCGCCAGGTATGTCTTGCCGGTGCCAGCCGGGCCGATTCCGAAAACCACAGTGTGCCGGTCGATAGCGTCCACGTAGCGTTTCTGGTTGAGGGTCTTCGGACGTACAGTCCTGCCACGAGCGGAAATGATGTCGGATGTGAGGATCTCGGAAGGTTTCAGGTCATCGGCCGCCAACCCGATGACCCGTTCCACAGTTTCCTCGGTCAAGCCTTGTCCCGTGCGAATTATGGTGATGAGTTCGGTCAAGATCTCCACGGCGGAGGCCACGGCATCCGGGGTCCCGGTCACCGTCACCTGGCCTCCACGAACATGAAGATCCGCTTCGAGCTGTTCCTCCAGCACCCGCAGAAAGACGTCCCGGGGGCCGAGCAGCGTCACCATATCGATGGAGGCCGGAACCGTGACAACCCGGCTTGCCCGCTGAACTTCGTCTCCCACAGGTTCCCTTTCACGACCCGGACGACCCGGGCTCATGGTGATCCAGCTTAGATGCTACGGAAGGAAACCGAACGACCAGGTCCAGTTGACCCCGGTTCACCCGGCTTGAAATGCCGACCAGGCCGCTTTCAGTACATCAGCCGCCACCCGGAGGCCTTCGATGCGTCCGAGTTCGGTGTCCTCGTGCTCGATGTTGAGGCACATGTCAGGATCCACGTCATGAAGGGCCCGTATGAACTCGGTCCAGTAGGCCACGTCATGTCCCTTGCCCAGCGCGACGAAATCCCACGATGAATCCTTCGGCCATTCGTTGACCCATTCATCGCCGCCAAGATTGACGCGTGGTTCGTCCGGAAACAACCGGCGGAAACCATTGTCGAGGACACCATTCAACCTGGCGTTCTCGACATTGATCCGAACGTCCTTCGCTGCGGCGTGGAGGATCAGTGGCCCGAGTTCACGAACCACAGCAATCGGATCGGCCTGCTGCCAGAACAGGTGCGAGGCATCCATCTCGACCCCGATGTTCGTTGCACTGGTCAACTCCACCAGCTTGCGAATGTCGCGAGCATTGAACACGAGGTTCTGGGGGTGCAGCTCAAGCGCCACCTTGACCCCATGATCCCCGGCGAGCTGGTCGATCTCGCTCCAGAACCTCGCGGCGATCTCCCACTGATAGTCAAGCACGTCGAGCGCAGCCGAGTTCCAAGCGTTGACGATCCAGTTCGGATGCAGGGTTCCGGGCTCGCCACCGGGCAGCCCGGACATGGTCACCACTCGTTTCTGCCCAAGCGCGGCCGCCGCCCGGATGGAAAGGCGGACATCCTCGGCATGTTTGCCCCCAATGATCGGGTTGGGGTGGAGGGGGTTGCCGTTGCAGTTGAGGCCCGCGATCTCCACTCCGGTGCCGTCGAAGCGCGCCAGATAGGCCTTCGCGGCGGCCGGGTCGGCGATGATCTCGTCGATCTCGGGGATGTGCACCGGGGGCAGGAAAC
>ERZ773060.661-NODE-661-length-10748-cov-6.17694_pt1 | contig 10748 bp, 15 predicted proteins | sample MGYA00580628_ERZ773060 | MGnify/ENA primary metagenome ERZ773060 (study PRJEB29015, sample SAMEA2738019) | human oral metagenome | biome: human oral; feature: human-associated habitat; material: dental | place: China | collected 2045 ... | reverse complement strand
TGGGGAAGTAGCCGAAGGGGCCGGTCTCCATCACGGAGAAACCAGCCTCGGCCATTTCGTCGAGGGCTTTCTCCCACGGAATCTGCGCCGGATCCTCGGGGAACCAGACTCCCCATTGGTCGGGACAGACGCCGATGGTCAGCTTGTTGTATCGAGGCTCGGGGTTGCGGGACTTGTCGGCCATGGAGGTCCTTTCTGGCGCGTCGTTGGGCACAAATCAGCCTAGATTCGGGCATATGTCCTGTCAATTACCCGAGAGTATTGATGTGTGTGATGAAAGTGATTCTCGGTGCGGCGTGGCGGGGTCGCGGGTGCGGTGGCTCGATTCCCATGGGCGGGACCGCACATCCGGTCTGCCCGGAGGTCGCGCCAGCTAGGATGCGGTCCATGGACACTGCCTTGTTCGAGGAGCGAGTCAAGGAGATCCCGAGGCTGAGAAGCTGCCTTTCCGGCAGTCGGGTCGAGCGCTGGCCACGAAAACAGGCACTGCGCGACATGCTCTTCGACATCGTCATCGACTGCATGCACGAAGGACCTACGTGGACGGAGCGTGAGATCACCCAGGAACTGGCCGCGATCACGGAGGACCCCGTGACCTTGCGGCGCGCCCTCATCGACGAGCGGCGGCTGCTGCGCTCATCTGACGGAAGCCAGTACCGGCTGGCGCTGAAGGCTGCGTCCGAGTAGTCGCTTCCGGAGGAGTCCCGCCTCAACTGGGGAATTCGCGGCAGACCGGTTGGTCGTAGGCAAGCTCGCAGGCCCACCGCATTTCGAGATCATTTTCCATATCAGGGTCCGCGTCGCTTCTGCCCTCGAACCGGTGGTCGTGACATCCGGTCAGGAGTGTTTCGGGACCGTGTCAAGGCACGCCTCGTCGGTGTTCCTTGCCATGTAGCGCTGTATCTGCCTCACGGCCTTGCTCGGGTTCGAGTACCGGGCGGCAAACTCTCCGAAGGTCGGTTCGAGCTGGGAGGACAGGCGCTGGTTGACATCGCTGACGATGTTCACCACGTGGTCCGGCTCCAGGTCGCAGTCGACGGCCAGAGCGGTCCAGTCCTTCAACACTCCAGGACCTCAGACATCCTCACTACCTTGCACCCGGCTCACGTCCATGTGCGCGGCCCTGAGGATGAAGGCCAGCTGTCCCGGCCGCAGGGGCGCCGCGCCCTCCAGTACCCGGTTCACGCTGGCGGGTGTGATCCGATCGTGCGCACTCGGCTGGTCGAACAGGTCGTCATGATCCGCCACGCGCAGTCGTTCTGCCTCCTCGGCCAGGGCCGTTGCATCCAGGTCGAGGACCTCCATCATGTCGCGAAGCCGGCGGGCGACCTGAGTGCGCGTCAGGCTGGTGGCGGATCCCAGGTGGCGCAGGCGGTCGCGGGCGTGTTCGTCGGCCACCCGGCCTCCGCGAGCGAAGGCGCGCAGCAGGGTCGGCTTGTGGTCCCAGTGCTGTCCGAACCGTTCGGGGCGGCTGCCGCGGATGAGGTGCTGGGCCACCACGCCCGGCTGGTCGCTGTTCAGCATTCGACGCAGCGCCGCGGTCACGACCGGCCGGTGTTCGGTTGCCACCCGTTCCAATCCGTGGTCGAGCAGAGCGGTGAGCAGGGCGTCGGCACCGGCCTCGTCGATCATGGAGGTCACGCCACCCACCCTACCGGTGATGTCGGCGTGCGCCTTGGTGTCAAGTGGTGGAAGCAACGAGTGCTTTTTGGAAGGCTTCTCGTGGGGTGAGGTAGCCGAGGGTGGCTCGGGGGCGTTCATTAAGTTCTTCCGCGATTGCTGTGAGGTAGGGCTGGTGCTGAGGGATGTCAGCGCCTTTGGGTAGGTACTCACGGATCAGCCGGTTTGTGTTCTCGATTACTGCCCTGTTCCCATGGGGAACGCGGGTGAGCGAAGTACACCGGCAGATCAGTGGCCATGGTCAACGCGGCATGCCAGGTGCATCTCGGTTCCCTGGTCCCAGGTCAGCGATCCCCGCATCAGATCGGGAAGCCCGGTGACATAGTCGATCAAATGCGTCACACACCCCGGTTGAGTCCTTCCCCCTTTGGGAGAGCCAGGATCGTGACGAACCGGGTACTGCGTTCCACCAGGGTGATCGCCGCGCTCGCACCCCGGGCACCGATGATCAGGTCTGCTTCCCAATGACCAGGCACCCTCCGGCCTGCCACCTCAGCAGGCCGGTCATCAATACCGACCATCCCCACAATCGGGGCGCCACGCTGCCCCAACCCTCGACACGGGCGACGTCGAGTCCTCTTCGAGGGCAGCATCACCCCGTACTCCCGCAGGGTCTTCCGCGGCATCGCGTAGATCCAGGTATAGATTGCTTCATGGGACACGACTGCTCCTTGTACCGGTAGAGAACCCAGACACGGTTCAAGGGTGACATCATCAACCTCGGCTCGCAGCCGGCCAGCGATCTGACGCGGTATCCGAGACATCCGAAGATCGGTCAACACCCTCTACCTCAGCACCGAATCCCGGTCGATCATGCGGGTCTTGGGCCGCAAGCGACGCCGCTTAGCCTGCACATCGACCGTGACGCACACATACCTGCCCTTACCCCGGTTCCGGGCCACCTCACGCGAGACCACCGAGACATCCCGACCAATCCGGCGAGCGATCTCCCGCAACGAATGACCTTCCCCAAGCCCTTTCGCGATCCCGGCCCGATCCATGATCGTCAACACCCGGCGCACCAACAGCCCCCTCCCTGACAAGCACTGTTGCTACGACCCTATGACACCGCCTCTCATCGGTGCGGTTTCTGTGGCGATTCGCGCGTGGAGGGCGGGGTGCCACCTGATGCCTTCTCCTAGAAGTACGTCAGTCAACATGAACGAAGCACCCCTACGAATAAGCTTCATGCTCTTCGTATGGCAAGTAGGGCTGCGATGGCCATGTATACGAATGCTATTCCGGCAGCCATTATCGGGGGGAGTCCCGGAGTGGTGAACATGGCGGAATCGCCTGATGGGGTGATAGCCTCCAAGGCGGCGAAAGGGAAGAAATGGCTCACATCGGCTGCTATGCCTCCCAAATAACTGCCGGCTGCTTTCAGGCTTCCTTCCACGACAAACGGTACAGCGAGCAGCAGGGCGACTGCCAGGATCTGTGAATGCGTGATGAGTACCAAATAGGTGGCGATCAGTGACCATCCGAGAACCGAGAAGAATCGTCCTGTCGGGAGGAAAATGAAACCCATCGTTATTTCAGAACTCTCCATTAGTAGACTGTTGGTTGCGATGACCGTGCATCCTAGAATTCCGAGTAGGGCTACCATCGCAGCACATATTCCGACACCGAGAAGTTTCGCCGCGACGAATCTCCCTCGGGAGCCAGCCAGTGTTACTGCGTAGGTGCGGCTTCCGTAACGGTACTCCTGTCCCACTAGAAGTGTGGCCAGTAGGGCGGCGGTCAGCGGGGGAATGGGGCCTTTCCCCACTATCAAAGTTGCGATATCGAGTGAAGATCCGTTCAGCGCGCCGTCGCCTCGCATGCCTGCAAGAATAAATGCCATTGCTGCCTGACCGGCTAGATGCAACGTCAACCCTCCGAGCATCAGAAACCAAAAGGATTTTAATGCTATTGCTCTATATAGTTCAAACTGAAGTGCAGCTGATATTCCATTGGGGGGGTGAATCGAATGGGCGGCAGAAAATCCGTTCATGGAGATTGTGTTGAACATCACTCAAGTCCTTCTCTGTAATTATTGAGGAAATCGTGAAATGATTCCTCCAAAGTGACGGATTCTTCTGTAAACAAGGATATGATTCCACCGAACTGATACGCGAGCTTCGCTACTACAGATCTCTCGCAATCGCTCACCAGAAGTTCGCCGGCATTATCTGACTCTACGGTTGCGCCGCAAGCAATCAATTTCCTCTTTAGGACCGATTCGGTGCTGCAGCATATCCGTAGGCGAGGAGCGCTTAGGGTTGCGATAAATGAACGCAGCGATTGATCGAGCACGAGTTTACCTTGCTCTATGAGAAGAACGCGATGGGCCAAGAGTTCCACCTGTGCTAGTTGATGCGATGACAGCAAAACTGCTCCCCCTGCGGTCGTGAAATCTGTGATTACAGAATTCAGCCATCGGATTCCAGAAGGATCCAGTCCGTTGGTTGGCTCGTCCATGACGAGTATTCGGGGGCGAGGTGCGAGAGCCATGGCCAATGACAGTCGTTGTCGCATTCCCAGCGACAGCTGCCCCACGCGACGAGATCCGATATCAGATAGTCCTACTCCCTTCAGCAGCTCGATCGCCCGAATCCTGCTCAGTCTCAAGCTTCGACACCAAGCTTTCAAGAGACTGTCGCCATGGATCCCAGGGTGAGCGGCCAAGTTGTCCCACACTACTCCAACTTCGTGAGGGCCTGGAACGCCGTTTTGACATTCTCGATTTAGTATGTGCACTTGCCCCGGTCCGGGTAGGACGCCCAGGATTCTTTTGAACAGCGTAGTTTTACCCGCACCATTAACGCCGAGAACGCCTATTATTTGCCCTGCAGGAACATTGAAATCTATGTCGTGCAAAAACTCTTTCCCTCCATAGTGTGCGCCGAGGTGGACGGCTCGCAGCAGGATGCGCATGCTCATTGCCTTCCCGGAGTCAGCTGGTATTCGGCGTCGGGATGGAAGCCCTGCGGATGCTCGTGCGTGGCCACCACGACGAGGCGGTCCTCGGCGCGCCACCGGTCCATCTCATCCCACAGGACTCTCCGGGCGTGGTCGTCCAGGCCGAGGAACGGTTCGTCGAGCATGACCACCTCGAACCGACCGAGCGTGCAGACGATGAGCCACAGTTTGCGTTCCGTGCCTGAGGACAGTTCGCAGGTACGGACATCCAGCCACTCATCCAACCGATAGGTACGCACGCGCGCCAGGACATCGTCCATGGCGGCTCCGGTCAACTGAGCGGTGAAGGCGAGATGATCGAAGACGCTCATCGTCGGATAGAGAGCGGGTTTGGTGCGCACCACTCGTCTGAAGCTACGGGCGGCCGCGCTGGCCGCGGGGTGGCCACAGATTTCCACTCGCCCTTTCTGCGGTCTCAGATAGCCGCTGACGAGCTCGACCAGGGTGGACTTTCCGGCCCCGTTGGCGGCACGGAGCGCAACGACACCCGACCGCGGGAAGGCCATGGTGACGTCATCGAGAACAGCCGCCTCCGGTGTGTACCCGAATGTCACATGATCGAGAAAGATGCGTTCTCCACGACCTTCATAGACATCCATGCCAAACCTCCGAACAAGACGATGGGAAGCAGAACAGCGAGATGGGCGAAACCAGGATTGAGGGCGGCCACGAGCCCAGGGGCAGCCAGTAGAACCCCCGCCAGGGCGCCGGCAAGTGACGTTCGTGCCCGCCCGTCGGGAAGCTCAGGGGCCGCGAACATTGCATACCCCAGAGCCCCCGCCAGTTGCGTCGTCGTGGGCAGGAGCAGAGCCTCGAGGGACGGGGCGCAACCCAGACCGGCGCACAGGGACAGGATCCCGACAGTAACGACAGCGCCGTCCACCAGATGGGCCATGGCAGATCCGAGTGCGAGGTGCCTCAGCGATGCTCCTGATTCCCAAGCTGCCCGGAGTTGTCGGCGGCAGCTCCGGACACCGAACCAGCAGACGCCCATGTCCCCCAGGGGCAGGGACATGAGAAACCCCGCGACGGCCATTGTGTTGGTGAGTATCGGCGTCACGTGGCCGAGCAAGACGTTGAGCCACGGCATCGTGAAACGGATACTGGCGGCCAGTGCTGCGAGCAGCAGGCACAACACCACCAGGCGGATCGTCATCGAACGCACCGGCGGCACCCATGTGCCACGGCGCAGTACCACGACCGTCATGGCCCAGGCCGGCAATGCGAGGAGACGATATCCCCGGCTCCGTCGGCGCCGCGTCGTCATTGCTGCCGGCGACGTGGCGTGGGCGAGCCGGTGAAGGCCGCGCCACGCAGCTACTCCAATCGCCAGAAGAAGAAGCGTCAGCGGAACCCCTGCCTGTGACCACGGGAGTGCAACAGCTGTCACACACAAGGCTCCCAGCAGCAGGCAGAAGGTCAGATGCCGCCACCCGATGTCCCGGACGGCGAGTTGCGCCATGAGTCCGAGCCGGGCTACGTAGCCGCCCAGGAACATCGCGAACGTGGCCACCACCGTCTCTGGAGTTGCGGAAACCCCCCACAACAAACCACTGAAGAGCAGGCAACCGTACAGTGCTTCCAGCAGCGTCGGCGCCGCGAAACGAACCCCGAACCAGCTCCCCAGGCTCAGGTCGACCGCCCGCATGAACGGTCCTAGGCTGGGGGCGGTCAGTTCCTCACGCTCCTGGGTGACGAGCACCCGCACTGTTGTCCACACCGTCCAAGCCGTGGCAAGGGACACCCAGGGCACGAAGACCTCGATGGTGTTCAGCAGCCGTCCCACCCACAGCGCCAGCGCCAGTGCGGGCACCAGCCCCAGGACCGCCACCATTCCCAGCATCAGCAGAATGGTCCGTGGCCGCCATGCGATACCGAACCTGGATCCGATGTCATAGGCCCACAGCAGGGCCGCCGCTCTTGTCTGACGCACGGGGTTTCTCCATCAGAAATTCCGGCTCGGTCGCTCTGTTTCGCTGCGTGAGGCCCATGCCATGACGCAGAGGACGCCTAGAAGACCCGCGGAGACGATGCCGATCCATCCAGCGATGTTCTGAGGGATGAACGAGCCCGCGGTGGCACGATAACTGCCACCTGCGGCGAGCATCACAGCTCCGCCGAAGACCAGGGAGGCCCCCACCGCGCGTTCCTGGAGACCCAGGAGCAGGACCACCAGGATGATGACGCCGCCTCCTGCGATGAAGATGTAGGTGGCATAACCCTCGGCGATGCCCATTACCGCGGACAACACATTGCTCACGATGGCCAGCGCAGCCAAGGCCAAAAGCCAGGGATTCGTGTTCCGAACTTTCATTGCGATCCTCCCCTGGAATTAGAACAAGCCAGCTAGTAGCGAGTAGCCGGCCAAGACTGCCAGCATGATGGCAGAACGCTTGGAGTGGATAGGCGTGCCTTGGGCCTTAAGAAACGCCATACCAATGAGGACCCCCACGGTTGGCAAGGCTACATACCAGCCGACATAACCGCGAATCGATGGGAAGCTGGCTGCGAGAGTGACTAGGTGGGTTCCCCCAACAAGGGACAGTGAGACCAACCAGAATGGCCCGAATCCCAGCCGTCCTGAGACGTTTAGCTGGTTTTCAATTTTGGCCCCGATTCCTTGGTATACTAGGAACAGTAGGCTAGCGAAGAATACTGCCATTACAACGCCGACATTCAAGGCGAGATTGAGTAGTTGTGGATCTAGTTCGGCGACCTCGGAAGAATTTGATGCTTGGATTATGTTGAGAGCCTGCCCCCATTGCATCGGAGCTCTTGCGATGAGGAGCAGGGTTACGATCGCCCAGGCGAGCAATCGCCATGCACGTGATGCGGTCAGGAATTTTTTCTTGCCCGTTGTTTCGTGGTCGGTGAAGATTGGTGTTGACATTTTTTATCCTGCGAATCGGACTGCTATGATTGCCGCCTCGATGACGGCAGCTGTGGAAATGATGAGTGCGGCTAGCGCGAGGATTTTGAGGCTTGTAGCCATGCCATCGCCGTAGGGGCGAATCCAACCTGCTTTCTCCTGGTTCACGCAGGCTGCGATCGTGGGCCAAGCTCCCGCTACGCCCGCCACAATAAATCCCAAGAACTCCAAGGGGGCGTATGGCCATATGGAAGCTATGACCATCTCCCAGCTCGTGTTGTTGGCAGCCGCCGACATGGTGGCCCCGACGAAGGTGGCGAGCATGAAAGTGGCGAGAAGAGCGCCGATGCCCAAGGTGATTACTCCTGTGTAGAGGAGTAGGCAGCTGGAGAAATTCGTTGCTACGATGTTTTCAAGAGTTGGCCAGAAGGCTGCGTGGTCTTTGTGGTTTGGTGGCTTGCTGATGATGCCATTCAGGCTGATGGCGCCAGTAGCTGCTCCAATGGTGGCGGTGATCACGATGATGAAGGTCGCCCACGAGAGAGTTTTGCGATCCAGGCATGTGAAGATCATAACTGTTCGTCGACGGTTAGTGACGAAGGGAATCTGGGGCATGCATGGAGCTCGATCTGTTCTTTCTACGGGCGGTTCGAAGCTGCGCTGTACCATCGTGATCACCACCAGCCAGTTGTTAGGCAACAGCAGCCTGCTTGCCCCACTTGGTGATTGCCCAGCGCGCGGTACCGATGACCGCAGCCGCAATGCCGCCCGAGAGAAGGCCCATGACAATGCTCAGAGCCAAGCCGCCGACGCTGACTGCATTGACGATCTGGGCGGCAAATGCGGTGGAGAGGCCGAACATGCCGGCGATGTACATGGACCCGAACAGGGTAGCAAAGAAGCCGAGCGCGCCAACGACGGCTGCTGTGGCGATGGACAAGATGCGAGACATCGTGAGTCTCCTTTCAGTTGTTTGTCCGGCCACCATGGCCCGGACAGTCTCAGGCTACGGCTTACCCTTGGGAAGTAGATCGGTAAAAAGGCTGATTCGAGTGGTCCTTATGGGCAGTTTTGTAATTTTGAAGGAAGAGTGCGGAGTGGAAGTGATTGAACCTGTCTCTATTCTGAGCGTGGTGTGGGTGGTCAAGGCGGCGATCGTGGGAAAGTCGAGGTGGTCGCTCAGACTCGGCTGGGTTGCTCCATGGAGGATTCAGGCGTCCGCGAGTCCGAGTTGGTAGGCGCGGACCACCGCCTTGGTGCGGGAGGTCGCTCCCAGCTTCGTCATGATCCTCGAGATATGGGTCTTGACCGTCGACTCCGACATGTACAGACAGGACGCGATCTCCTTGTTCGAAGCCCCCCGCAGAGCTGCTTGAGAACATCACGTTCCCGGGAGGTCAGCTCATCGTACAGGTGCGCCTCCTCGGGAGCATGCCGTGCATTGCTGCTGATCATTCCGAGTAGGTTCTCAGACAAGACAGCTGCCCCGTGGTGGACGGCCCGTACAGCGTCCCGTATGGCTTCGGGAGCGGACCCCTTGAGAAGATACCCTGAGGCGCCATTTTCGATCCCCTCGTGCACCTTCGCTTCCTCAAGTAAAACCGTGAGCAGCAGGACCCGGGTTCGCGGGTGTTTTTTCCGGATCTTGGCCGTTGCGGCGATCCCGTCAAGCCTCGGCATCTGGATATCTATGATGGCGACGTCCGGATCGTGTTTCTGGGCGAGGGTGACCGCTTCGAGACCATCTCGCCCTGTTGCTAGAACGAGGAATCCGTGATCGGCGCTGAGGTAGGAACTGAGGGCGGAGCAAACGAGGGGGTCGTCGTCGATTACAAGGACTGTGATGGGTGTGCTCATGGGTTGCTTCTCTTTACAGGTAATTGGGCTCGAACCGTCCAATGGGTTCTGCTTGGACCTGCTTCGAACTCGCCGCCCAGCAGGGATACGCGTTCACGCAGTCCCAGCAGGCCAAAGGATCTGGCGTTGACTCGTCGGGTGTTCGGGGTGAACTGGTTGATCACCGCGATCTCAACGGATGTCTCGTCGTGCTGTTCGAGGAAGATGTGGCACATGCCCTCGGGGGTGCCGTGTCTGACGACGTTCGTTGTCGTCTCCAGCAGGATCTTGCCCACGGTGTCCCTGGTGACCGGGGGCAGTGATTCTTCGTCGAATTCCGATGATGTGGTAACCATGAATCCCTCCTGTTTCAATCGTCTGGTGCAGCCGTCGAGAGTGTCTTGCACGGAGCCGACGTGCCAGGTCTCGTTCCCAGGAATCTCGGTTCTGATCCGCAGCGCGACAAGAATGCTGCGCAGATCAACGGCGGCCTGCCGCCCCTCCTGGAGGAGAAAGTCAATGTCCTGGAGCATCACGGGATCCTCGACGCCGCGCAACTTGACCTGCTCGCAATGCATGATGATTCGGTTCATCGCCGAGGCCACGGTGTCGTGTAGATTGCGTGCGAGGGAAACCCGTACCGCGTGGATCATCTGTTGTCGTTCGTTTTCAAGCCGTGAGAGGCGAGTCACGTAGTGGGAGATCCAGCTTCCCATCACCCATGCGGCGGCGATCAGCGACAGGCAGAACAACAAATTGAGCAGAAGCTCCCCCTCGTCGCTGCTCACCGGGGCGATGATCGCGGTCTGCAGAGCCGCGGCCAGGATCGCCGTGATATTGCGGACCCGATGATTCCGCTTTACGCATGCCATGAGCAAGGGAATGTCCATGGCGAAAACCGCGGGAGTCACCACCCCGAGGAGGACGAATGCGGTTGTGAGGACAGTCGTCACCATGGTGCTTGACCGGGGCCACCACCCCGACAATCCGGCGGCGAGGAAGGTCGCCACTGAAAGAATGAAGGCCATGGCATCGGGGTATTTCGGGATCACCGTGGCCAGGCCAATAGCAGCCAAGAACCCGGAGATCCGCCAGTCCTGAGGAATCCGGTCACGGCACAAGCCAGCAGCGGGTACATGCTCCCGACCCTGCTGTCTCATCATGCCATCGAATCGTATCGCGACTGACGCGCCGATGTCGGTGATGAGCTGGAATCTATCGTCCTGTTACCGGGAGTGGTCTCCACATGAGTGGGTTGTGCCGTTGCGGTCCGACTCGGCCACCCTCGGGAGGGATACATTTCCCCTTGGTATGTTCGGACATGTGGGTCGCCGTAGGGGCCGGCCTCCGGATGTCGGGAGAACAACATGAGCAAGCGGATCGGTGTGGGGGTCATCAGCCT
>ERZ773060.659-NODE-659-length-10826-cov-4.40006_pt1 | contig 10826 bp, 9 predicted proteins | sample MGYA00580628_ERZ773060 | MGnify/ENA primary metagenome ERZ773060 (study PRJEB29015, sample SAMEA2738019) | human oral metagenome | biome: human oral; feature: human-associated habitat; material: dental | place: China | collected 2045 ... | reverse complement strand
GGGCCGGCATGACTATGACGGTTGCCATTTGGTTTCTCCTAGACGATGCGAACGTGGGTGTGTTCCTTGAGGGCCTCCACGGCATCGTCGGGGAGACCGGAGTCGGTGATGATGCCCGTGATGGCATCCAGCGGCAGGAAGGAAACGAACCCCGCCTGCCCGAACTTGGTGGAGTCGGCCACCAGCCAGGTCTGTTCGGCGCGCTCCCGCATGGTGGTGGCCACCTGCGCGCCCTCGACGAAACGCGTCGTCAGACCGCGTTCGGGAGAGAAACCGTCGGTGCCGAGGAAGGCGATTCGGGTGTTGAAATCGGCGATGGCGCGTTCTGCGAGGGGGCCGACGAGGGATTCCGATTCGGGCCGGAACACCCCGCCCGCGAGGATGATGTTCAGCGCTGGGTTGGTGCGGGCGTTGTTGAACACCAGCGTCGAGTTGGTGACGATCTGCACCCCTCGCCTGTTGGTCAGGTGCCGGGCGATCAGCGCCGCGGTGGTGCCGGCCTCGATCATGACGGTGTCGTCGTCGCCGATCAGCTCCGCGGCGGCCTGCGCGATCTTCTCCTTGGCTTCCACATTGACCTGCTGCCGCTGCAGGATCCCCTGGAGAGTGATGGGTCGCGCCCCACCCCGGGTGCGCACCAGCATGCCCTGCTGTTCGAGGGTGCGCAGGTGGCCACGAATGGTCACCTCGGAGACCCCGAAGTCGTTGGCCAGACCGGAGACGCTCAGCCGCCCGTCATCGGCCAGCTTCGCGAGGATCGCGCTCTCGCGTTCCGTGCGTTCCACCGCCATCGCTGGACCCTTCCGCTTACTTACGAAACTCTTTCGCAAGACCTACGATACCCTATCGTTTCCGATCGTCAAGAAACAGGGACGCACGTTGCCGGGCCTCCCGGTTCCGCATCCTGACCACCCCGCAGACGTCGCCAACCCCGGTTTCGCCGCTTGCCTGCGCGGACCAGGCGACCACCGACCCGGGAGGAAACAGACGGAACCGGCCGCCGGGGCCGATTTTCGGCACGATCGAACAGCCGAAAAGCCGACGGGCAATGGGGACGCGACTTCACGCTGACAAAACCCCAACAAACCATGGCCTTTTGTACGACTCCCGCGAGCCCCGTCAATACACGAATCGCACTTTGCCCACGGTAAACTGTCAATCGGCATAAGTTAACTCCAGCCAACCTGCGCGTCACCCTGTTTTCCAGAGAAATCAGTTAAAACAACTCCGACAGGAGGCTCCGTGTCCCCGTCACGCCGATCCCGGCGGCGCCGCTCAAAGGCTGACCTGTCAGCCGTCAATGCCAATACCGAACTCGCGCTCGTCGACGACCTAGCCCCCGAGGAACGTCGCGCCTCAATCTCCGGGCGCTACTCCCCCACCCTGCTCCTGGTCGCCGTGTTCGCCTCGATCGGGGTGCTGGCCTACGCGGGCTTCCTCCTGAACCCCAACTTCAGGGGTGACCTCATTCCCTGGCTCATCGTCATCTCGTGCGAGCTGATCCTCATCTTCCAGGCGTCCATGGCCCTGTGGACGATGCTGTCCGGTTACGGCCGCCAGCCCAACTACAGGTTCCAGACCGCCCAGGCGGAGCTGTACGACCCACAGCTCAACGCCCAGCTGGGGATCGAGGACGACCCCGCGAAGTGGCCGATGCACATCAACGGACGCCAGATCGACGTGGACGTGCTCATCACGGTCTACGGCGAGCCGCTGGACGTCATCGAGACCACGGTCAGGGCGGCCATGGCCATGCACGGTCGCCACACCACATGGATCCTGGACGACGGGGACTCCGACGAGGTGCGCGACCTGGCCAAGTTCCTCGGCTGCCGCTACGTGCGTCGCCTCGGAAGCTCCGGAGCCAAGGCGGGCAACGTCAACAACGCCCTGTCCGTGGCCAAGGCCGAGTTCTTCGTCATCTTCGACGCCGATTTCGTCGCCAAACCCGAGTTCCTCTACGAAATGATCCCGTTCATGGAGGACCCGAACGTGGCCTTCGTTCAGGCCCCCCAGGTCTACGGCAACCTCAACAACATCGTCTCCCGGGGCGCCGGATTCATCCAGATGGTCTTCTACCGGTTCATCCAGCCGGGCCGCAACGAGTTCAACGCCGCCTTCTGCGTGGGCACCAACGTGCTGTTCCGCCGGGCCGCCGTCAAGGACATAGGAGGGATCTACACCCAGTCCAAGTCGGAGGACATCTGGACCTCGATTCTCCTGCACGAACGCGGCTGGCGCTCGATCTTCCAGCCCAAGGAACTCGCCGTTGGCGAAACCCCTGACACCATCGAGGCCTACAGCAAGCAGCAGCTCCGCTGGGCCACCGGCGGGTTCGAGATCCTGTTCACCCACAACCCCCTCAGCCCACGCCGTCGCCTCCACATGGACCAGCGGCTCATGTACTTCGTCACGTGCACGTTCTACTTCACGGGTATAGCGCCTGGTCTGCTCATGATGGTCCCGCTGATGGAGGTTTTCTTCGACCTGCGACCCGTGACGCTGGCGGTCAAATGGTACGAATGGGCGCTGTTCTATCCCGGTTTCTACGTTATGCAGATCGTGTTGGCCGCGGTGATTGCGGGTACCTTCCGCTGGGAGGTTCTGCTGCTGGCTGCCAATTCTTTCCCCATCTACATAAAAGCTTTCTTCAATGCCCTGCTCAAGGTGGATACAAAATGGGCGGCGACGGGGGCGACGAAGGGCAGGACCTCGGCCTTCAATTTCATCATGGTTCAGGTGTGGGCATTCGTGCTCATGGTCGGCACCTCAATCGTGTCGATCTACCGTGACTACTCGATGGGGCACCTCAACGTTGCCACTTTCTGGTGTGTGCTGAACGCCGTCTTCCTCGGGGCGTTCGTCGTCACCGCCTTCTTGGAGAACCATCAGAAGAAACAGGAGAGGAAACTGCCACGACGCTGCCTGGAGGAGTCGGGATCCCTCGATCCGGGGAGGCAACTGGTCCCGGCAGGCGGACAACCCGAGACCCTGGACGCCGGAGCCATCCTGGACGCCCAGGCCGCCCGGGACACCCTTGCCGAACGTCCTGAAACTCACGATCGAAAGAGTTGATCCATGTCCTTCCTGAATCGCCTCAAACTGCTCAGTGGCATCGTCATCGTCATTCTCGTCCTGGGTGTCCTGACGCTGCTGTTCAACCAGCGGCAGAATCAGGTGACGAGCCTGACGGCCCACGTCGAGGCACCCCGCACGGTGGTCGCCTCCCCGTACGGGGGTGTGGTCACGGAACAGAACCACAACCCCGGCGAGTACGTCTCGGCCGGCGATCAGCTCTTCACGATCACCAGCGCCAACCTGAAGGACATGGCGGCCCTCGGGGTGGAAGCGAACAGCACCGACGGCTACAAGATCGACCTGAAGGCCGGCACCATCACCTTCTACGCCACCATCGCCGGCTACCTGGACAGTTTCGCAGCTTTCCGGGGAAGTTACGTCAACGGCACGGAACGTCTGGCCGAGATCGTCTCCAGCAAGAACAAGACCGTGGTGGCGAGGTTCCAGCTCAACCCATCCGATTACGGACGAATCGAGGGGGACGGCAAGGTGACCGTTCACCTGCCCGACGGTCAGCTCGTGGAAGGCCAGGTCATGAGCGTCAACATCAGCACCGACGAGGCCGCGAACAACACCGTCACCGAGGTGACGGTCTCCAGCGAGGCGCTTCAGGCCGAAGGCCTCATGCTCCTCACCAGGCGGGGCACGCCCGTCACCGCGGTCATGAGCCTGCGCGATGACGGCATCCTGGCCGGGCCCACCCAGGCCTTCCGGGAGTTTCTCGTGAAGATCGGGCTGCGTTGAGACGTTTCCTTCGGCTATCTCTGGCGACCGTCTGCCTGGTCGCGACCGCGCTGCTGCCGAGCAGCACCACCGGACCCTCACCTGAGCCGCCGTCCCCACCGAGCGAACTTCCCGGTGAGGTCGCCGCTCTCGATGCGGTGGCCCAGCGTCAGGGCAAGAATCTCAACCCCACCCGACTCGCTGAAGGCCTCGTGCCACCCACCAATCGATGGTTCTCCGGGATGGTCTTCGGCCCCGAACCCCTGCCGGTGTATCCCCTGCCGCTGAGCTTCCAGCTGAAGGCCACCGGGTTCGATTTCGGACTGCCGGAGGTGCGCTCCACCGAAAAGACCCTGTTCGGCGGTCATCGACCCGAGGTTTCGGTCACCCTGCCGGGTCTCGAGGGCTGGCAGGTAGTGGCCTATGACACGGTCACCGTCGTCGCGGAGGCCCGGGACGCATCCGGGCCGATCGGCCGGGTCACGCTGGCGCAGGGCTCACCCCAGGTCACCTTCACCGCGTCGAGGTCGGTGACGCTGGAAACCTCCCCGCTGCCCGACCACTTCGCCCTGACCCCCGACCCCGGTTCCGGGGTCTCCCAGCTGCGACTGCAGGAGGGGCAGGCAGCGACGTGGGCCGCCGTCCCCGACGGAATGTCGAAGGCGGACCTGCTCGACAAGATCCGTCCCGTGACGTCGTCCGAAGCGTCGTGGCAGGTCGGTGACGAGAAGGTCTCCACCACCATCGGGTGGCACACCACCGACGGGGCACCCACCCTGGTGGCCACCATGCCCCATCAGGCGGCGGACACCACCCAGGACTGCCAGCTGGGAACCTACGAGAGCGTCTACGGCAAACTCCGGCTGTGTCTGACGTCTTCGGTGACCTGGAACACCCCGAAGCAGCCGGCGCCGGCGACCTACGATGTGGGAGGTCTGGACGAAGCCGCCCGCACGAAACTCATCACACGCCTCGAGGCGGACATCCAGGGGCTTCCGGCCTATCCCGCCGACACCTACTTCGCTGGGAAGGCACTGGCCCGGGACGCCCAGCTCATGCACTTGGCGAAAACGCTGGGGCGCGACGACCTGGCCGCCGCGGTTCGCAACCGGCTGGTGCCCGAGCTGAAGACGTGGCTGAACCCGGCGGGATGCGCTGGTTTGAAGACCGATCGCTGTTTCTTCTACGACCAGACCAATCACGGCATGGTCGGTCTGGTCTCCACCTTCGGTAGTGACGAGTTCAACGACCACCATTTCCACTACGGCTACTTCCTGCACGCGGCAGCCCTCGCCGCCATGGACGACCCGGGTCTGCTCCCGGAGCTGTCGCCGGTGGCCACCCTGCTGGCCTCCGACATCGCCCGTCCGACCGCCTCGGACAATTTCCCCGCCATGCGCGTCTACGATGTCTACGCCTCCCATTCGTGGGCCTCCGGCACCTCACCGTTCGCCGACGCCAACAACCAGGAATCCACCAGTGAGGCCGTCGCTGCCTGGATGGGGCTGCGGCTCTGGGCAGGGGTCAGTGGCGATCAGGCCTTGGCGGATCAGGCCGCCTGGATGCAGTCGAGCGAGGCCGACGCCGCGCTGAAGTACTGGTTGAACTTCAACGTCGACGATCCGCTGTACGCCCCACTCGACCACAGCTACCTGCCGTTGAACTTCGGTGGTAAACGGGACTTCGCCACCTGGTTCTCCGCCGACCCGGAAGCGGGCCTGGCCATCCAGGTCCTCCCCGTGACCCCCGCATCGACCTATCTGGGGGTGGACCGCGCCAGAGTGGCAGCCAACGTCGGGGAGGCGTTGACGGCCGACACCTTCAACCGCACCTACGGGGACCTGCTGCTGGCCTACTGGGCCCTGTCAGGGCCGCAGGCCCGGGAGCAGGCGATCGGCCTGGCGGAAACGGTGCCCATCGACGACGGGTTCTCCCGTTCCCTCCTGCTGGCCTGGTTGTATGCGCTGAAGGAGTGATCGCCGAAAACCCTCCTGGGAGGTCGGGTGCGGCGGTGGTGTGCCCGGCGTTAGGGTGTGCGCCATGGACATCCTGTTCGACACGGCCAATCTCGACGACATCGAGAGGCTGACCCCGATCTATCCCGTCACCGGTGTGACCACCAATCCCACGATCCTCAAGGCCGAGGGCAAGGTCGATTTCTACGCCCACTTCCGCCGGATCCGCGAGATCATCGGCCCGGATCGCACCCTGCACGTGCAGGTCCTCGCCAAGGACGCCCGGGGCATGATCGACGACGCCCACAAACTGCTGGACAGGATCGATGACAGGGTCTACCCCAAGATCCCCACCACCGAGGCCGGTATCGCGGCCATGCGCCACCTGAAGGCCGAGGGGGTCAGGGTCACCGCAACCGCGATCTACTCCAAGACCCAGGGATTCCTGGCGATCGCGACCGGCGTCGACTACCTGGCGCCGTACTACAACCGTATGCAATCGCTCGACATCGACACCCGCGGCACCCTGGAGGCCCTCGCCGGTTTCATCCGCCGGTTCGACGCCCCCAGCAAGATCATGGCGGCGAGTTTCAAGAACGTCTCCCAGGTCTCCCACGCCCTCGAGGCGGGCGCCGACGCGGTGACGCTGTCACCGAAGCTGCTGCGCGTCGCCTTGTCGGCGCCAGGCATTGAGGCCGCCGTCGACACCTTCATCAACGACTGGGAGAAGATCTACGGCACCCGCTCGCTGCCCGACTGAGAGGGGTCTTCAGCTGCCCTTTGCGTCTTCTTTGAGACCGATCTGCGCTGCCTGGCATAGGTGGTCGGCGTGATGCCGGTTGCTGACCGGAAGTCGCGTTGGAAATGGGCCTGATCGGAGTATCCGAGGGATGCGGCAAGTTCCGCCAGGGCCGCGTCTCCGGACAGCCGCCAGGATGCCTCGTGAAGTCGTCTGCGGCGGATCAACCATTTCGGTGTCAACCCGATTCGTTTCGCCGCCAGGCGTTGCAGTGTGCGTTCGTTCATGCCGAAGCGTTCGCAGATCTGGGAGACCCGTTGGATGGTGGGGTCGTTCTCGACGGTGCGGACGATGGTGTTCACCGCGAGGCCCTCGGGATCTACCGGGGTCAGCCTCCGCAGCGCGGTCTCCATCACCGCGATGGCGGATTCCCTGGCTGCCGGATCATCGGGGTGGGTCATGCTGGCCCGGATGTCGGTGACCAGTCGAGGAACCTCCGTCAGGGTGGAGTCCTCGAGTGCGATCTGCCCGTCGACCAGGGTCGAGACGTCCGCCCCGATCAGCTGTCGCCCGGCAGCGGGTTGCAGCATCGCTCCGACGGTCCAGCCACGGCCGGTGAGCCTCTTGGTGGCGAGTCCGCTGGTGGGGCCGACCAAGCTGGCGTGGTCGGCGTCGACCGTGATGAGACAGACCGGGTATTGCAGGACCCGTTGGATTGACTCCCGTCCGGGCGCGAGATCCCACACCGGAACCCAGAAACGCCGCACCGCATCAGCCAGGCCCGCCCGGGGTGTGAAGCGGTACACCGGCGGGCTGAAGCCATGGGCGTCCGCGAGTTGGGCCCGTTCCCGGAAGGACGTGTCGTATTCGTTCAATACTTCTTCCCTTTCTCACGAGCACACTAACGTCCATGGATACTCGAATCACGCAATTCCTCGGCCACGTCGACACCTTCACCCGGCGAATCGCGAACCTCGACGCCGACCGCTGGGAGAATCCGAGTCCCTGTGAGGGGTGGACCGCGAAGGATGTCCTCGACCACATCATCGACACCCAGCGCGATGTCTTCGGCAAACGAGGTCTGGGGCTGGGTCCTCGCCCGGAGGGGGCACCGCGTGAGGCCTGGGCCGCGCACGCGACCGCCGTGAGAGCGGCGATGGCCGACGAGGAAACGCTCCTGGCCACCTACGACTCCTTCTTCGGGCCGACCACCCTGGCCGACACACTGCTGAGCTTCTACCGCTTCGACCTGATCGTCCACGCCTGGGACATCCAGCGGGCGGCCGGAAACGATCTGGAACTGAGCGATACGGAACTCGCCTTCCTGGAAACCTGTATTCCGTCGTGGGGGGACGTCTTCTATCAGGACGGGATCTGCAAACGACCTGTTGAGGTTCCCGACGATGCGGACCGCCAGACCCGCGTACTGGCCCTGACGGGTCGCCGCTGCTGATACATGCCGCGGATCTGGGGGACCGTTCGGCACCCCAGATCCGAACCCCACCAACCAGCGCCGGCGGACCACCCAAGAGGACATGAAGCGGCATTGGGCTGCCATCACGTCCCGAGCAGGAATTTTCCTACATCGGATGTGGGATATTTCCGTGTCCAGCAGTTTCTACCGCCCACCGGGACATCACGTGCTGCTCACGGGCTCGGTCTCCCTGAGTCGCGGACAGTTGGAAGGATCCGGCCCCTTGGTCGGCCGCACGACAAGAATGCGGCCTCATCCCTTCAGCGCTCTCGGGGCCTCGCATCCGGCGGAGACGGATGCGCTCTGCCTTGCCGATCTTCTTTTCGACGCCCATCTGGACTTGAACGCACCGGGACCCGTCTCAACGCAAGAGCTCATACGCCTCTTGAGGACAGGAGGCGTTCCCACCTATTGCCTGAGCACGGTTTCGCTGACCACGAGCGCCCTCAAGGCCCGCGTCCATTCGGACATGCTGGCGTTTCTCGGTGACCAGGTTCTGCCCGACGAGAAACTCGACATCGGAATTGCCGTAACCGTCCTCGACTCGATCCTGCGCATTCCCGGAAGGCAACCGAACAAGACCAGGCTCGCGGCAGAACTGGGGATCGATCAACGCACCATTTCTCGACACACAGGAATCTGGAACGTCGTTTCCTCCTCACCTTTCTGCCCAATCTGAGGACCAGATTGATATGAGCTTCAAAAACAATGCCGAAAATTCACTCATCAGACTCCTCGGCAACCCGCGAAGCGATTTCCAGAGCAGGGCATGACATAGCCTCCTCTCCCGAGACCCTCGGGCAGGTCGTGGAATCATGGGTCGTTCAGCAGCTGACCGCGGCGCGCGGGTGGGCGCACCTGAAAACCCGGATCCTCTATTGACGGGACAACAAGACCCCGTGGGAGGTCGACGTCGTGCTCGTCGATGGCGGAAGACGAGTCGGCATTGAGGTCAGGCTCGCCACATCCGTTTCTCCTTCCGACGTGAAGGGGCTGAGAACCCACAGGAGCACGAAGGCAACTGGCTCCCGGCGGATACCCGCCAACGATCGCCCCGGGCCACGCCCCACACAAGGGATTCGCCGGCCGAGGCACTGTCCGCTGCCCCAAAGGTTTGCCCGCCGAGACACAGCCCACGAACAAGCCCCCGCGGTAAGCGTTCTCCATGTCGGAAGCCGCATGCCGTTCTTCGACGGCAGCCTGTTCGCCGCCTACCGCAGCGGCGTGGTGGGACACCATGATGCCATCCGAAAGGACCTCTTGACTCCAACCCCGTCGACGTTTAGCGTCAAAACGCGAAACCACTGGGCACATGCCAATGGAGGTCAAAAAAACGTGAAAAAAATCCGAAATTCAATCACTTCAGCGGTCGGGTCGGCGCTGTTGGCCACGGTTCTCCTGACCACGTCGTCCCCGGCCCTCCAGGCGGTAGCGGATGACGAGCCGGCGTCCAATCCGCTGGAGGTCTCCCCGGTAGGAGTCGACGCCTCCGGACAACCCCTGACCTGGCAGCCACAGGGCACTGCGGCAACCGTCCCGGAGAACTCCGAGACGGTTGCCGGGTACAAACCGGATTCGATCGAATCAGCCCCCAACAGCATCATCGGCGGGGACGACCGGGTGCGGCTGACCGACACCACCACCTACCCGAACTCCGCCATCGTCTACATCAGCAAGGGCGGCAAGCCGTACTGCACGGGCTGGATGATCTCGGCCGACACACTGGTCACCGCCGGGCACTGCGTGTACAACTACGAGCGCAAGGAATGGACCTCCGGGCTGGAGTACAGCCCGGGCGCGAACGGCTCTGAACGCCCGTTCGAGACCGCGACAGCAGCTCAGAGGTGGACCGACGACGCCTGGATCAAGAAGAATGACCCTCGGCGGGACTGGGGACTGGTCAAGCTCGACAAACCACTCGGCGACCGGACCGGCTGGTTTGGTCTGGCGTGGCGTTCCGGGGATTACAAGGACACCGGGACCGAACTGCGCGGCTACCCCTATGACAAGAATCCGGGAGAGCTCTGGGGCATGAGCGGAACGGTGACGGAGAGCCACGGAAACCAGCTCTGCTACTTGATGGACACCTACCCCGCCCAGAGCGGCTCTCCCCTGTACATGCCCGATGGTGCCTTCGCGATCGGCATTCACGCCTACGGCACGGTACCGGGGCAGTTGCAGCCCGAGCGCGAATGCCCTAAGGAATACAACGCCGGAACGAGGATCACCAAGGGCCTGTTCGATCTGTTCCTCGACCTGCGGTCCCGTCGATAGGCTCCTCTACCGCTCGTCAGGATGCGCCGAAAGTGCGTCGGAGCAGCTTCACGACCTCCTCGTAGAGCAGCACCGCCGCACCGGCGCCGACGGCGACGGCCCAGTGGATCCAGTCCAGTGGTGCCGTGCCGAACGCGGACTGCAGGAACGGCACCTCGACCACCAGCGTCTGGAGCACCGTGACCAGTGCGACCGACCCCCACAGCCAGGCGTTGCTGAGCATGTGGGTGAAGGCACTTCCGGTATCGGAGCGGGAGTTCAGCGCGTTGAACAGCTGCATGAAAACCAAGGCGGTGAACACGGTGGTGCGGGCGACCGCGAACTGCGAGTCGGGGGTGGCGAGATCCTCCAGGCCCCCGACGAGACCACCGGGCAGGGTGAGGTCGTAGATCAGCAGGGCCAGCAACCCCATCACCAGGCCGACTCCGATGATCCGCTGCCACATGTGGGTATCGATGATCCGGTCGGTCAACCTGCGGGGGCCGCGGCCCATGACGTCGTCGGTTTCCGGGTCGACGCCCATCGCGAGCGCGGGTCCGGAGTCGGTGACGAGGTTGATCCACAGGATCTGCGTCGCCAGCAG
>ERZ773060.655-NODE-655-length-10861-cov-5.8214_pt1 | contig 10861 bp, 10 predicted proteins | sample MGYA00580628_ERZ773060 | MGnify/ENA primary metagenome ERZ773060 (study PRJEB29015, sample SAMEA2738019) | human oral metagenome | biome: human oral; feature: human-associated habitat; material: dental | place: China | collected 2045 ... | reverse complement strand
GGATTTGCTACAGGCGGTGGAGCGGGCTTTTATTGAGTATATTATTTAGGGTGGATGGCTATAAACGTGGGCTTGCAAAAACACCGAACGCACCGCCAGTAACCCCACCCCGGCCCTCCCCCACGGGGGAGGGGGCAGTTCGGCGCAAGCCCCGCTGTTTGATGCGCAATCACGGTGGGGCAAGCCCCACCCTACGACGGCTACCACAAACGCCGTCTGTTTACATACACCTGAGCGCTCTTGATGTATGTAAACGTGGGCTTGCAAGAACACCGTGCGCACCGCCAGTAACCCCACCCCTGCCACCGCCGATGCGGCATGGTTATCCATTTTTATTCATTCATCCAAACCCGGTCTTCTCGCATGAAATCTTTTCCCGCGTGGCTGAAATGGCTGCTGCCGCCCGTCTTGCTGGCGGCGCTTTGTTTGTATGCGGCCTGGCTTTTTTTGCCGAAAGGCTCTGGCGTGGGCGCGGTGCTTGCCGCGCTCGCCCATCCTTCCGCCGCCGATTTGTCGCTCGATCAGCGCGTGGTGCTGGCGGTGCGGCTGCCACGTATTTTGACCGCGCTCCTGGTCGGCGCGGTGATGGCGGTCAGCGGCCTGCTCCTGCAAACGATGACGCGCAATCCGCTCGCCTCGCCCTCGCTGCTTTCCATCAATGCCGGTGGGTATCCGGGCGGCGGTTGGCAGATGGTTTGCAGGTTTGGTTTCCGGTTTACATACACTTTGAGTGCTCAGGTGTATGTAAGTGGTGATAGGCAGTGGGACAAGTTCCGGCTTGCAATGTTTGGCAGACGACGCTGCCTTGATGTGAAATCGCTGACGCCCCTCCCCAGCCCTCCCCCGCTGCGGGCTTCGCCCTGCAGGGGAGGGGGCAGTCCGGCGGGCATTCGGGCAGCGGCGGACGGGTTTTGGTTTCCGGTTTACATACACATTGAGCGCTCAGGTGTATGTAAATGGCTTTCTGTAAAACACCGTGCGTGCCGCCAGTAACCCCACCCCGCTCTCCCCCACAGGGGGAGGGGGCAGTCCGGTGAGGGTTTGGGTTTACGGCAAATCGTCAATCGGTTTTTGTGCGCGCGGCATCAGGTCTTCGTGTTTGACGCCCATGTGATCGACGATGGCGCTGGCGACGAAGATGGAGGAGTAGGTGCCGAAGACGATGCCGATGATCATCGCGGTGGAGAATCCGGTGAGGATGGTGCCGCCGAAGAGGGCGAGGGCGATGACCGAGAGCAGGGTGGTGAAGCTCGTCACCATCGTCCGTGCCAGCGTCTGGTTGATGGAGGTGTCGATGACGTCGCGCGGGGTGACGGCGGGCAGTTTGCGGAAGTTTTCGCGGATGCGGTCATAGACGACCACGGTGTCGTTCACCGAGTAACCGAGGATGGCGAGTAGCGCCGCCAGCACGTTGAGGTCAAACGGCCAGTGCATCAGCGAGAAGATGCCGGCGGTGATGATGACGTCGTGCAGCTGCGCCAGTACCGCACCGATGGCGAATTTCCACTCGAAGCGCAGGCCGAGGTAGATGATCATGCCGATGCAGGCGAGGCCGATGGCGAGCAGGCCTTTGCTGACGAGTTCTTCTTTGTACTGGCCGCCGACTTTGGATTGTCCGGTGAGTTTGGCGTCCGGCGCGTCGGCTTGTAGTGCGGCGACCATGTCGCTCATGGTCTGGTCGATGTTGGCGCCTTCTTGTTCGGCGAAGCGGATTTGTACGTCGCGCGAGGAGCCGTATTGGACGACGCCCGCGTCCGGCACGATTTTTTCGGCGACGCTGCGCACGTGGTTGATGTCCGCCGATTGGGCGTATTGCATTTCGATGGTCGCGCCACCGGTGAATTCGAGGCCGAAGTTGAAGCCGCGGAAGGTGATGAGCAGGATGGCTGCGATGGTGAGGATGGCCGAGAGCCAGAGGCCGTCCCGGCTGTATTTCATGAAGTGGATGTAGGGCAGTTTGATGTGCATGGCGGTGTTCTCAGAGGTTTATCTTCGGGTTGGCTTTGCGCAGGGTGAAGTATTCGACCAGCGCGCGGGTGACGAAGATGGCGGTGAACATGGTGGTGAGGATGCCGAGCGAGAGGGTGACGGCAAAGCCTTTGATGGGGCCTGCGCCGAAGCTGAACAGCAGCACCGCGACAATCAGCGTGGTGATGTTGGCATCGACAATGGTGGAGAGCGCGTTGGCAAAGCCCATGCGCACCGCTTGGTGGATTTCGATGTGTTCGTGCACTTCTTCGCGGATGCGTTCGTAGATGAGGACGTTGGCATCAACCGCCATGCCCAGCGTCAGCACAATCCCGGCGATGCCGGGCAGGGTCAGCGTCGCGCCCAACAGCGACATCAGCGCCACCAGCAGGATGAGGTTGACGACGAGGGCGATGTTGGCGTACAGCCCCAGTTTGCGGTAGTAGGCGAGCATGAAGATGATGATGAGGGCGAGGCCGAGCAGCGAGGCGTTGATGCCCTGGTCGATGTTCTTTTTCCCGGCGTTCGGGCCGATGGTGCGTTCTTCGATGATGTACACCGGGGCGACGAGCGAGCCGGCGCGCAGGGTCGCCGCCAGTTTTTGTGCGCGCGAGTACGGGGTGATGCCGGTGATTTGGAAGCGGTCGGCGAACTGGCTCTGGATGGTGGCGGAGTTGACCACGGTTTCGCGTTTTTCGACGGTGGTGACGGGTTTGCCGTTTTCGTCGTTTTTGGTAACGGGGATGTATTCGACGTAGATGGTCGCCATCGGTTTTTTCAGGTTTTCGCGGGTGACTTCGGCCATTTGCGCGCCTCCGGCGGAGTCGAGGACGACGTCCACCGCGATGCCCTGCTGGCCATTGCCGGCGGCGGCATCGACGATGTGTTCGCCGCTCATCACCACTTTGCGTTTGAGGAGGATGGGGTTGCCGTCTTCAAAGTACGCGAGTTTGCTGCCGAAGGGCGCGCGTTTCATCCGCACTGCCTGGGCGAGGTCGCCCTGTTCGTCCACGATGTAGAACTCCAGCGTCGCGGTGGAGCCGAGCATTTCTTTGGCTTTGGCAACGTCCTGGATGCCGGGGAGCTGGATGAGCAGGCGGTCGTCGCCGACAACCTGAATGGAGGGTTCGGCGACGCCGAGGCTGTTGACCCGGCTTGCCATGCGCATCCGGTTCTGGTCGGCGGCGCGGCGTTTGAGTTCGCTGATGCCTTGTTCGCTGTATTGCAGGCGGACGCGGTACTGGCCGTTTTCTTCGAGGTTTACTTGTTCGAGGTTTTGCGGCAGGACTTTGCGCAGTTCGTCCAGCGCGCGCTCGCGGTCGGCGTCGCTGCCATAGCTGATGAGCGCGCCGCCGTTGGCCGCGGCTTCGGCGCCGAGCAGCGGGATGTTGTTTTTTTCGCTGGTGGCGGTGGCGAGGTCAATGAGTTCGGCGGATTTGCGGGTGAAGAGTTCGTTGCTGTCCACTTGCAGCAGGAAGGAGATGCCGCCGCGAAGGTCAAGGCCGAGGTTCATCGGCGCAAGGCCAATGCTTTGCAGCCAAGTCGGGGTGTTCGGCAGGAGGTTGACCGAGACGGCGTTGTCCGGGTATTTGCTGGTGAGCAGGTCGCGTGCCTGGATTTGCACGTCGGTCTGCGGGAAGAAGAGGTTGAGGTTTTCGCCCTGGACTTTCCAGCGCTCAGGGGCGATGTTGGCGTCGCGCAGCTGGTTGGTGATTTCTTGCGCGGCGGCGGTTGCCGCTTCCGGCGAGGCGAATTGCATTTGTACGGTCGGGCTTTTGCCGTACCAGTTCGGCAGGGCAAGCAGCGCACCCAAGAGGGTGACGGCGATGATGAGGGCGTATTTCCAGCCGGCGAAGGCTTTGTTCATGGTGGTGTCCGGGTTTCGGGGGGCTGTAAGTGAAAAAGGCTGCCCTGCGGCAGCCTGTGGGCGGGTTCAGGCTTTGTCGGCGCTGTCGTCTTCCGCTTTGTCGCCGTCTTCGGCGGGCTTGTCCAGTTTGACGTTTTTGTCGTCGTTGGCGGCCTTGTTGCTGCCCAGCGTCGCCTTGAGCGAGCCTTTCGGCAGGACTTGTACCACCACGCCGCGCTGGATGCGGATGATGGTGTTTTTCGCAATTTCGAGGTCAATGGCGAAGTTGTCCAGGTCGATGATGCGTCCCATGATGCCGCCGTTGGTCATCACTTCGTCGCCTTTTTTCAGGTTGGTAATCAGCTGTTGGTGCTCTTTCATTTTCTTTTGCTGCGGGCGGAACATGAAGAACCACATCACGCCAAAGAGCAGCACCATCATGATGATGGAGGTCATGCCGCCGCCTGCTTGCGGGGCGGCCTGTTGGGCGTAAGCGTCCTGGATGAAAAACATGGTTGTTTCCTCTCAAGTTTAAGGGTTAATGGAAGCGCGGCATTATATAGCGCCGCTGTTGCGCATGGCATAAAAATCGGCGGCAAAGCCCGCGAACTGCCCGGCTTCTATCGCCGCGCGCATGGTGTGTATCAGGCGGATGTAGTAGCGCAGGTTGTGGATGGTGTTCAGGCGCGCGCCGAGCATTTCGTTGCATTTGTCGAGGTGGTGCAGATACGCCCGGCTGTAATGGCGGCAGGTGTAGCAATCACAACCCTCTTCCACCGGACGCAGGTCGCGCTTGTACTGGCTGTTGCGCAGCTTGAGCGTGCCGAAGCGGGTGAAAAGGTAGGCGTTGCGGGCGTTGCGCGTCGGCATGACGCAGTCAAACATATCAACGCCACGGCGCACGCCTTCGACGATGTCTTCCGGTTTGCCGACGCCCATCAGGTAACGCGGCTTGGTCGCGGGCAGGTGCGGCAGGGTGTGCTCCAGCGTCGCATTGCGCAGCTCAACCGGTTCGCCGACCGCCAGCCCGCCGATGGCGTAACCGGGCAAATCCAGCGCGACCAGGCCGTCTGCCGATTCGCGCCGCAAATCGGGGTAAACGCCGCCCTGGACGATGCCAAAGAGATGGTTCGGATTGTCCGCGTGCGCCGCCTTCGAGCGTGCCGCCCAGCGCAGCGACAGGCGCATGGATTTCGCCGCCTCATCATGTGTCGCCGGGTAGGGCGTGCATTCATCGAGCTGCATGACGATGTTGGAATTGAGCGCGCGCTGCACCTGCATCGAGCGCTCCGGCGAGAGGAACACCTCGCTACCATCGACCGGCGAGCGGAAGCGTGCACCTTCTTCGCTCAGCTTGCGGATTTTGGCGAGGCTGAACACCTGAAAGCCGCCGGAATCGGTGAGAATTGGCTTGTCCCAGTGCATGAACTGGTGCAGCCCGCCGTGGGCGGCGACGATGTCCTCGCCGGGACGCAGCATCAGGTGGAAGGTGTTGCCGAGGATGATTTCCGCGCCGAGCGCGTCCAGCTCCTCCGGGGAAAGCCCCTTGACCGTGCCGAGGGTGCCGACCGGCATGAACACCGGCGTTTCCACCGTCTGCCCGTTCGGGAAAGTAATGCGGCCGCGCCGCGCGCTGCCGTCTTGAGTAATAAGCTGATATTGCATGACAAAAAAGGAAGGCTTGCGCCTTCCTTGAGATGCGTGGCGGCAGGATTACTGCTCGATGCCCATGGCCTGCAACGTTTCGCGGGTGACACCGCCCACGCCGAGGTTGTGCTTGCGCTGATAGGCTTCCAGCGCCTTCATCGTGCCGGGGCCAAGCGAACCGTCAACGCTGACCTTGTAGCCTTCCTTCTTCAGCGCGCTTTGTACCGCTTCGATGGTCTTGCTGTTCACGGTGTCATTACACAGCACGCTTTCCCAGCGCACCTGCGCATCGGCGACCTTCTCGAACTTGGTCACTTCCGCATATTCGGCCGGAATTTCCTTCTCGCGCTGTTCGGCTTCTTTCACCAGCTTCTTCACCTTGACCGTCTTGTATTCGGCAGGCACTTCGATTTCGCGGGTGGTTTCCTCGCTCACCAGTTTTTGCTTCTTCACCGTTTCAAACTTGGCTTCGACCTGGGTCGGGTTCAGGCGGGCTTCTTCCTGCACGGTTTGCTTGGTGATGGTTTCCATCTGCGCCGGGACTTCCACCATGCGCAGCGCTTCGCCAGCGGAGGAGAAGGTACGCGCCGGGCCTTCGCTGCGCGCGGTCATGTACGCCGGTTTGGCGACCACTTCTTCCTTCACTTCGGCATATTGCGGCGGCACGACTTCCTGCGTGGTCATCGCCGGTTCGACTTCAATCTGCTCCTCGACGGTTTCAAAGACGGCGGGGACGATTTCCAGTTTCTTGCTGGCGGGCTTGATCACGACCTGCTCTTCCGTCCACTCGTATTCGGCGGGAACAATCTCGTAGGATTTGGCGGCATCCTTGATGACGACCTGCTCGGTGCGCGGCTCGAACTTGGCCGGAACCACGACCAGCGCCTGGCATTCGCCCGGCTTCACTTGCGGCACGGTCAGGGCGACGCTGTCGGCGGGGGCAGAGGCGGCCGCTTCCTGCGCTTGGGCGGCGTTGTCATCTTGTGCCTGCGCCAGGGCGGCGATTGCGACGGAAGTCAGCAGCACAGAAATCTTGCGTTTCATCATTCAAAATCTCCTGAGTTACGAGGATTCACATAAAAAATTGACGTTTTGAACAAGTTAGCCGTCCAAAAATCGTCACATACTTTAGCGCAACCCGCCGACGGTCGGCAAACGATTCCTGCAAAAAAATGCGGGATTTGCGCGATGCGGGAGCGATGCGACCATTTGCGTCAGTCGGCGACTTCGACCAGCGTCACCTGAATGCCACGCTTGTCCAGTGCCTCGACAAAGGCGGGGTCGGCATCGCTGTCGGTGATGAGATGGCTGATTTGCGCCAGTTCGCCGGAAACAAAGGTGCTGTCGCGTCCCAGCTTGCGGCTTTCCACCACCACCAGCACCTTTTCCGTGGCGCGGCGCAGCATCATTTCATTGATGGCGACTTCATCGACATTGGACGTGGTCAGCCCGGCCTGCAGGCTCACCCCGCTGAATCCCATAATCGCCTTTTGCGCCGTCACTTTTTCCAGATTGCGCAGCGCGAACTCGCCGGTCAGCGCTTCTTTCGGGAATTGGGCATGGCCGCCGGAGAGAATCAGCTTGATGCGCGGGTCAAGGTCAAGATGTATCGCCTTGCCGTTGTTGGTGATGGTGGTGATGCGCCGCTCCTTGACGTAATCCAGCGTCAGCAGCGCGGTGGAGGATGAATTGATGAAAATGGTGTCGCCTTCGTGGATGCAGGCGGCGGCACGCGCGGCAATGGCGTGTTTGCAGCGCTCCTGCCGCGGGCTTTCGCGGCGCACGGTTTCGGCCAGCGCCGCCCCGCCGTAAAAGCGCTTCAGAAAACCGCGCCGCGCCAGCGCGTCCAGGTCGCGGCGGATGGTGAGGGTGGAGACGTTCTGCGCGTCCGCCAAGTCCTGCACCTTGCATTCCGGGTTCGCCGCCAGCGTTTCCAGGATTTTCTGGCGGCGTGCTTCCACAAAGGCCATCGAGCGTTTCATTTGAGTCGTTCATCCTTGTTTATGTATGAGGTGTGGTTATTGTAGCGCCAGAGGCGCGAAACATTCAATCAGTTCATAAAATCTGCCGCTTACCGCGTAAAAGCGGTGGTTTCGTACAAAACATTCGCACTTGTCGCTGTTTTTATGTCCGTTTTGGATTTTTTATATTGCACTTTGAACATCTTTGGCGTTACCATACGCTGGTGCGGACGGAAACCGTTTCCGTTTGCCAGCCCTTCACGTCCACCGGAGTTCATCCATGAGTAAAGTTAGTGAAATCACAAGAGAAAGCTGGATTCTCAGCACGTTCCCCGAATGGGGTACCTGGCTCAACGAAGAAATCGAGCAGGAGGTCGTCCCCGCAGGCAACTTTGCCATGTGGTGGCTCGGATGCGTCGGCATCTGGCTGAAGACGCCGGGCAACGCCAACATCTGCATGGACTTGTGGTGCAGCCGCGGCAAAAGCACGAAGAAAGTGAAAGACATGGTGCGCGGCCACCAGATGGCGAACATGGCCGGGGTGCGCAAATTGCAGCCGAACCTGCGCGCGCAGCCGATGGTGCTGGACCCGTTTGCGATTAACGAAGTCGATGCCATCCTCGCCTCGCACTTCCATAGCGACCACATTGACGTCAATGTCGCCGCCGCCATCGTCAATAATCCCAAGCTGAACCACGTCAAATTCATCGGCCCGTGGCATTGCACCGAACTGTGGAAAAAATGGGGCGTGCCGGAAGACCGCCTCGTCACCGTCAAACCGGGCGATGTTGTCAAAATCAAGGATATGGAAATCCACGCGCTCGATTCATTCGACCGCACCTGTTTGGTAACGCTGCCGGTCGAAGGTGCGGAAGCACAAGGCGGCGAGCTGAAAGGCCTTTGCCCCAGCGATGAAGAAATGGGGCGCAAGGCGGTCAATTACGTCTTCAAAACGCCGGGCGGCACCATTTACCACGGCGCCGATTCGCACTATTCCATCTATTTCGCCAAACACGGCAAGGATTACGACATTGACGTCGCCCTCAACAATTACGGCGAAAACCCGGTGGGCATTGCCGACAAGATGACTTCTATTGATTTGCTGCGCATGGCGGAAGCATTGCGCACCAAAGTCATCATTCCGGTGCATCACGATATTTGGACGAATTTCATGGCAAGCACCGATGAAATTCTCGCCCTGTACCGGATGCGCAAAGACCGCCTGCAATACAAATTCAAACCCTTTATTTGGGAAGTGGGCGGCAAATACGTCTATCCGCGCGACAAGGATTTGACCGAATACCACCACCCGCGCGGCTTTGATGATTGCTTCGAGCAGGAGCAAAACATCCAGTTCCGCTCCATGCTCTAAGGAGGCACCATGTTACTGAGCAAAATGCTGGATGCGGGACACGTCAATTTTGAAACCCGCTTCCCCGACTGGCAAAGCGCCATTCATGGCGGCTGTAAACCGCTGGTTGCCGACGGTACCGTGGATGCGAGTTACGCCGATGAAATCATCGCCTGCATTGAAAAATACGGCCCCTATATCGTCATTGCGCCGGACATTGCCATGCCGCACTCGCAGGAAAATGCCAAGGGCGTACACAAAACCGCGATTTCTTTCATGAAAGTGGCGGAAACCGTCGCCTTTGACGCCAATGACCGCGAAAAAGACGCGCGCCTGTTCTTTACCCTCGCCTCGCAGGATCACGAACAGCATCTGGAGAATATGTCGGCACTCGCCACCATGCTCGACAATGACGCGCTGATTGGCGAATTGTTGCAGGCGCAGAATCACGACGATTTGCGCGTCATTGCGGCGAAATACGGTATCTAGGAGGCCACATGGAATTTTTCTATGCCATTTGGGGATTCTTTTCCAAAAACGTCTTGCAACAACCGGCCTTCTTTATCGGCCTGATTGTCCTCGTCGGCTATATCCTGCTGAAAAAACCCTGGTATGAATCCCTTGCCGGATTTATTAAAGCCAGCGTCGGTTATCTCATTCTGACCGCGGGGGCGACTGGCCTCGTTTCCAGTTTCAAGCCAATTATCGGCGGATTGAAAGAACGCTTTAACGTTTCCGCCAGCATGATGGATCCCTACGCCGGGCAGGCGGCGATTGAAGATGCGCTCGGTCATATTCAGCGCTCATTCAGCTCCGTCTTGACGCTGCTGCTGCTCGCCTTTGTCTTCAACATTCTCGTTGTCCGCTTCCAGCGCATTACCAAAATGCGGGCGCTGTTCACCACCGGACACGTTCAGGTGCAACAATCCGCCACCGCCTTCTGGCTGCTTTTGGTCTGCTTCCCCGAACTGGGCGACACCGGACTGCTGCTGATGATGTCGCTGGCGCTTGGTCTCTACTGGGCGGTCGGCTCCAACCTGACCATCGCCCCGTCGCAACGCCTCACTGATGGTGCCGGTTTCTGCATCGGCCACCAGCAAATGTTTGGCGTGGCGCTCTTCAGCAAACTTTCCGAAATCTTCTTCAAACCCAAGCCGGGACAGGAAACGAAGAAACTGGAAGACATCAAGCTGCCGGGCTGGCTCTCCATCTTCAACGAGAACATGGTCGCCACCACCATCCTCATGACCTTCTTCTTTGGCGTCATCCTTGCCGCCCTCGGTCAGCAGTTCGTGCTGGAGCACAGCTCCCAATATCTCTCCAAAAACATGGAGCAAAAAGAGTATTTGGGACTGCTTGCCGCCGGCCTCGTCTTTGACTACAAGGAAGGTACGCCATTCTTCACCTACATCCTGCTGACGGCGATGAAATTCACCGTTTACCTCTCCATCCTGCAACTGGGGGTACGCACCTTCGTCGCCGAGCTGACCGAATCCTTCCACGGTATTTCCGGCCGCTGGCTGCCCGGCGCGGTACCGGCGATTGACTGCGCCGCCACTTACGGCTTTGGCTCGCAGAACGCCATCACCCTCGGCTTCATGTTCGGTGCGCTCGGCCAGTTCCTTGCTCTCGGTGTCCTCCTGGCGATGAACAGCCCGACCGTCATCATCGCCGGATTTATCCCGATGTTCTTCGATAACGCCACCATCGGCCTCTACGCCAACCGCCACGGCGGCTACAAGGCAGCGCTCATCATGCCGTTTTTCTCCGGCCTGATGCAGGTCTTCGGCACCGCCTTTGTCGTCAGCTATGCCATCTACGCCTACAACGGCATGAATGTCGGCCTCGAAGGCGGCTACCTCGGCATGTGGGACTGGGCAATTCTCTGGCCGGGATTCACCTTCCTCATGAAGAACCTGCACTACATCGGCTTCGCCATCGTCATCCTCGTGCTGATTGCCATCCCGCAAATCCAGTACCGCTGCAACCGCGAAGGCTACTTCCTGATGACGGAAGACTACGAAGCCTACAAGGCCAAATTCCCGGAAAGCCACTAACGGCTGTTTATAATTGAAAAATCTCCCTCCC
>ERZ773060.654-NODE-654-length-10862-cov-752.031_pt1 | contig 10862 bp, 9 predicted proteins | sample MGYA00580628_ERZ773060 | MGnify/ENA primary metagenome ERZ773060 (study PRJEB29015, sample SAMEA2738019) | human oral metagenome | biome: human oral; feature: human-associated habitat; material: dental | place: China | collected 2045 ... | reverse complement strand
ATCCGAAACGGCACAGGAAATCCACGAAAAATACGATTTCGTTTCATGTCAGCCAGAGAAAGCCATCACCAAACGCATGGCCTGAGCGACGACCCAGGTCAAGGCCCTGTTGGATCAGGGCTGGGAGGTGTACGCGGTCGGCGAGGTCCGCTTGGAGCACGAGGCCTGGACCCGCCGCATGCAGCCCCCGAAAGGACAACGCGCCAGACCGTCCGTGGACCGGCAGAAGACGTCCCAGTCCTTCCCCGGTGCGCTCTCCCCGACCAGCAGAACAGTCGCGCCGTACCCGACCGAGCAGAACCGGAACACCTGGCAGACGACCCTCGCACCGGACCTGCTCCAACAAGAAACCGAGGCCGGCAAGACCGCGGTCGTCCCGGACAACGCACGATCCCACCACGCCAAGATGCTGGCCGGCCTCTACGGGCCCGGCCGGCTGCTGGAGCGCATCACCCCTGTTTTCCTGCCGCCGTACGCGCCCGACCACAACCCGGTCGAGCACGTCCGGAACACGGCCAAGAACAACACCACCACCATCCAGCACGAGACCCCCGAAGAAATCCTCGGCGCGTCCGCCTCACACGTCACCGACCGCACCGTCGACTACGACTCCGAGCACCTCCCACCCCGCGAAACCAGAAACGATCCTGCTCCATGACGGCCATAGACCGTTTTCGGCTGAGCCAGTAGACTGGTGGTGAGATGAAAGAGAGGCAGGCCATGGCTGAGGTGACAGCGACTCGCGTGCGGTTCCGCGACGTCAAGCCCTATGACGTGCCCGCGTCGCTCAACGAGCTGCGCGGGCCCTGTGACGGGCCCATCGACCTGCCTCACTCTGTGCGCTGGCAGGCTGATCGGCTCGGTGTGGACGTGTCAAACCTGGGCTGGCGTCGTATGGCCTACCAGGCGCTGCTCGCCGAGGGGACTGCTGACGAGCAGGGCCGCTTGATGAACCGGGATCGGCTCATCGAGACGTGGCCGATCCTGAACATGGACCCGCACGTGCGCGTCTTGTGGGAGGGACGGTTCCCCCGGCTTCGGGTGGCTGTGTGAGCGGTGGCCAGGAGGAGCAGCGGCACATCACGCGCCTAGCCCTAGAGGCCGCCGGCGACGAGGCCGGCTTCGCCTTGGCCGGCTGTTGACCTCCCCGACCGAGCGCCTGCGGAGGGGCCTCGGGTCCTCCCCGAGGCGCCCCGGGTCTTCTCCGGGGCGAGCAGTACGGCGCTCCCCGAACGGGGGCCTGCTCGTCCGGCAGCGCTCAGAATGGTCGGCATGGGGTTTTCTCGGATCGATGACGAGCAGTACCGGCTCCTGCGGTTCTGGTGGATGGTGGAGTTGTTCAACCCGCAGCGGGTCCCGGCGCTGACGGGTCGCCCCGCGCACCCGGACGACCGCCGAGTCATCAGATGGGCGCCCGGGGATCCCCCTCCCTGGAAGAGACTGCCGCCGCCCAAGCCGCGCAACGGCATGGCACGGGTCTGGCAGCACACGGTGTACCTGGGCGTCTACGATCTGGAGGCCACCTATGAGTGGTTGCACCGGATGTTCGGCGCGGACAAGGACGCGTATGACGAGCGGGGCGGTGGGCGCAGTGCGTGCGCAGGGCTGCTGGTCGACGAGGACGGACGGTCCGTCCCGGACTCGTCGGTGCTGTCCTCGGCACTGTGGGCGGTCGCCCGCATCAAGGACCCCGGCCCTTGGAGCCCCTCGTGGGCAGACGGTTTCCCACAGGCCCAGGTGGCCTTCGCCGAGGCCGTGGCGAAGTACGAGGACGAGCGCTTCGGACAGGGCCGCGAGGCGCCCGCCCACGACACGGGATCGATCCGCGACCTGCTCCGGATCGCGCAGCGGGCCGCGGGCATCAGCGGCATCGCCGATCTGTCCACCGACGAGGTCGTCGTCCAGTCCATCGTCGTACCCCGGCACCGCGTGGAAGAGGCCCCGGACATCGACTTCCTCAACAGTTTCTACCTGGACGACCTGACAGCCGTCCGCGATCACGCCTCTGAGATCCGTACCGGCAGCGCGCTGGCCTCGTACCTCACCGGCGATCACCGGCTGGACACGAGGCGCCGGATCGACGTCCGGGCGAATCCCGCAGTCGTCGATGACGGCGTGTCGCTCGACCGGCTCCCCCTGGGACGATGGCCCTCCAACCCGGACCACGGGCTGGCGCTGAGCCAGCAGTTCGCCGTCAACCATGCGCTGAACGACCTCTCCCCCTCGCGCGGGCTCATGGGGGTGAACGGCCCGCCCGGGACGGGGAAGACCACGATGCTGCGGGACATCCTCGCCGGTAACGTGGTCGAACGGGCCAGGCGCCTGGCATCGCTGCCGAACCCCATGGATGCATTCGTCGGCGCCCCGTACTGCTGGAAGACCGGGTCCGGGTATCCGCGCAGGGTCCCACGGCTCCGACCGGAACTGACCGGGTTCGAGATGATCGTCGCATCGGCCAACAACGCGGCGGTCGAGAACGTGACCGTCGAGATACCGGCGCAGGACGCCATCGACCGGCGCTGGTGGGCGCGGGCGGACTACTTCGGGGACATCGCCTCGGCGGTGCTTCGGGAGACAGCGGGGCGGGGGACGGCGGACGACGGCAGGACCGGGGACCAGCGGGCGTGGGGGATGATCGCGGCCAGACTGGGGAAGAAGCGCAACAGGAGCGAGTTCCGCTCATCCTTCTGGTTCGACAAGGGGACGTGGGGCGGCGGGGAGTCCCCCGCCGACGGCGCCGAGATCCCGCGCATGCAGTCCAGGCTCACGCAGTGGCGCGACGGGGTCGTCCCCCACAAGGGGTGGAGCCAGGCCCTCAAGGGTTTCATGCTGGCGGAGAAGCGGGTGACGACCCTGATCGACGCCCGGCGCCGGGCCCACCGGCATCTCGTCGACCTGCAGGAGGCGAGGAGCAGCGAGCACGCACTGGTGGACATGGTTCAGCGGGCCCGCATCGAGCTGCGGGCCGCCGAGCAGAACGTGAGCGATCACCGGGTGCTCGAGGAGCAGGCGCAGGAGCGCCTGACGCAGATCGCCGCTCAGTACGACCGCCACATGGCCACCAGACCCGGCGTGCTGGAGACCATCTTCAGTCTTGGCCGCGCCACTCGTGCCTGGAGGGCCTCCCTCGATCCCCTCCTCGAGGAACTGAGCGACGCCGAACGACGGGGCCGGAGTCTGGCGGCGCAGGGTTCGCGGCTGCGCGACGGGGCCGCGGAACTCGCCGCCGGCCTCGGCTCCTTGGAGGGGGAGCTGTCCCGGACACGGGACAGATTGTCGAGGCTCCGCACCGAATGCGCGGAGGACAAGCGCCGATACGGCCCGGCCCATCCCGATGCGGAACAATCCGCCGAGCAGCGCGAGCTCCACGCCCCCTGGCTCGACGCAGAACTCGACACAGCCCGCTCGGAGTTGTTCCTCGCCGCACTCCAGCTTCACCAGGACTTCTTCGCCAACACCGCCCGCACCATGCTCGACGGGCTCCGCGCGGCATGCGAGGTCGTCGCGGGCGGGGCCCCGAAGAACCTGGAGCCCGAGAAGGTGCGGGCCGCATGGCAGCTCTTCTTCCTCGTCGTACCGCTGGTCTCCACGACCTTCGCCTCATGCGGGCGAATGCTCGGTGGGATCGGACCGGAGGCTCTCGGCTGGCTCCTCATCGACGAGGCCGGGCAGGCATCGCCGCAGTACGCCGTCGGCGCGATCTGGCGGGCCCGACGAGTCGTCGTCGTCGGCGATCCGCTCCAGCTCCGACCCGTGGTGACGATCCCGCAGAAGGCGCAGCACGACATCGCCGCGGCCCACGGGATCTCCTCGACATGGATCCCGCCCCTGGCCTCCGTCCAGACCCTCGCCGACAGGGTCTCCCCGTACGGCACACGACTGCGGCAGGGGGAGGGGTCCGTGTGGATCAGTGCTCCGCTGAGGGTGCACCGTCGATGCGACGAACCCATGTTCACCCTGTGCAACGAGATCGCCTACGACGGCATCATGATCAACGGCGTGCACCGCGCACTCGACGACCCGGACCATCCGGATCCGTTCGACGCGCCCGACGGACCCAGGATCGCCCGGAGTTGCTGGGTGGATGAGCCGGCACCCACTCCGGGGAGCCACCTCCAGGAGAACCAGGTCGTCCGCCTCGAGAAGATTCTCGACCGTCTCATCGAGCACGGTGTCGAGGCCTCCGATGTCATCGCCATCGCACCCTTCCGGGATGTTGCGGACCGCCTGGCGGCGCTGACCTCTCGATATCACGGGCTGCGGGCCGGCACGATCCACACCGCTCAGGGACGCGAGGCGCCCGTCGTCGTCCTGGTCCTCGGCGGGGACCCGAAGCGCCCCGGCGCCAAGGCGTGGGCGTCATCCACCGTCAACCTGGTCAACGTCGCCGCCAGCCGCGCGCAACGTCGGCTCTACGTGATCGGCGATCGTGCCTCATGGGCCGGGTACAACTACTTCCATCAGCTCGACGGCGCTCTGACGCCGTGAGGCGGGCGAGCCCGCTCGCAGCCGGTCAGCGACCGGATCGCTGGTCCTCCGGCGCCCGGCGCGTCAGCCCCCGAGCGGGCGGGCCCCGCGACGGCGTCGGTCGCGCGGATGCGGGCGTCGTCGTGGTCCATGTCGAGGAGCACGTACCGGCCGTTGCCCATGCCCGGCTCCTCGAGACGGCTGAGCTGGCGCAGGCCGTGCCGGGACTCGATGCGCTCGGCGAGGTCGTGGCGGTCGTCCTCGGCCATGGCGTGGACGAGGTCGATGCAGGCCTGGTCGACGGCGAGCATGTCGGTCGAGGCGAGGATGCCGATGTCCGGGGTGACGACGGGCTGGGCGCCCACGCCCTCGCAGTCGCACGAGACCGACATGCTCCGCATGACGTTGACGAAGGCGGCGTGCCGCCCGAAACGGTCGAGGACCGCCTTCGAGGACTCGGTCATGCGCTCCATGGACTCCTCCTCGCCGATGCCCCGTGGTCGTCCGTGCCGACCGGCGTGTGGATCCACGCCTTGCCGATGCGCCCGTCGGCGCATCCGATGCCGACGTTCTCGTTGGCCCCGCCGGAACCGCCCAGGGTGCGCCCCTTGAAGTGGGTCAGGGCGAGCAGCGAGTCGTAGTTGAGCAGGTCGGCGCCCACCGACATCTCGCGGAACCACGCGCCTCCGGTCACGGGCAGCAGGGCGGTGCCCCGCTCGCCGAGGATGTCGACCGGGGCGACGTCCCAGCCGTTGACCTTCAGCGCCCTGCGGTGCTGCTCGGCGGTGCCACGGCTGCCCTCGTAGCAGGTGTTCGTCTCGACGATGGTGGCGCCGGGCAGGTCGTCGGCGAGGGGTTCCCGCACCCATGCCGGCGGGATGTTGTTCGGCCCGTGCCCCTCGCCGGTGCGGACCTTGCCGGTGATGTCCCCGGCCACTCGGGAACAGGCCTCGCGGAGGCCGGCGGCCGACAGCTCCCGCGTGAAGCAGACGATGGATTCGTTCCCGGTGCGCCGCTCGTAGGGCAGGTACTGGTCCCCGCCGATGCCGGGGGTCGGCCTTCCATCAAGCATGACGACTCCTCGATGGTGCGTCCCCGGGACGTCGACGGCTCGGGAGAGGGCGAGGGACAGGTCCTCGTCATTCAGGCTAGCGACGGGGTCCGGGCACGTCTTCGGGGGCCGGTAAAACGCCGGCCCCCGAAGACGCGGAACCCGTGACGGTCAGGAGAGGAGGACGCCCGGACGGCGGGACGGCCCCCCACCGACCTCGAGGGGTCATCCGGACCCGGGACGGGCTCGCTCGCTCGACTCAGTCATCGCCCTCGTCGCACGGGGCCTCGTTCTCGTCGCCGTCATCGTCCCCGTCGTGCTCGGCGAACTTGGACCCGTCGTCATCCCCGTCGTGCTCGGCGCACTGGGTCTCGTCGTCACCCTGGGACGCCTTCCCCTGATCCTTCGAGGGGGTCGGGGTCTCCTTGCTCGGGGCGGCCGGGGCGGGCGCACCGCCCTTGTCGCAGGGGCGCGAGATGACCGAGACGGTGAGGTTCAGCTCGGCCTCCAGACTGGCGATGCTCTTCTGCTCGACCTTCGCACCGGCCCCGTTGCAGGGGCAGTAGATGACCTGCCCGTCACCGACGTAGATCGCCACGACCTGAACGCTCGAGAAGAACTCCGAGGTGGTCTCGGTCCTGGAGAACTGGCCCTGCGAGAAGGACAGGACGTCGCCCACCTGCCAGCTCTGGGAGCCGGCCCACCAGGTGTCCTCGTGCTCGTAGAGCCAGAGGGACAGATCGGAGGCATGGTAGGACTCCAGATTCGCGTTCCCGCTCAGTCGGGCGCCGCTGTCATTGCGAATGGAGTGGCTGCCCGCGTCGTAGTAGTCGCCCTCGAGGATCTTGCCGAGGAAGCAGTCGCGGTCGTTCTGGCTCAGGCCGGCGCCGGCGTCCTTGAAGCTCTTCGCGTGGTCGACCTCCTTCTGCGCGGTCTGGGTGTCGATCTGGACGCTGGGCCGGTCCTCGATCTGGAGCTGACCGCCTCCCTGGCCCGTGTCTCCACAACCGGCGGGACAGGCGCTGGCGGTGGCGGGGATGAGCAGTGCCGCCGCCGTGCACGCGAGGGCGGCGGGAATCGACTTCTTCATGATGTTGGCTCCTTCGAATTGCCGAATGAATCAGGTGCTCCATTGGGGTGGGGCACAGTGAGTCTTCCACGATTCCCGTTCCGATGGGAACCCTCCACCGGACGCTCCGCCGACGCTCCCGACAGCCCCGACCCCGACCCTCCAAGAAGTGTATTCTCCCTTGTGGAAGAGTCTTTTGATGCAGAGAACCCTGAACCAGACCGCTGAAGAACCCTGAATTCCGACGGTCCCGGACCGGCTCGCGCGCCCCGTCGGTGCCGGAGCCCCGGCAAGCGCCGCCACCGCTCGGGACGCCACCGCGTCCACCCGGCCGAGGGCCGGGGCCCGGGTGCGTTCTGGCGCGGCCGTGGGGGTGGCCGCATCCGCCCGGCCGAGGGCCGGAGCTTCACTGTGCGAAGACTGCTCGTCTTCTCGCACGGAGCGCACAGTGAACCGGTCCGGCGGCGCCGCAGGTGCCGGCCGGGACGGCCGACCGGTCGATCCTCCTCGACGCCGATGTCGGCGAGGCGCTCCGTGCGCTCAGGGGCGGGCCCTGCCGAACCGCCGGACGCGTCCGCCGCGGTGGTTGCTCGTCCTCCCGCACGGGGCGCACGGCGGACCGGGCCGGGGCCCGGGCACCCGCCTCAGCGGCCGGCCCGGGCCCGCAGGACGGCCGTGAGCACCTGGTCGGCCACCTCGCGCTTGCTCGCCAGGGGCAACCGGGTCTGACCGTCGGGGGTGATGAGCGTCACGACGTTCGTGCCGACGCCGAAGCCGGCGCCGGGGGTCGACAGGTCATTGGCGACGATGAGGTCGATCCCCTTCTCGATCAGCTTGCGCCGCGAGTTCGTGACGAGGTCGGCGGTCTCCATCGAGAAGCCGCACAGGGTCTGCCCGTCGCGGCGGTGGGCGCCCAGCCAGGCCAGGATGTCGCGGGTGCGCTCCAACTCGAGCACGGCGGGGCCGTCGGTCTTCTTGATCTTCTGCTCGGCGACGCGGCGGGGCCGGTAGTCGGCCACGGCCGCGGCCATGATGACGACGTGGGCGTCGCACGAGGCGTCCTCGACGGCGTGGAACATCTGCTCGGCCGACTCGACCCGGACGACGGCGTCCATCGGCGGCGGGGGCTCGGCGGTGCTGCCCGCCACGAGCGTCACCCGGGCGCCGCGGTCACGGGCGGCCTGCGCGAGGGCGAAGCCCATCCGACCGGTGGAGTGGTTCGTGATGTAGCGCACCGGGTCGATGCGCTCGATCGTCGCGCCGGCGGTGACGAGGACCCGCAGGCCGGCGAGGTCCCCGGCGGGCTCGTCCCCGGGGCCGAGGTCCAGGCGCTCCAGCACCCGCGCGACGAGCACCGGCGCGTCGGGCATCCGTCCCGGCCCGACGTCGCCGCAGGCCAGTCGCCCGGAGTCGGGTGCGATGACCTCGTGGCCGAGCCCGGCCAGGCGGGCGAGGTTCGCCCGGACGGCCGGGTTGGCGATCATGCGGGTGTTCATGGCCGGGGCGACGAGCACGGGGCAGGTGCAGGCCAGCACCGTCGTCGTGAGAAGGTCGTCGGCCAGGCCGTTGGCGAGCCGGCCGATGACGTCGGCGCTCGCCGGGGCGACGAGCACGAGGTCGGCCGCCCTGGCCAGCTCGATGTGCTCCATGGCGCGGCCCGGGCCCGACGGGATGACCTCGACCGGGCAGGGATGGCCGGTGAGGGCCTCCAGGACGAGCGGTGAGACGAAGGCGGTGGCCCGCGGCGTCATGACCGTCCGCACGTCGAGGCCCGCCCTCATGAGGGCCCCCGCCAGACCGGGCGCCTTGCAGGCGGCAATGCTCGCACTGATGCCGAGCAGCACCGTCGGCCGGCCCGTCGCTCCCCCGTCCTCGGTCATCGGCCCCTCCTCGGTCAGGACGGCTCCACCGTACCGGGGCGGGTCGGAGGGCCTCCCGCGGGGCGCACCGACCAGGCGGGACGACGGCACGACGATCCCGACGGACGAGGGGCATGCCCGGGACGATGCCGTGCGGGCGACGGGCGCGAACGGGCCCCGGCGAGCAGGGGCCGCCGCCGCGCCCGGTGCACGCGTCCCTGCCGCACCGCGTGCGCCGCACCGGCCGCCGTGGAGCGCGTGCCGGGCCTCAGCCCCGCCAGCCGCCCCGCTCGGCCCAGCTCGTGTCGTCGTGGCCGAGCACCCGCCAGGTGTCGTCCGCCCCGCGCAGCAGCCGACTCACGCCGCCGTTGTGGATCGGCGCCCGTAGCTCGGCGCCGAGACGGTCGAGGATGCAGGCGATCGTCACGCCGCTGCTCACCACGAGCACCGCGGGCGGGGCGCCGGGGACGGCCTCCGCGGCAGCGATGTCGTCGAGCGCCGACAGGGCCCGGTCGGCGGCCTGGCGCACGGTGTCGGACGGGTAATCGGTGTCGGGATTGGTGCGACTGAAGATGTCGTAGATGTCGATGAGGCTGTGGCCCGCCCCGAGCGCCTCCTCGGTCGAGGAGACGCCGAGCACCCGGTAGGCGGCCTCCCACATGAACCTGTTGGGCATGCCCTCCCAGGCGCCGAAGGACATCTCGCGCAGCCCGAAGAGGGAGACCGGCCGCAGCTCGGAGCCCATGCCCTCGAGCAGGGAGGTCATCGTCTCGTGGTGACGCAGCATGTCGCCGCTGTAGGCGGCCGCGAAGTCGACGCCCCCGGCGGCGAAGGCCCGTCCGATCGCCTCGGCGACGGCGAAGCCCTTGGGCGTCAGCGGCGTGCCGCACCAGCCCTGCACGCGGTCGAGTTTGTTGAACCACGTCTCGCCGTGGCGCACCAGGTAGACCTCGACGGGTCCGTCGGTCATACCGTCCTCCTTCGTCCGGGCGGCCCGAGAGCCGCGGTTCTGCTCGGTCCGGGCGGCCCCGGGCCGTCGTCAGGGCGTGGTGCCGGCCGGGGACGAGCCGCCCCGTCGGGCCCAGCTCAGGTCGTCGACGGTCTCGGCGGTCCAGCCGGAGGCGTCGTGGCGCAGCAGGCTCACCGAGCCGTTGCGGATGCGGGTGCGCGAGGCGAGCCCGAGCGAGGCGAGGACGCACACGATGGTGATCCCGCTCGTCACGACGAGGACGCGGGAACGCCCGCGCCGGGAGCCCTCCGCGGAGGCGATCTCCTCGAGGGCCCCGCCGGCGCGTTCCGCGACGACGGCCGTGCTCTCGGCCGGGTACTCGGGGTCGGGGTTGGAGGCGCTGATGCCGTCGTAGACGTCCGTGAGGGAGAGGCCCCTCGCGAAGGCCTCCTCGTCGGTCGTCACCCCGAGGCCGGCCCAGCAGGCCCTCCACATGTCGGCGTTGGAGCCGCCCTCCCAGCCGCCGAAGGACATCTCGCGCAGCTCCCTGAGCTGGACGACCGGCAGCGACGAACCCATGCCGTCGAGGATGCCGCGGGCGGTCTCGTGATGGCGGGCCATGTCGCCGCTGTACGCCGCGTCGAGGACGACGCCGCCGGACGCCAGGCCGCGCCCGACCGCGGCGGCGAGCTCGTGCCCGGCGCCGGTCAGCGGGGAGTCGCACCAGCCCTGGGCGCGATCGCGCTTGTTGAACCACGTCTGACCATGACGCGCCAGGTAGACCTCGACGACGCCGACGGCTCCGCTCACGCTCGGTTCCCCCTCGCTCGGTTCCGGTTCCCCGGCCCGCCGTCCAACCGGCGGAGCCGCACCCCAACGATAGACGCGGGCGGGGGAGGTCCCGGGACGCGCCCGCCGGCCCGCGCACCACGGGCCACGGAGCCCGGGGCTGCGAACTCCGGCGGCGGGCCGGAGGGGGAACTGGCTCCTCACGGTTCGGGCGTGGTACGGGCTGGCGCGTCAGTCCTGGTGCGAATGTTGAGGTCTTCCGAAGACGGGCGATTCCTGCACCGTCCGTCTGGAAGACCTCGACGCGCCTGGCACCACCTTCACGACCCCTGCTGATCCGGCACCGCCGGGTCAAGTCCCTTCCATGGCCGTCACGAAACAATGACCGTCATGGAGCAGGATCGTTTCTGGTTTCGCGGGGCGGGAAGGTGCTCGAAGTCGTGGTCGAATGTTCGGCCGGCGATGTATGGGGCGGATGCGCCGAGGGTTTCTTCGGGGGCCTCGTGCTGGATGGTGGCGGTGTCGTTCCTGGCCGCGTTCCGGACGTGCCCGGCCGGGTTGGTGGTCGGGCACGTACGGCGGCGGATGGATCGGCGTGATGCGCTCCAGCAGCCGGCCGGGCCCGTGGAGGCCGGTCAGGGCTTTCGCATGGTGGGGGCGGGCGTTGTCCGGGACGAC
>ERZ773060.652-NODE-652-length-10869-cov-4.45154_pt1 | contig 10869 bp, 9 predicted proteins | sample MGYA00580628_ERZ773060 | MGnify/ENA primary metagenome ERZ773060 (study PRJEB29015, sample SAMEA2738019) | human oral metagenome | biome: human oral; feature: human-associated habitat; material: dental | place: China | collected 2045 ... | reverse complement strand
AATACAACATATGAATTTAATTTTACAATAAAATCTTCACGGCTTCTTATTGTTATTCTTAAATGTATAAGTATTCTTTTATTCCCATTTTCCTTAAATGTATTTGTATTTACATTTAAAAGATTCATTTTGTATTCGTTTAGAATTCGAATAATGTCAAGAAGAAGTCCGTTTCTATCCGAAGCTTTTATTGTAAAATTAAATTCATATGTTGTATTGGCAGACATTGCAGATTCATCCCAGTAAACATCAATTTCTCTTTCAGGCTCCTTTTCCATAAGGGATATGAAATTTTGACAATCTGAGCGGTGTATTGCTATTCCACGTCCTCTTGTTACATAACCTCGTATTTCATCTCCAGGAAGCGGACTGCAACATTTTGCAAAGCGGTACATCGTATTCTCAGTTCCAGATATTTTGACTCCGCCATTATTTTTCCCTTTTTGTCTATTTGCTTTTTCTGTTTCTTCCTCAAGAACTTTTTCAAGAGCCTTTTCTTCTTTTTTCTCAAATTTGTTCATAAATCCGTCAAGCGACAAATCTCCGATAGCAAATCTGTAAAATAATGTTTTAGTATCAGCTACATTAAATTTTTTCATATAAAGGAAAACACGTTCATCTTCAAGCATATCCTTCAGTTTTAGTCCAAGCTGCTCAAATTCCTTTTCTAGAATTTGTTCCCCTTCCTTTGATTTTTCTTCAAATTCCTTATCCTTAAACCATTTCCGGATTTTCACACGGGAACCGTGATTGTTTACCATTTCAATCCAGTCTTTCCCTGGACCTTTATTAACATTTTTTGAAGTCATGACCTCGACTTTATCTCCATTTTTAAGTACCTGATTTAGCTGTGTAATTCTTCCGTTTACCTTTGCTCCAATCGTTCTGTATCCAATTTGTGTATGAACTTGGAATGCAAAATCAAGTGCTGTTGAATTTCTAGGCATTTCCATTACATCGTCTTTTGGTGTGAACACAAATATTGTCTGTTTTAAAACATCTCCTGTAACTTCCTGTGCAAATCCCTTCTGTTCCTTCTCATCCGATTTGCTTTGAACAGAATCAGTTAATTTTTTTGCATCTGCATAAAATTTTTCATTTTTAGACTTAGATTTTTTTTCTTTATATTTCCAATGTGCAGCAACCCCTTCTTCTGCTATTTCGTGCATTTCTTGAGTTCTAATCTGAATTTCGACATTTTGGTCATTAGGCCCTTTCACAGTTGTATGGATGGATTGGTAACCATTTGGTTTTGGCTGGGAAACATAGTCTTTGAAACGCTTAAATACTGGAATGAACAAATCATGAATTATTCCAAGTACATTATAGCACTCATTTTTTTTCTCAACAATAATTCTTATCGCAATCAAGTCGTTCAAATCCACAAATCTTTTTTCTTTTTCATTCATTTTACGATAAATGCTGTATAAATGCTTTGGACGTCCTGTAACTTCGCCCTTTATATGATTTTTTTCAAGTTCTGCTTGAATTTTTTCAATAAAATTTGCTGTATATTCTTCACGTTCCTTCCTTTTGGAATTTATAAGTTCCTTAATCTCGTAATAATCTTTTGGATATAAAAATCTAAAACTAATATCTTCCAGTTCCCATTTTATCTTTGCCATCCCAATTCTATGTGCGATTGGTGCGTAAATTTCAATGGTTTCTTTTGACTTTTCCTGCTGCTTTTCAGGCTTCATATATTTTAATGTCCGCATATTATGAAGCCTATCCGCAAGTTTTATGATTACAACCCGAATGTCTTCCGACATTGCAACTACCATTTTTCGTATATTCTCCAGCTTTTTACTGTCCGTTCTTGGTAAATTCCTAAGTTTTGTAACTCCATCTACAAGTTTTTTTACATCTTCTCCAAAACTGTACTCAATATCTGCCAGCGTTATAAGCGTATCCTCAACCACATCGTGAAGAAGACCTGCTACAATCGTATCTGTATCCATTCTCATATCAGCGAGTATTTCTGCTACTTCCACAGGATGCAAAATGTAATCCTCTCCGCTTTTTCTCTTCTGTCCCACATGTGACTCGTAAGCAAGAGTAAAAGCCTCTGCCACTTTATCCATATCTACATCCAGATTATTTTCCTTAATCCTGTCTGCCAGCTGATTATACAGCTCATCATAACTTTTATTAACAATCTCCGGCATTTTCATATCTTCAATCTCATCATCTGTCATTTTCCAGTCATTTTTTAACACTTTTTTCTCATCCATCTCGCATCCCATCCTCTCAGTATCAAACAAAATCCATTTTATCTTATTTTATCCAATCACTTTTTCTTAAAATTATTTTACTATACATTTTAAAAAAAATCTATTATAAAGTGTGAATATTATTAATTATTTTTGTTTTGGGATTCTAAATTATTTAAAACAAATTATTTTAAAAAGATTATTCTAAGTTTTATCTAATAAAAAAAATGATAACATAAAGAAAAAATTAATTTTCAGGAGGAAAAACAATGACGAAATCAGAAACAATGGAAGCACCTATACCACATGAAAAACTTGACGATTCAATTTATTGTATTTTTATCTTTGATTTAAGAAGAAATATTTATTGTATCAAAGAATTAAAAGAAATATCAAAAAAAGACAACTTTAATGATGTTATTAGAAGAATTGAGGAAATAGATGCAAGAAAACAACCAATAACATTTGAATTACTTAGAATTTTTATATCTAATGGCGGAAATATAATACAAAATCTCGGTGAAAAATATTCTCAATACAAGTACTATTATCTAAAAGACAAGGTAATTGAAAAAATATATGAAAAGGAAAATAAGCATAATGTTACAAATCAAAGATAAACAAATATTTAAAAATTTCATTTTCAAAGCAGCATTAATTAAAAATATATATAGAAAGAAGGTGTTAATATGAAAAAACTTATTTTTGTAAGTCTTCTATTAATTTCAAGCTTTATATTTGCATCCGGAAATTTTACAACCAATAATACCTATTGTGTTAAGCCTAACGGATTCAATGATGAATTAGTCTCAGATGATGGCGGGAGGCTAATTGCCTATGCTCAATGTTATCATAGAGGGCAAGCACTTGGCCCAAGGGTAATATTTTTTGAATATCTTGATCCAGCAACTTATTATGCAGTACAGTATATGGAAAGCCAGTATCTTTATTTTAAAGACAACAATACCATTTATATTAATGATGAACTGACTAAAGCAGCTGGAATAGGTATAGAATTTTGGCAATATAGCGGCGACCTTACATTCAAATAAAAAAAGGAGTGATAAATTATGAAAAAAATAATAATTATGTTAGGAATTTTAATTGGAGCAGTTTCTTGCACAAGCACTAATGGAAGAGTATACAAAACAGCAAGCGGAAGTGTTTACAGAACTGTATGTGCAAGCAGATATGACTGCACTGAAGTACAAATTGAAGCACCCGATTTCTCTAAATGGTATGAAGGAGAAATGTCAGATGAAGAATATTTAAGAAGACATCCAGAATTTAACTTAACTGATGAAGAATGGGAAGGATTATAATTATTAGCGTTTTGTCAACTTTTTTAGGCTGACTTATAATTAAAAAATTTTATAACATAACAAAAAGCCAAATTTTTACATCTGGCTTTTTTTCAAATATATAAAAATTGTAATGTATAGAAAACTACCTTAAACTAGATAATAGCTTAAAAATTTTTTATAAACTATAAAATTTCCACTTCGGATTTATCAAATATTTTTTTATAGCTTTCTAAAAAATCTTTTTTATCTTTTTCACAAATAAATACATCAAAATCAGACAAATTACTAAATTTATAATTTCCTAAAATCCCTAATTTTCTGTATTCAGTTGCTAAAAATATTTTTTTTGAAATATTCATTATTTCTTTTTTTGTATTTCCGTCATTTGCTTCAAAATTCATCACTTTTCCAGCTTCCAAATCTATTCCTGCACTTCCAACAAAGGCTTTATCCACATTATATTTTTTTATGTAGTTAATTGCCTCTATCCCGACGTTTCCGCCAATTTCCTTGTTGTATTCGCCACCTATCATAATGATGTTTATTTTCGAATTTTTATTAAAATGTGTTGTTATGCTAGGCATATTTGTAATAAGGGTTATGTCTTTTTGAGAATTTGCAAGATATTCTGCCGCAATATAGTTTATGCTTGTAATATCAAAAAATATCGTTTCCCCATTTTGAATATTTTCTATTATTTTTCTTGCGATAATTTCCTTCGGCTTTGTTCTATTTATGACTCTTTCTTCAAGTGTGCTGGAATGTGCCAGTTCCTTTAGCAAGATTGCTCCCCCATGGGTTCTTTTAAGTTTTCCTTCCTGCTCCAGCCTTTTTAGGTTCTTTCTTATAATAACTTCTGAAACATTAAATTTTACTGCCAAATCAGCAACTTTTACTTTTTTCTCATTTTTTAGAATTTCCAGTATTTTTTCCAGTCTTTCATCCAAAAACATATCAAATCTCCAATGCTTTTTATAGTTACCTAGATTATACCAAAATTTATTTAATATTTCAAAATTTTATAAAAATCATAATAAATCAAGCAATGTTTTTTGGCCATAAACTTTTTCCCAGTCTGAATTAAATGTATCCATGCTCCAGTCTGTGTAAGGATGATAAATTAATTTTTCAAAAACGTCTGGAGCGACTGTTACAGATTTTGATCCAGCTAAAATAGCTTCATGAACTTGTCTTACATTCTTAAACGAAGCTCCTAATATTTTTGGCTCAAAAATTCTTTTGTACCATGCCAGTTTTTCCTCATCAGTTTTTTTGGTCATTTCAAGGATTTTATACGCATCTTTTACAATTTCAATTCCATTTTCACCGATGTTATCAGAACGATTGATATATGGAGCCATGTATTCTGCTCCTGCTTCAGCTGCCATAATTATCTGTTGAGGTGACAAAATACCTGTTGCAGTAATTTTATATCCATCCTTTGCCAAAATTTTTATGGCTTTTATGCCTTCAGGCGTTACAGGGATTTTTGTATAAAGATTTTCTCCAAAAGTATCATGCAGAAGTTTCACTTCTTTTATCATTATTTCAGCTGTACTTCCCACAGCCTGTGCATGCACAATCTTATCTCTTCCAATAATATCAAAAATATCATTTATAATATCTTTAAAATCTCTTTTTTCCTTGGCAATAATAGTAGGATTTGTAGTTACGCCTGCTATTGGAAAAATATCGCTGATTTTTTTTATACTTTCCAAATTTGCCGTATCAATAAAATATTGCATTTCTGTCATCCTTCCTTTTGTTTTTTATACTAAATAGTTCAATATTTTAATTAGTTTCGTTTTATTTCGATATAATTTTAATACATAATTTAAGAAATGTCAATCTATTTTTTTAATTTTTTTGAAAATTTTGATTAAATAATTAAACTTTTGATACTATAATCTTTTTGAAAAATCTAATCAAACTTGAGAAAACATCAATAGAAGCTATTTTTATTTAAACTAGGTTTTTATATTTTATTTACATACATAATTAATACTATAACAAAATCATATATAATACAATTTTTATTCTATTCCAATATTTTAAATTAAAAATGACTTCAAAACTAACAAATCTATTTCTCATTTATAAATTAACTTCAAAATTTGATATAATTCTTTACAAAATTAAATAAAACTATTGACAAATTTTCAAAAATAGGATAAAATCGAAATATAAAGAAACAATTTGAAACTATAGATTTTTTTAAAAGAAAAAGAGGGAGATAATCTATGAGAGCATTGGTTACAGATATTGAAAGAGGAGCTACATTTGATGGACCAGGAATTAGAACAGTCGTCTATTTTAAAGGATGTCCACTTAGATGTCTGTGGTGTTCCAATCCTGAAACACAAAAATTGGAAAATGAATTTTGGGATTATGATGGCTCTCTTTACAAAGGAAATAAAAATCCATGTTCTAGCTGTCCTGCCGCAAATTCACTAAAACAAGTTGCAAAAGACATGACACTGGAAGAAGTATTTGAAATTGTTATGAAAGATGAAAACTTTTATAGAAATTCTGGTGGCGGTGTTACCTTAAGTGGCGGAGAAATACTTGTAAATTCAGCTTTTGCAATAGAACTTTTTGAAAAGTTAAAAGAAGAATATATTAACACGGCCATAGAAACGACAGGATATGGAAATTACAAGGATCTTGAAAATTTAGCAAAACTAACAGATACTGTATTATTTGACATAAAGCATTTAAATAGCCAAAAACATAAGGAATACACTTCTGTCCCAAATGAAATTATTTTAGAAAATCTTACAAAACTTTCAAAATGGCACAAAAAAATCATTATGCGTTTTCCGTTTATAAAAGGAATTAATGATGACGAGAAAAATATTCGTCAAACAGCAGAATTCCTAAAAAATTTGAATCTTCTAGAAGTAAACATTCTTCCCTATCACACAATGGGATTAGAAAAATATAGAAAACTAGGTCGTGAATATCCTATGAAAACATTGGAAAAACATACACAAGCGGAACTGGATAACGCTGTAGGCATAATGAACAGTTACGGATTGAAAGCAAAATTATATGGATAACGAAAATTAAAGATAAAATATAAAAAATGGAGGAAAAACAATGAAAGAATTTGTTTTGAAAAGCGAAAGAGTAAAAAAATTAAGAGAATCGGCTTTATCAAAATTTCCTGGTGTCAGTGTCGAAAGAGGAAGACTTTTGACAAAAGCATACAAAGAACACGAAGGAAAATCAAAATATATTGTTCGTGCTTATGCAGTTAAGGAAATTTTAGAAAATATGACAATTTATATAAAAGATGGAGAACTTGTCGTAGGAAATCAGTCTGTAGACGAGAGAACTGCTCCCCTTTTCCCAGAATATGCAGTAGACTGGATTATTGATGAAATCAAGACAAAAGGTAACTTTGACCATCGTGATGGAGATAAATTCAGAATACCCGAAGAAGAAATTCCAGAATTACTTGAAATATGTGAATGGTGGCGTGGAAAAACATTAAAGGACAAAGCTCACGCTCAAATGCCTCAGGAAATAAAAGAAGCTGGAATCGCAAAAATTATTCACGGAGAAGGAAATATGACTTCTGGTGACGGACATATTGTGCCTGATTTTAAAAAGGTTTTGACAAAAGGGCTAAAAGGTGTCATCGAAGAAGCTAAAGCTTCTATGGAAAAAGTAGACATTACAGTTTATGGCGGGTACAATAAAATCGACTTCTTAAAGGCTGTACAAATTGTAGCACAGGCAACTATTGATTTTGCTCACAGATTTGCAAACTTGGCAAAGGAACTTGCTGAAAAGGAAACAGATTCTCAAAGAAAAGAAGAATTACTTCAAATTCACAAAAATTGTCTAAACGTACCTGAAAATCCCGCTCAGACATTCTGGGAAGGAGTACAGGCAATCTGGTTTATTCATTTAGTAATTCAGATTGAAAGTAATGGACATTCAGCTTCTCTTGGAAGAGTGGATCAATATTTATATCCACTTTACAAAAAAGATGTTCTGGAAGGTGATTTAGATAGAGAATTTGCAAAAGAAATGCTGCAATGTCTATGGGTAAAACTTTATTCTGTAATAAAAGTCCGTTCAACTTCACATTCTGGTTACGGTGCAGGTTATCCAACTTATCAAAATGTTACAATAGGTGGATCAACTCCTGCTGGGAAAGATTCTACAAATGAATTAAGCTACCTAATTTTGGAAAGTGTTGGAGAAAATAAGCTTACACAGCCAAATCTGTCAGCAAGATTCCACATAAATTCTCCAGAAAAATTTATTAGAAAATGTGCCGAAGTAGCCGCAACAGGTTATGGAATGCCTGCAATGCATACAGATGAAATAATAGTTCCTGCATTATTAAATAAAGGCGTAAAAATTGAAGATGCCTACAATTATTCAATGGTAGGATGTGTAGAAGTGGCTGTTCCTGGAAAATGGGGATATAGATGTACTGGTATGACTTTCTTAAATTTTGTAAAAGCAACTGAACTTGTATTGACTGATGGCTATGATGCTAGAACTGGACTTCAATTACTAAAAGCTGGAAAGCTTACTGACTATGAAACTTACGATGATTTGTGGGAAGCATGGAAAAAATATATGAAACACTATACAAAATTGTCAGTAGCGCTTGACGCATTGTCTGACACACATTTGGAAGAATTCCCTGACATTTTATTATCAAGCCTTATTGACGACTGTATCGGCAGAGGCCTTTCCGCAAAAGAAGGTGGAGCTGTTTATGACATCATTTCAGGACTTCAAGTGGGAATTGCAAATGCTGCAAATTCACTATACGCTTTAAAAACTACTGTTTTTGATAACAAAATATTAACAAAAGAAGAAGTTTACAATGCCCTTCAGACAAATTATGCTGGAGAAAATGGACAACGAATTAGAAAAATATTGTTAGAAGTACCTAAATATGGAAATGATATTGATGAAGTGGATGTATTTGCTACAAATATTTACTGGACATATATTGACGAAATTCAAAAATATCATAATACAAGATATGGAAGAGGTCCTATTAATTGTGGTTACGGAGTTTCTACATCTGGAATCTCATCAAATGTACCAATGGGAACAGTAAGTGGTGCCACTCCAGATGGAAGATATGCCTACACACCAGCAGCTGAAGGTGGTTCGCCAACTCAAGGAACTGACACAAACGGTCCAACAGCAGTACTAAATTCTGTAAACAAATTGCCAACTCTTATGATTACAGGTGGACAGTTGTTGAATCAAAAATATCCGCCAGAATTAGTAAATACTCCAGAGCAGTTTGAAAAATTTGTAAATGTAATAAAATCATTTATAAGTTCAAAAGGATGGCATATACAATTTAACATTATTTCAGGAAAAACATTAAAACAGGCACAAGTTGAACCTGAAAAACATAGAGATATAATAGTAAGAGTTGCTGGATACTGCGCTCAATTTGTTACACTTGACAGAACTACACAAAATGATATTATTTCAAGAACAGAACAAAGAATATAAACATTTATCTTTTAGATAATTTTTATATATAAGTTTTCTCTATACAAGAAGCTAGTAATTTTAGGCTTCTTGTATTTTTTTGTATAATCAACATAACAAAACTCTACTTAAAGACTTTATAAATTGATGTTTTACACTATTTTTTGGTTATTCACAAGTTGTATTCTAGTGTTTTCAAATATTATTTCATAATATCTTTAGTTATCAAATAATTCTATTATTTTACCAAGTATCTCATCAAGTATCTTTCAACATTATCCCCATACTCGTTATCTAAAGTTTCTACTATTTTAAATCCCAGTTCTTCATAAATTTTTTTCGCAGTAAAATTATCCATATCTACAGTAAGCTCTATTCTCTTTATTCCCATTTCTTTCAAAGTTTCCATTACATACTGAAGCAATTTTCTAGCATATCCATTTCTCTCAAATTTCGGCACAGTCGAAACCCCATAAACATAAGCTACTTCCCTGTCAAAACTGCTCAAAACTTCAATAACTGACATCAATTCTTCATTTTCATCGTTACTTAACATTGCAAAAACTTTTCCATATTTAGTAAATGGCTTAATGTTCCAGTTTCCAACTGTTGCTTCTCCAAATACTTCATTTTCATGTTTAACAATTTTAAATAACAATTCTGAATCTTTTTTCGCATCCAATACTCTAATCTTATAATTTTTTCCCATGAAAATCATCCTTTCTCATAAATTCTTCATATGATTCATTTTAACACAAAACTAGATTGATTAATTTATAATATTTATTACACAACATCTTCCTTATTAAATCAATCATTCTAAGTATATTAGAACCTAAATAATATTTATTAAATTAATAAAGCTATACAATATCAAATTTAATTAAAATAACTATAATTTCTTTAACCAGTTTTAGATTTTTACATACAATTTAATAACTTACCTTATATAAATACAGCCCTTCTGAAGCTGCCAAAATTTTTTTATCATCAACATTAGGTTTTTCAAGTCTTTTCCTGATATAATCTTTTTCTTCATTGCCAAAATAAACTGCAAGTGCTGAACCAATCATAATTCTGACCATTGTTTTCAAAAATCCGTTACCACAAATTTCCACATTCACTTGTTTTTCTCCAAATTTCTCATCATAATAGCATTTCACATAAAAAATCTCTCTCACAGGGTTTCTGTAAGCCTTATCTTTTTTCATAAAACTGCTAAAATCATACTTTCCTACAAAATCATTCATTATTTCCTGAAATCTTTCCACATCTACGCTTCTTCTCAATCCAGTCACATAATTCGCCTCAAACGGTGTAATATTATCTTCATCCCTCATAATATACAAATAAGTTCGACTTTTTGCATTAAATCTCGCATTAAATTTCTTATCTGCCTTCTCAATGCTTAATACTTTAACTTCTCTTCTCAGAGATTTATTAATTTGTCTTTTTATCGCCTCAAGCGGAATTTTGCTATCAATCACAAAATTAGAAACCTGTTCTATAGCATGAACTCCTCTATCAGTTCTTCCAGATGAAATCATATTTATCTTTTGTGAAAATGTCTTAAAAATAATTTTTTCAATTTCCCCTTGTACAGTTTTCATTCCATTTTGCCTCTGAAACCCACAAAATTTACTTCCATCATACTGATAAACCATCTTTACATTTGTTTTTTCCATTTTTCTCTCTTATTTCTCCAGTTAATAGCTTATTTTAAAATATATATTTTTTACAACCTAATACTATTTTCCATTTATACTCGAACCCCTTTAAAATTGAACTAATAGAAATTATATAATTTAGGGTTTGAGTAAAATAGTCATAATTTTGAGTTCTGTTTTAAACTAGTTTTACTATATAACAAT
>ERZ773060.649-NODE-649-length-10883-cov-3.93637_pt1 | contig 10883 bp, 8 predicted proteins | sample MGYA00580628_ERZ773060 | MGnify/ENA primary metagenome ERZ773060 (study PRJEB29015, sample SAMEA2738019) | human oral metagenome | biome: human oral; feature: human-associated habitat; material: dental | place: China | collected 2045 ... | reverse complement strand
GCACCACCTTGCCAAGGTGGGGGTCGCGAGTTCGAGCCTCGTTTTCCGCTCCATCGCTTTCCATACCTGCGCACTGCGCAGGTTTTTTTGAAGAAGAGAGCTCTTCGGCGTTCTCCAATTTGTTTGGGGCCTATAGCTCAGTTGGTTAGAGCAACCGGCTCATAACCGGTCGGTCCTTGGTTCAAGTCCAAGTGGGCCCACCAATCGAAATGAGAGCATCGCGCAGGTGATGCTTTTTTTATTTCTCGCGGGGAGGTGCATGCAATGCTGCGGGAAACAGATTTTGTGCGCGCCGTGCGGGATGCGGGCGCGCGCGTCTTTCGCGTAGGCGGCTGCGTGCGCGATCGCTTCCGCAATGCGGAGGCAAAGGATGTCGACTATGTTCTGACGGGCATGGCAGAGGAGAACTTCTGCGCGATTTTCCCGCGCGCGGAGAAGATCGGCAAGTCATTTCCGGTCTATCATGTTCGCATTGACGGCAGCCGCCGCGAGGTCTCTTTTGCGCGCAGAGAGGTCAAGGCGGGGACGGGGTATCGCGGCTTTGCCGTTGCATTTGATCCGTCTGTGACGATCGAAGAGGATCTCTATCGGCGCGATACGACAATGAATGCGATGGCGCTGGAACTGCCAGGGGAGGTGCTGCTCGATCCCTACGGCGGCCGTGCGGATATTGCGGCGGGCGTCATACGCGCCGTCTCCGAACACTTTACAGAGGACCCGGTGCGCGCGCTGCGTGCTGCGCGGCAGGCGGCAGAGTTCGGATTCATGGTAGAGGAACGGACCATCGCGTATATGCGCAGCTGCGCTGATGAGCTGCAGCATGAACCGGCCGAGCGCCTTATGGGTGAGCTGCACCGCGCGCTTGCCGCGCAGTGTCCTTCCTCCTTTTTTCGCGTGCTGCAGGCGGCGGATCTCCTCTCGGTGACCTTTCCGGAGATCGCGGCGCTGGAGGGGCAGACGCAGCCGACCGATTTTCACCCGGAGGGCGACGCCTTCGCTCACACGATGGCGATGGTCGATGCCGCTGCCAAGGAGACGGCGGATGTGCGCACGCGGTTTGCTGCGCTTGTTCATGATCTCGGCAAGGGCCTGACGCCGAGGGAACTGCTGCCGCATCATTACGGACATGAGGAGAAGGGCCTCGATGCGCTTGCGGCATGGGACCGCCGCATGACGCTCCCGCGCATGTGGAAGAAAGCGGCTGCCTTTGTCATTCGTCAGCATATGCGTGCGCCGCGCCTCACGCATCTCGGCAAAATTGTCGATCTTCTTTTCGGTGTCGCAGCATCGGGGCTTTCGATGCGGGAGTTTAACATCATTATCCGTGCGGATCACGGGAGCCTGCCGGATTACCTCCGAGACGGGGAGGAATACCTTGCCGTCATGCGCAGCGTCGACGGGAGCAATGCACCGCCGGCGCTGCATAATGCTGAGATCGGAAGATGGCTGCGCGACGCGCGTATCCGCACGCTGAAAAAATTCTTGTTGGAGAAGTAATCGGCGTGGTATAATAAAACGGAGCAGAGTAAAAGCTGAGTAGGAGGCGCGTATTGATGGACAAGATGATCCTGCCCTATCGCGGCAAAGCCCCAGTGATTGATCCGACGGTATTCCTTGCTCCGATGGCTGCGGTCATCGGGGACGTGACGATCGGTGCGGGCTCGAGCGTCTGGTTCGGCGCCGTCGTACGCGGTGACTTTCAGCCGATTACAATCGGGCAGAATACGAATATCCAGGACAATGCGACCATTCACGTGATGCGCGATGTACCCGTCCACATTGGGGACAACGTGCTGATCGGACACAATGCGGTCGTGCACTGCAGCCGCGTCGGCGACAATACGCTGATCGGCATGGGCTCGATTGTGATGGGCTATTCCGAGATCGGCGAAAATGTTGTGATCGGGGCAGGCACATTCCTTCCGCAGCATAAGAAGATTCCTTCGAACTCGCTTGTGTTCGGCAATCCCGCTCAGATCGTGCGAGCACTGCGTGACGATGAAATCGAAGCGCTGCAGGAGGCAGCAGAGAACTATGCCAATCTTGGCGTGGAGTACAAACGTATCGTTGAGGAGTTGAAGTAATGGAACAGACACTGGTTCTCATTAAACCGGACGCCGTACGGGCGCATCACATCGGAGATATTACGAAGGCATACGAGGAGGCGGGACTTCAGATCCGCGCGATGAAGATGATGCAGATGACAGACCGCATCGCGCGCATCCACTATGAGGAACATCTCGCAAAGCCGTTCTATGGCGAGCTCTCCGCGTTCATGACGGGAGCGCCTCTCGTTGCCCTGGTGCTCGCGGGCGAGAATGCGATTGCGCGCGTGCGCGAGCTTCATGGTGCGACGAATCCGGCGAATGCGGCGGAGGGAACCATCCGCAAGCGCTTTGCAAAGGACGGAAGCGAGAACGCTGTACACGCTTCGGACAGTCCGGAGAGCGCTGCGCGCGAGATTCATATCTTCTTCAGTGAGACAGAGATTTTCTAAAAAAAGTGAGTTTAACTGCCCGGCTGCACGCATCCTGTGCGGCTGGGCAAATTCATCCGCAAGAGGAGGAAATAGGATGAGCGTCACAACGAAGACAGGCGATAAGGGGCAGACGCGCCTCTTTACAGGGCAGTCGATCGCAAAGGACGATCTGCGTGTCGAGACATACGGGACGATCGATCAGCTGACTGCAACGATCGGCATGGCACGCGCCTTCGCTCAGAATGCGCGCGTGAAGGAGCTGCTCTTTCAGCTGCAGAAGCAGCTCGGCATACTCATGGCGGACTTCGCGAGCCGCAGGCAGGAACCGATGATTACGGAGGAGATGCTGCAGTCCATCGAGGCTGAGATCACGAATATCGAGGGCAGTCTCCCGCCGCTGACAAAATTCCTCGTGCCGGGCGAGACGAAGGCGGAGGCGTTCCTCGACTTTGCGCGGACAACGGCGCGGATGGCGGAGCGGCGTGCATGGTCGCTCTCCCGCCGCGGCACGGTGGAGGACATCGACCTGCGTTACCTCAACCGCATCTCGGACTATCTCTTTATCCTGATGCGCCTTGAGAACGAGGATATTCCGCGCCGGTGAAGACACAGTTTGCAATCCTGGACGGGAGCAGTCTCTTTTTCCGTGCGTTCTATGCTCTGCAGCTGCCGCCGAATGCGCGCGGCGTCCATACGAATGCGGTGCACGGCTTTGCCATGATGCTGGTGAAGCTGCTGAAGGAGCTTGCGCCGGAGCAGATTGTCATTGCCTTTGACAAGAGCCGTACAACATTCCGCACAGAAATCTATCCGGACTACAAGGGAACGCGGGATAAGACGCCGGAGGAGCTGACCGCGCAGATCCCGCTGCTGAAAGAGCTGGCAGAGGCCCTCGGGATTCCTTTCCTGGAGCGCGATCATTACGAGGCGGACGACATTATCGGCACGCTCGGTACGCAGGCGGCAGATGAGGGGACAGAGACTGCCGTCGTGACGGGCGACCGCGATGCGCTGCAGCTCATTCGTCCGCATCTCACGGTCATGCTGACGAAAAAGGGCATCAGTGAGATGAAGTCATATGATGCTGCGGTGTTTGAGGAGGAGTACGGATTTGTGCCGGGACGCCTCATCGATATGAAGGGGCTGATGGGCGACAGTTCGGATAATATCCCGGGCGTGCCGGGCATCGGGCCAAAGACCGCCACGAAACTGCTGATCGCATACGGGAGCATCGAGAATGTTCTCGATCATGCAGCGGAAGTCAGCGGGAAAAAGCTCAGCACCTCGCTGATCGAATACCGCGATCAGGCACTTCTCTCGAAAGCGCTTGCGACAATTGAATGCAATGTGCCTAAACTCCGTTATCAGCCGGAGGATTTTCGCATGCGGCCTGATCTTGGTGCGCTTGAGGCGTTCTGCCGGGAATACGAACTGCGCACGGTCTGGCGCACGCTGTCGGACTACTTGAAACCGACTGCGGCTGCTTCTGCCGCGGTGGAGCAGTCCCTCTTTGCAGAGAACACGGCAGCAGCCGTGCCCGATCTTATGGCGGCGGACTTGGATGCCGCGGACATGGAGGCACTCCGTGCGGCGGAGGAGATCGCCGTCGGTGCCGTATTCGGCGGAACAGCTCCTTTTGTGCGCCTTGAAGCGCTTGCCCTTGTCTATGGGGATGCATGCCGAATTGTACGCGCGGGGACGGCGCATTTCGATGCGGTGACTGCGCTGCTTGTGGAGCGCCCCGTTGTCCTTTGGAACGCAAAGCGCTACGTGCATGCAGGACTTTCGATCGGTGCAGACGCCTTTGACCTCGAGTTGGGCGACTATCTCCTTCATCCTGAGGAGAATCGGCGTGATATCGAGCGCACAGCATTTGCGCTGTGCGGAGATGCCGCGGAGGCACCCGCGGATCTTTCGGATGAGCAGAGAGCCGTGCGTGAGGCGCAGCTTGCCGCGCGTCTGCACGCTCCCCTGCAGGCCGCGCTCGCGGAGGCGGGCCTCCTGGCGCTCTATCGGGATGTGGAGCTGCCGCTCGTCCCCGTACTCGCGGCGATGGAGCAGACGGGCATCTATGTGAACCGTACGGCGCTCGAACGGGAGCGCGCAGCGGCGAATGCGCGCATCGATGCGCTCGCGGAGGAGATCCATGCGCTTGCAGGCATTGAGTTCAACATCAGCTCCCCCAAACAGCTCGGAGAAGTTCTCTTTGAGCGCCTTGAACTGGCGGCGGGCACGAAGATCAAAAAGACCAAGACGGGCTACTCGACGAATGCCGAGACGCTGGAGGAGCTGCGCGATCGGCATCCCATCGTGGACAAGGTGCTGACCTACCGCATGTGGACCAAACTGCGCTCAACCTATCTCGACGGCATTGGTGCGCTCATCCGTCCCGAGACGGGGCGCGTATACACGAACTTTAACCAGACGGTGACGGCGACAGGACGGCTCTCGAGCTCTGATCCGAATCTGCAGAACATCCCCGTGCGGACGGAGGAGGGGCGTGCCGTACGTGCGCTCTTTGAGCCGGGCGAGGGATACGATGTGCTGCTCTCGGCAGACTACTCGCAGATCGAACTCCGCATTCTCGCACACATGTCGGGGGATGCGACGCTCATCGACGCGTTCCGCCACGGGCAGGACATTCATGCACGTACGGCGGCGGAAGTGTTCGGCGCGCCGATCGATGCGGTGACGGGCGAGCAGCGCCGCCGAGCTAAGGCAGTCAACTTCGGCATTGTCTACGGACTCAGCGACTACGGCCTTTCACGCGACCTGCGCATCCCGCGCAAGGAGGCGGCGGGGTATATTGAGCGCTACTTTGAACGCTATCACGGCGTGCGCGAATTCCTCGACAAGACGGTTGCCGACGCACATGCGAACGGCTATGTGACGACGCTCTACGGACGGCGGCGCGAGCTCCCGGCGATCAACAGCCGAAACTATATGCAGCGTTCTTTTGCCGAGCGTATGGCGATGAATACGCCGATTCAGGGCACGGCGGCAGACCTCATCAAGATTGCGATGATCCGCGCCCATGATGCCCTGCATGCAGCAGGCGTAAAGAGCCGCATTCTCCTGCAGGTGCACGACGAACTCGTGCTGGAGGCTGCGGAGGCGGAGATCGCGCAGGTGAGCGGCCTCCTGCGCACGGCGATGAGCGGTGCGGCGGAGCTCGCCGTTCCGCTCGCCGTGGATGTGCATATCGGAAAGAACTGGGCGGAGGCGAAGTGACGGGTGAAGATCATCGGACTTACCGGCGGGATCGCCTGCGGAAAATCCACCGTCAGTAAGGCCCTGCGCGCGCTCGGTGCATACATCGTCGATGCCGATGCAGCGGCGCATGCGCTCTCCCAGCCGAAGCAGCCGCTCTTTAATGCCTATGTGGAGCGCTTTGGCGCAGATATCGTGGGCCCCGGCGGCACGCTCGACCGTGCGGCGATCGCACGGCTCATCTTTGCTGATCCGGCACTGCGGGCAGAGGTTGACGCCATTGCACATCCGCTCATCCGTGCTGAGGCAGAGCGCCGGCTGGGGGCGGCGCGCGCCGCAGGAGCAAAGGCCGCAGTGCTCGATGTGCCGCTCCTCTTTGAGGCGGGGTGGGATGCGATCCCCGATGAGACGTGGGTCGTCATGCTCCCGGAGGAGGAGCAGCTTGCGCGTCTGTCTGCGCGGAATCCTCTGATGAGCGAGCGCGAAGCGCGGGCACGCATTGCCGCGCAGATGCCGCTCACGGAGAAATGCGCACGCGCGGATGTCATTATCGACAACAGCGGGACGAAGGAAGAGACGCAGCAGCGCGTTAAGGAACTTTGGAGGGAGCGTATCATTGAGCGTGCGTAATATTCGGAGAGGATTTTGGCTGCTTCTGCGCCTTATGGTTGTTACCTCTGTCGTATTCGCTCTTCTCGGCGGCTGGGCATGGCTGGAGCGCAGCTATATTTATCCCTACGATTACCGCAGCTATATTGAGATGAGTGCGGCCCGCCACCATACGGATCCCTATCTTGTCGCAGCGCTCATCAAGCACGAGAGCAAGTTTCAGGCGGAGGCGCAGTCCGACGGCGGCGCGATCGGACTCATGCAGCTCATGCCGCAGACGGCAGCGTGGATTGCCCGCCAGCTCGGCGAACCCTTCACCAAGGACGATCTTTATGATCCCGCGTTCAACATTCGCTACGGTGTGTGGTATCTCGCGGAGCTCGAGCGCGAATTCGGCGGCAACGATATCCTGGCGCTCGCGGCATACAATGCGGGACGCGGCAATGTGCGCGACTGGATGGAGCGCTGGCACTGGAACAATACGTTCAACGAAATCGAGGCGATTCCCTATCCGGAGACGCGGCTCTATGTGCGCCGTGTGCTCGAGGACAGGGAGCAGTATAAGAGGCTCTACGAAGAATGAACAAGACCTATCGGATTCTCCCCAGCGCGGAGGACATGCTCCTCCGCCTTGTGCGCGGACTCGCCCTCTCCGATGCGGAGCGGGCTCTTTTGCGTGCGTGCACGCTGCGTCATGTCGAGGTCTCGGCAGAGGAAAATACGTGGGAACTCGTCGTCGGCACCCCCTCCGTCCTCGATGACGAGCTGCTGGAGCGCATCGCTGAGCAGGTTGCGGAGAATTACCAGCTCTCGCAGGCGCTTGTTCAGCAGAATGTCGTTGCTCTCGAAAGCGCCGTTGCGCCTCTTTGGGAGCGCGTGATCAATGAGGCGGCGGCTGGAGATACGGCCCTTTTCCATACGCTGCGCCAATCGGAGTATGCAGTGGACGGCAATGTCATCCGCCTCTCCGTACCCGGAAACTTTGGAACGGAACTCTTCATGCAGAGTGCAGCGGCCAAGCGCATCGAGGATGCCGTCCGCGGGAACATCGGCTGCGCATGCCGCGTGGTCTGCGTGGAGTGCGCGGTAGACGGCGACCTTCCAGGGGCGGACTGGACGCCGCCCATCATGCCTGCTCCCGTGAAAAAAGATGGCACGGAACCTTCCGCTGCTCCTGCACGCGGGGCAAAGACGGGCAAAAAGAAAGAACTGCCCGCCGGCGTCATCGTGGGACGGGGCGTTTCGGGCGAGGCACGGACACTTGGCACGATTGAAGATGAGGTCAAGAATGTCGTGCTCGCGGGCGAGATCTTCGCTCCGCAGGCGAATAAGCTCAAGTCCGGCGCCTATATCCTCCTGCTCAAATTTGCCGATGCTACAAACGGCATCGCATGCAAGAAATTCATCGGGGCACGCGGCAAGACCACCCAGGAGGAGGTTGATGCGGAGGTCGAGCGCATCTTGAAGGCGATCGGCAAGGGATGTTCCGTCCGGATTCAGGGCAAAATCGAATACGACAAATTCATCAGCGACTACGTGCTCTTCATCGACAGCATGGAGCGGCGCATAGTGCCGCAGCGCGAGGATACCGCGGAGGAAAAGCGCGTCGAGCTCCACGCCCATACGAAGATGAGCGCGCTCGATGCCGTCGTTCCGCCGAAGATGCTCGTCGAGACGGCGGCACGCTGGGGCTGGCCCGCCGTCGCCATCACCGATCACGGCGTCGTGCAGGCATTCCCGGAGGCGATGAATACGGCGCGTGCACTCAAGAAGAAAGGCGTCGATATCAAGGTCATCTACGGGATGGAGGGCTACCTCGTCGACAGCAGCGACGACGCGCGTGCCTATCACATCATTTTCCTTGCGAAGAATAAGACGGGGCTCTACAATCTCTACAAACTCGTTTCGCTGTCGCATATCCGTTACTTCCGTGGGACGAAGAAGCGCGGCCGGCCGCGTGTGCCGCGCGCTGTGCTCGAGCAGTACCGTGAGGGAATCATCGTGGGCTCCGCGTGCGAGGCAGGCGAGCTTATCCGCGGCATCGTTGCGGGACGCCCGGATGAGGAACTTGAGGAGATTGCAAAATTCTACGACTTCCTCGAGATCCAGCCCATCCACAACAACGACTTCCTGAAGATCGACGACCGTTTCCCGATTCACACGGACGAAGACCTCAGAGACATCAACCGCAAAGTGGACGCACTCGCAAAGAAACTGAACAAACCCCTCATTGCGACCTGCGATGTGCACTTTCTCAATCCCGAAGATGCCGTCTACCGCGCGATGCTGCAAAAGGCGAACGGCTACCGCGACGCAGAGCGGCCGCCGCTCTATCTGCGTACGACGGACGAGATGCTCGCCGAGTTCGACTATCTCGGCGCGGAGCGCGCCTATGAGTGCGTCGTTGCGAACCCGCGCCGCATCGCCGATGAGGTCGAGCACTTCCTGCCCATCCCCGACGAACTCTATGCGCCGACCGTGCCCGGAGCTGACCGCGAGATCCAGGAGATGTCCTATGCGCGCGCGCGCAAGCTCTACGGCGAGAACCTGCCGCAGATTGTCGCTGATCGCCTCGAACTCGAGCTGAAGCCGATCCTCCGGCATGGTTTCTCTGCGCTCTACATCATCGCCCAGCGCCTCGTCAAGAAGTCCAATGACGACGGCTATCTCGTCGGCTCCCGCGGGTCTGTCGGCTCATCCTTTGTCGCGACCATGATCGGCGTCACCGAGGTCAACCCGCTGCCGCCGCACTACCGCTGCCGGCACTGCCAGTACAATAAATTCATTGACGACGGCTCGGTCGGGAGCGGCTTTGATCTGCCGCCCATGGACTGTCCTGTCTGCGGCACGCCGCTCACCAAGGACGGACACAACATCCCGTTTGCGGTCTTCCTTGGCTTTGACGGGGACAAGGTTCCGGATATCGACCTCAACTTCTCGGGCGACTATCAGCCTGTAGCACACAAATATACCGAGGTTCTCTTCGGCAAGATGAACGTCTTCCGTGCGGGCACCATCTCGGGCCTGCAGGACAAGAACGCCTACGGCTATGCCATGCACTACTATGAGGAACAGGGCGAGACAAAGGGGCGCCCCTACATCGAGCACATGATGCGCGGCTGTATGGGCGTCAAGGCGACCACGGGACAGCATGCGGGGGGCATCATGGTCGTGCCGCGCAATATGGACGTGCACTACTTCACGCCCATCCAGCGCCCCGCGAACAATATGGAATCGGACACGCTGACGACGCATTTCGATTACCACTCCATCAGCGAGCGCCTCGTTAAGCTCGACATTCTCGGGCACGATGATCCGACCGTCATCAAGATGCTCGAGGAGCTCACGCACCGCGACCCTGAGACCATTCCGTTCGACGATCCCGCCACCATGTCCATCTTCACCTCGACTGAGGCCCTCGGCATCCGTCCCGAGGAACTCGGCGCAAATATGGGCACGTACGGCATCCCGGAGTTTCGCACCTCGTTCACACAGAAGATGATCGACGATTCGAACCCGGACTGCTTTGCCGATCTCGTGCGCATCTCAGGATTTTCCCATGGCACGAATGTCTGGCTCGGCAACGCGCAGGATCTCATCAAGGCAGGCACCAGCACGCTGAAGGATGCCATCTCCGCGCGCGACGACATCATGAACTACCTCATGCAGAACGGCATCGATCCGCTGCTCTCGTTCAAGACCATGGAGAACGTGCGCAAGGGCAAGGGCATCGCGCCCGATGTCGTCGAGAAGCTGCGTGCAGGCGGCATCCCCGAGTGGTACATCGAGTCCTGCCAGAAGATCAAATATCTCTTCCCGCGTGCCCATGCGACGGCCTACGTCATGATGGGCTACCGCATCGCCTTCTGCAAGGTGCACTATCCGCTCGCGTACTACGCCGCATACTTTTCCATCCGCGCCGATGAGTTCGATGCGAACATCATCGCGAAGGGACAGACGGCGGTCAAGCAGGCGATTGATGCGCTGAATGCCGAGGCGCGCGAGCACCGCGGCAAACTGGACAACAAGAAGCAGGACATCCTCATTGTGCTCCAGCTGGCATGGGAGATGTACCTGCGCGGCTACTCCTGCGAGCCGGTCGATCTCTACGAGTCCGACGCGGAGAAATTTATCCTCCGCGAAAAGTCGCTCCTCCCGCCGTTTACGGCGCTCCCTGGCATGGGGCAAAAGGCTGCGCAGGCCATCGTCGAGGCGCGCAAGTACGGGCATTTCATCTCCATTGAGGATCTCGCCGCGCGCGCACATGTGCCCGCGCCTGCGATCGACGTCCTTCGGGCGCACGGCTGCCTCGACGGCATGACTGAGAGCAATCAAGTGGAGCTGTTCGCGTAGATGCCGTCTTCTTGGGGCGGGGACTTTTGCATCAAAGGATTTTATTGCTGCGGGGGCGATGCTTTTGGAAGACATCGCTCTTTTTGCTTCGCAGCATAGGAAAATCTCTCCGAATAAACTTAAGCTATACGCGTATTTCGCCGATATATTTTGCAAGACGGCAGATCTCCGTCTATTTGTGCAATCATAGAACAAAACCATAGACAATAGTCAGGGAGGCAGTCTTTATGGC
>ERZ773060.646-NODE-646-length-10909-cov-4.02257_pt1 | contig 10909 bp, 16 predicted proteins | sample MGYA00580628_ERZ773060 | MGnify/ENA primary metagenome ERZ773060 (study PRJEB29015, sample SAMEA2738019) | human oral metagenome | biome: human oral; feature: human-associated habitat; material: dental | place: China | collected 2045 ... | reverse complement strand
CGATTTTATTATGTTTTTGTAATAATTCTATTTTAAGAATAAAAGTAGTATTATTCTTAAAAATTTTGAAAGGATAACAAGTGAGCAGGAAGTTGCAGATAAAGGACATAAACGATACTAAGAATGCTACTACTCTTTTAAAAAATGAAAAAGAGATAATAGATTACCAGACGGGAGAGATAATATCTAGGGAAGATGTAAAGGTTACAAAGGAAAAAAATAGAGAAAAATTTATTAAAATTTTTATTGATAATCTCGATTATGTTATTGAAGCTTTAAAACCTATCGAAAAAGGGATTTTTTTTGTCCTTATGCACGAAATGAATTATCATAATGTCGTAACTATAAATTCAACCATTAGGAAGTCGACACAAATAGCTTTAAATTTATCTCAGCCGGCTGTTTCTAAGGGTATAAATGCATTAATCGAAAAAAAGGTATTGATAAAGATAGAAGCTGATAATGCAGAAGAATTTAATGTATCTTTTTATACCGGTAAAGAGTATTTGGTTAATCCACAACTTATAGGTAGCGGTTCTTTTAAAGAGTTATCAAGAATAAGGCGCGTGATCACTACAACTTTTGATTTTGATACTCTTGAAACTATTAAAAAGATAGAATCTTCGTATGCTTATAATGGCTTAGATGAAGTAGCCCAAAATTTAAATAGACACGAGGTTAAGCAGATTACAAGTGAGGTTTCATCGGATGGGAAGAAGAAGGAAACTGAAATTTTAATTGGAGAAATTGGAGAAAAAGATCATATTAATGCTTCTGATGATGTTATAGAAGTAAAAGCTGCAGAAGAAGTTAAAAAATCCGATATTGAGCTGGAGGCTGAAATTTTAAGGCTCAAACTAGCTAGCAAAGAGGCTGATAACGAGAAGCTAAGGCTTCAGATCAAACTTGCTAGCATTAATGGCGGCAAGAAAGTTCAACCTTCTTTGTTTGATGATGAAGAGATTATGCCCGGTAAGAATGACGAGGATCTGTGAGAATTTTTTTAAGGAAGTGAATAAATGCGTAGATTTACAAATGTTAAGGGCTTCAAGATTTTCGAAGTTTCGGCTGCGGAAGTAAGGGCTATAGGCGGTTTTGGTATATGTGATAGTTGCAATAAGCATTCTGACATAGGCTATATAATGCCGGTTCTTGGCGGTTATTGGTACTGCAAAAAGTGTTATGACGATTGGGATGCACATAGTAAATTTTATGAAGAGGATGCAGAATATGAAGCAAGAATGAATGATAGGTGGGTTAAAATCTTTAAGTCGAAAGGAATAATGGAGGATTTATAATGTTTAGAATGAATAATGTGCCATTGCTTGAAAGGAAAATGATTGAAAACGGCTATGTGGTCTTTTATACTATAGCCGGTAATGAAATTGAGTGTTTTAAGGAATTTGATGATTTTTATAAAGCTCGTAATTTTATTATTAAGCTTGATAATTTTAAAAGATGTTTATTTGTATCTAACGGTAAAATATATGATACTCTAGACAGTAAAGAAAAAATCAATGATCTTTTTTGGATAAAAATACAGCTTGATGAACAAGAATCTTTTTTCAACGATATTATGAGATTATGGAAAATGAAATAAAAAATTATAAAATAACTTTATAAAAGGAGGGTGTGATGCAAATTGCAATGATTGGTTTTACTGTTTTGGCTTATGCGGCATGTTTTTTTTATACTTTAGAACTTATGAATAAGGATCAAAAACTTGATGTTTGTTGCTGCGGCGGAAACGCATTGGCTGGTATTTTTTAAAGGAGTAAATCAATGAGCTATAAAACAGAGTTACAAGAGCTTCAAAGGGAGCTTACGGAGATCAATATCAAAAAACGCAAGATAGAAAAAGAGTTTGCCGTAGCTGCAAGAAGTCTAATCGCCGACAGCTTTCCTTTCGGAGATATCCAAAAAACCATTTACGGGATAAAATTACCTCTTTCAACGAATGGAAAATTTAAATGCTCCAAAACGATGACCTACGATAATTTGTTTTTAGGCGACGTGACCTTTCGGCTTTATCACGAAAAGGATCAAACCGAAAAAGTTGAAAAAGTAAAACAGATTATAAAGGGATTATATGAAGGAGAATACGATGGAAAATTATAAAGTTAAGCGATTTCTTAAAGAACAAATGATACTTGCTATTATGCTAGTCATCGTATATTTTGTTATGTTTTATGCCTTTCCGGCAAGTTATTGCTATTTTGCATCATTGTTTAATAGAATTTATGACATTAGTTTTGAAACAAGTAGCTTTCATGGTTTGCAGGAAGCGCTACAACTTTTTTTCGGTTTTGCATATAAGACTTTAATATATTTTGCTCTTTTTGTGTTTTTTGCTATAGAAGAATTTTTTATTTTTCGTGCTTTTATTAGCAAAGATTATAATTTTGAGAAAAATGCTCAAAGACGAAAAAAATTTTCAAAATTTGTTTTACGACAAACGAAAATCCAAAGATAGTTATGAAAAAATATACATAACGATAATTTAGTTATATCTTTTTTCATAACTTATGGTATAATTCGATATTTAAAAGAATAAAAGGAAAGGATAAAAGATGCTTGGCACCAAAATAGTAATGGATGAGGCTAAAATTATACGCGAAGGCAGGTGTGATCTAGCTAGAGTGTATCAAATAATCGATAAATTTGCGCAGGAGTGCAACCTAGTAAAAAAGGATAAATTTACCTATCTTTGTAAGGAAGACGACGAGCAAGACTTTCCGCATTTAGGTAAATTTACACACGCTATTTTGCTAAATCAGAAATTCTTTCGCGATAATGTGAAAGAGTGGAGATGGTTAGACGATGACGAAGGTCAGCTTAGGGATGCAGATCTTATAAGTCATATACGGAGATTTGAACGCAAAGGATACTTCAAATGAGTCGTATTCGAAGAGCCATAAATTTTGACCTAGATACCAAGGCCTTAAAAGAATTCTATCCGGGCAAGGATTATCGTGCAGCATACGGCGAGATCAAAGCTTTTATGGAAAATAACGGTTTTGAGCATAGACAATGGAGTGGCTATGCTTCCAAAATAGCAATAGAGAAAGATGAACTACTTGGATACATTGGCGAGATGACACATCGATTTCCTTGGCTAAGTCAATGCGTAAATAGATTTGACGTAACGAATATTGGTAGAACTTATAATATGATCGATACGATAAAAGCCACATCCGCGCGACAGCAAGATACATTTGAAGCAGCCAAACCGCCTATGCAAGATACTCAAGGTGCTAGTGACGTTCTATCCCAGATACGCAGCGCTCTTGATGAAAGCGATCGGCAAGCAGATATATTTAAAAGCTTTGGTTTTAACGATGAAACCAAAGCTTCACAAACGAAAATTCAAAGACGGTTATGAAAAATATATATGGAAGAGATCAGCAGAAAAGAGTTTAAAAAATCGGTTCTAAGGAAGTTCCAAAAAAAGCAAAGCGTTGCCGTGTTTGCGCCGAAATATTTCGGTAAGAGCACGTTTTTGCATTCCTTGCATGACGAGCTAGCAAAAGCCGGCGAAACTACGGTATTTTTAAAGCTTGAATGTATTTTTAGCCCGGAAGATCTCTTTGAGGCTATGCGGCGTGAAATACAAAGAATTTTTGATATTTCATTCAATAGCTTTCAAAATGATGTTGCTGCTACGGAGCAGTTAAAAGATGTTTTTATTGCGCTTGGGCGCCTTGCAGAAGAAGCAAAGCGCACGATATACTTTTTTATCGATGAATTCGATGAAATAGAAAAAATACAAAGCTCTAAGCTTGAGCTAAATAATGTATTTAGTGACAGCTGGATGCCTTTTCCAGATGTTATATTTTGCTTAAGCATTAAGAATTCGTTCGGAATCGATATGTTTCGCAATCCTAAAAGCTCTTTATACGGCTTTGCCGAGGTTTTAAATTTACCGAAGCTATCAAATATTGAGACAGCATCGTACTTGGTAACCGAATTTAACGAAGCAGATCTTAATATCGATCACGCTTTGATAGGAGAAATTATTAGAAGAACTAATAATTTGCCCTTTTACGTTAAAAGCGTATGCAGAGAGCTTATCTTGAGCCGTCGGGGGCAAGAGGTAACGGAAGCGGATCTAAATGCCGCTATAGATGAAGTTTATCGCAGAGAAAAGATAGTTTTTATGTTACAGCTAAAATTTTTGCGAGGCAAGAAACACGGCTCGGCAATACTTCTAAAAGTAGTTAAGGGCGAAAATCCTTACGATTTGGTAAATGAAACCGGCGTGGTAAAATCGAATATAGCGGCTTGGCTTTCTATTTTAGAAAAGGAAAATTTGATATATAAAAATAAAGTTGGCAAAGCTAAATTTACGTTTTTTGATCCCTTTTTAAGGCGATATATCTTAGAAATTTATAATGTGGAGGAAAAATAATATGAGCGAAGAATTGCAAAATTCAGACAATGAGGTTCCTTTCGAGGAAGAGATCCGGGTTTTGGTAAAAGCGCTTGCTCAAAAGCTCAAAGACACTAGGATCGACGTCAATACGATGGCTAAGTATTTCAAGGATGAGAATGTTCATTTAAAGGGCAGCATTGAGAAAATCATCGAAGATACGCAAAATATTGACGATACTATAGGGGCTTTGGCCGAAGAGGTGGAAAAGATACAAAAAGACGTTTCGTCTCTTTTAAATTTTGGCGGTGGTAGCGCAGGCGGCAACGTAAGCGATTCGGCTTTAAAAGCTATTTTCGAAGATATGGCAGAAAGGGATAATAAGCTGGTCGAACGAGTGCAGCAAATAGTGAATGAGGCGTTAGGTGGCGTAAAAGCTAAACCGAGAAAGAAATTTTTAGGTATTTTCTAAGGAGTATGTGATGAGCGAAAAAGAGAAATTTGACTATGAAAATTTCAAAAAGAAGGCACAGGAAAGAAAGGCGTCTAGGAATAGCAACCTTTCAAATCTCCGCGTAGATAATAGGGATATGCTCTCTACAAAGGCTATGGTGGCAATGCTGGGGTATATTATGAGTTCTAAAAATAGATCGGGCGGTAGTGCTGACGAAAGTAATCTGGGCGATATTTTAAAGCGTGCCGGAATTGATGAAAAAAGCGAATTATACAGCTCTACTGTGGGGATTATGAAGGAGATAGAAAAGCAAAGAGAGGTTGGTAAGGAACTGGATCTTAAAATTTTGCAAACCGATCCGGTAAAGGAAGCAATAAAGAAATTTGATCCGGCAAATTTTGAAAATAATATGAACGAGCTTAAAGAAGCTATTCAAAATCAAGGCAAAGAGCTCAATGTAGAGCATATTTTAGGTGCGGCAAAGAGATCCGATACAAATACCGCCAAAGACGTTTCTAAGAACGCTATGAGGCTAAAGCAGCAATAAGGTTGTTTTGGTGATACAAAAGGCGCGTAGTTCTAGCAGCAGAAGCCTCTTGAGAGAGGCGGAAACGGTGATATTGTTGGTAAAGGACGAAAGCGCTAAGCGATGGTTTGAAAACGCTATCGGTAAAATGATCGAAAAAAGGCGCGACCCGGAATCTTTTATGACGGGCGCTAAGGATCTGCGAACAAATTTATTATCCTATCTTAGCCAAAAAGGCAACGTAAAGACCGCTAACATTTGGTGTAGAGGCATAATTTATTCTGAGATAAAAGAATTTCTTTCTTCTTTAGAGCATGAGCTTCAAAAGCACGATTTTGAAGGGGTGGTGGAACTTCATCTGCAGGACAGAGAAATCAACTCCCCCCATATTCAGTATGTGGGTACTAATGCGGAGGAAGCTCAAACTATCATAGCAAATTTCGTGCTAAGACACGGCTATGAGGAGAGTTTGGAAAGCGCTATACAAAACAATTATACTCCGGCTTATCAAAGCGTGGAGAGCAAATATTTGCGTATAGATAGCACTGATCGAGAGGTCGAAATTCAAGAGATTGCTGCGCAGCGCGAGCAGCATAAGCAAGAGATTATATCGAACATAAAGGAATTTATCGGCGCGCTAGACGATCTTAAGTCCGATTTTATCGATATTATGAGTTTAAAGGAAGAGGCTACGACGAGAGAGAGAGTTCGAGAGAATAGAACCAAAAGTACGGCCGATATGCTGAACGAATGGGAGCAAAAGGCCAAAAACAGGACTAGAAGGCGATAGGGATGAAAAATTTATATATTTTTGCCGGAGTAAATGGAGCTGGTAAGTCGACATTTTATATCAACCAGATAGATAATAATGATTTTTACGGCACTAGAATTAATTCGGACGAAATCGTTAAGGAATTTGGAGACTGGAAAAATAAAAAGGATCAAAATAGAGCTGGCAAAATAGCGCTCAAGCTTAGAGAGTCTTACCTGCGCCGGGGGATAGATTTTAATGTAGAAACTACGCTAAGCGGCCGCGGTATAGTTAGATTTATAAGCGCTGCAAAAGCGTCCGGGTATAGGATAACGCTCTTTTATGTGGGTCTTGAAAGCGTTGATCTGTCAAAGCAAAGAGTAGCCATTAGGGCACAAAAGAACGGCCATAGCATAGAGGAAGCCATATTGGAACGTAGATATTCGCAGAGCTTCGATAACCTCGCTAAAGTGATTCCGTTTTGCGAGGAGATATATTTTTATGACAATAGCAGAGAAATTTTAAACGAGGAAGATCAGAAATTTTCGAACCTGCGTCTGATAGCCAAGAAAGAAAACGACCAGATCATAACGCTTGGTAAAGTATCGTGGCTTGAAGATGTTTTAAAAAATATGAGTGAAGACTACTCCGCCGTTGAAGAGATCAAGGCGGAAATTTCAAAGAATTCAGAAGAAAAGGAGAAAAACAATGGTAACCGTAAATTTGCAAGATGCTAAATTTGAGGATCTAAATATCAGAGAATTTTCGCAGAAAGCCTATAGGGCTTTTTTGCCGTATTGGAACGGCAGCGAGGAAGAGTTTTACGCCTATATGCAAAAAAATGGCATAGACTACGATTTCAAGGTCTCTAATATTAGCGAGCTAGGTGAAAAAACGGATAAATTTTTGCAGGATCTATCTGCGGCCGTAAGGCGAGATATAGGCAAATTTGATTTTCGTTTGAGCACGGCTTTGACGCAGCGAAATTTAAAGCCTATCGAAACCGGCGATTATGTGAAAATTACCCTTTCAAGCGATGAAGAGCTTTCAAAGGATGCTTATAATAGCTTTTTAAGCTTTAATAGCCGTAGCTTTATAGACTTTAGGGAATTCGATCCTGATAAGAATGAACTAACTCTGATTTACAATCGTCGCGGGATCTTCGATGAAAACGAACGTATTGCAATACTCAAGGCGCGCAATAGTCTCACCTTGAGTGATAACTTTCAGCAAGCCAAAGACAATAACTTCATTTTAAGCGGTCTTTGCCACGAGCTCGCTAAAATCGGTATGGATTTCAGGTATGAATATACTACTACGGAGGGGGTTACAAAGGAATATTCCATTGCGGCCGATAAAATACTTGGCCTTGCCGAGAAAAAAGAGGAAAAGAAAGAGGAGGCGGTAAAGGAGAGAATAATAAAAGAAGCTGCCAAAGCGGAGATCATTCGGGAAAATTCCCAAACTAGGCAGAGCTTAAGCGAGGATAGTAGCGAAAAAGAGATCCTCGCAGAAGGTAATACAGAGATTAGATTACCCGTTAAGGGAGGGTCAGAGACAAATTTAGACGAAGTTGTAAAAAAAAGCATATCTTTGTATGAACAAAAAGAGATTGAAAAGATCAAAATTCGGCTGGCAAAGTCAAGAGAAGAGGCGATGGTGGCTTATCAGGAGATGAAAGATAGGATCAATTCCGGATATACCATATATGAAAGTATCAATTATATAAAACAAAAATTTCGCGAAGAGCATACCGCCAATATGGCGAGCGCTTTTTTGACAAAAGACATTTTAGAGGTAAATTTGTTAAAAAATACGATAGATTCCCAAAATTCCGAGATTCAAAAACTCGGCATGGAGGTAGAAAATAAAAATTCCGAGATCACGAAGCGCGAGGAAACTATTACCAGCCTAAAAAGTACCGTGCAAACTAAGGTCAATGAGATTAATCTGCAAAAAGAGCAGCATCAAGAGGAGTTGGCGGCTCTAACGCAAAAAGCGGAGGCTAAATTTAAAGAGCTTGATGCAAGCTATGGCAAAAAGGTAAAATCCCTAGAAGCAGAAATCGCAGAGCAAGATGAGCTTATTTTGAGGCTAAAATCTCAAAGCGAGCTTCTTGAAAAGAAGAATAGTGAGCTTCTTGAAAAAACCTATTCTCAAAATTCCGAGATCGCAGAGCTTAAAAATAGATTAAATTTAGAAAAAATACAATCAAATGATAAAAATCGTATTTCAAATGACAAAAACGCTCAAAAAAATGGTATAATAACGCCAAAGCCATCCGTATCCGATAAACAGGATATAGGAGAGCTGAAGCGAATGCTCGACGATGAAAAAGTCAATAACGAGCGAAAAAGAGAAATTCTAGGAGAGCTTAGGATGGACGACATTTTGGGCGACGAAGAGTCGCAGGATGAGGGCAAAAATGCGAAACGAGCCAAAAAGTAGCGAAGAGTTTATAAGAGAAACCTTACAAAATAAAATTAAATTTGTAGTGGGGGGGGGGCACCCTATAATCTCTGGTTAAAGACCGACGATAGCATATATTATGAAAATGTATCGATTATAGCGGACATAACCTCTTCCGAAGTCGTTTGTTTTCCGACTCAATCTCAAATACTAGAGCTTCTTCAAAATACCGATAAAACCTATTGTTTTCTTGCGCCGTACCATTGTTTTACAGATATTCGCGGTTTTGTTATGGAGGTCGAGCTTGAAAATTTCTGCGGCGTTTTGACGTCGCAAGAAAAAGCGCTCGGTATAAGCAAAGCTCAAGCGCTAAGCAGCAAACTCGGTATCAGTGTTATAGAAAGCCCATATAGACTTTCAGACGTGGGCGGTGCGGATAAGCTCAAAGAATACGTAAAAAGACTTGCGATCGCCGAAAACAACGGATTTCGTCCTAAAGGTATCTTTCTTGTAGGTATTCCGGGCACCGGCAAGACATTTTTTCCTACCTGCCTTGCGGGTGAACTCAATCGACCGCTGGTAATTCTCAATTTAGAAGTCCTCAAAGAGAGTGGAGAGCCTCTTAATAGGCTCAATCAGGCATTCGAATATCTCAATTCACAAAATGATCAATTCATCTTGCTCCTCGACGAGGTAGAAAAGATGGTTGGCAATGCGGATGATCCGCTTACGGGTCGGCTGATGACGATACTATCCGCTCTCGGGGATCGCGGTAGCGAGTATCCGAACCTTCAAATTTTGCTATTTGCGACCGCAAACAGCCTTGAGGCAATCATCAAAAATCAGCCCGCCTTTTTAAGGCGCGGCCGCTTTGATGAGCTCTTTTTCGTCAATCTCCCTTCAAGAGAAAGCGCGCAGCAGATATTTCAAATGTATGTGAAGAAGTACGATCTCGCTTTTTTATGGCAAATTTTTTCTATAGACGATCTAATGGCGGAGATCGAAAAACAATACCAGTCTTTCGTAAATCAACCGAATCGTTTCCCATATACGCCGGCCGAAATCGAAGCCTTTTTAAAACGCATCAGATTTCTGCATTTGGCGCAAGGTGAGATAGACAAAAAAGATGTATTAGAGAGCGTGGAACTTGTAATACCGATCGTGAAATCCGCCTCTTCAGGTATTGATCGTATAACGGCTCAAAAAGAGCTATTTGTGGAGATCTGATATGGAAATAATACAAAAACTGTTTTTTACCCGCTTTCCGTATCTGTTTTGGTTTCTAAGAGAAAACGAGAATGAGGTAAGGATAGATTTTGATAGCAACAAACTAATAAATTCAAACGATGAGACGTTTGTGCTTAGACCTATGTCAAAGATCATATACATGTGCTGCAAATATCTCCCGATCGTGCTAATATTTACAGCCATATTCAATACAAACGACCTAAATTTTGGCCTAAAAATCAAAATCCTTGAATATGGTATAGCCCTAATTTTAGCCGTAATAGTCTTTTTTGCAAATAGAATGTTTATATACCTATCCTTTATATTATTTCTCGCTAGCGGCTATTTCTATATCGCTAGCGTACCATTCGTGCTTAAGTATTTTTTTCTATTCGTTGCCCTTTTTACCCTTCTTTTTGACAAAAATAAGCGTATTTTTTCAATTCAAAGAAACGGTAAAACCGTAGCACAGATCATTTTGGAGCAAGAAAAATGAAAAAAGTAGTAATACTTCTAACTTTGGCTATCTTTGTCTTTGCGGCCGATACCGCAAGCAATAATCCGCTAAGCCCGCAAAATTTTCGGTCGCAAAACGATCAAGAGGCTTTGCAAGGCGGCAATGACGATTTAAAAGTAAATCATTTTTACCTTGGGCTGGGAAATGAAGAGATCAAGGACGTTCAGAAAAAGGATCAAAATTTACAAGAGGTCTTTGATGAATTTGACGAGACTATCGTCAATTATAAGCCCGTACAAAAACCGATCAGTACGGTCGACAAAATTACTACGCATCCATATTTTACGACGACGATCCTGCTGCCTCAAGGAAGCGTAATAAGCAGTGTCGATATAAGCGTAGAGCCCATAACGCTTAAATTTGAACAAAACACTATCCTACTTAGGGTGAAAAAAGACTTTAGGATAGCTAATATGACGGTGATATATACGCTTGAAAAGAAAAATTATGTGGCAAATTTTCTAATCGAGCGCTATCAACGAGAAAACACGGATGAAAAGCTAAATTTGGTATTAAGCTATCTTAATGTGGCTAAGAAAGACGATTTTGAAATCATAAATACCTACGTCAAACTATACGGCAAATATCCGCAAGACGAATATAACTATATCGAGATTGACGGCATAACATATAGAATTATCAAAGATCCAAAATTC
>ERZ773060.645-NODE-645-length-10916-cov-5.24381_pt1 | contig 10916 bp, 4 predicted proteins | sample MGYA00580628_ERZ773060 | MGnify/ENA primary metagenome ERZ773060 (study PRJEB29015, sample SAMEA2738019) | human oral metagenome | biome: human oral; feature: human-associated habitat; material: dental | place: China | collected 2045 ... | reverse complement strand
TGTTCGCTTTCTTGCGGCAGGATGCGTTGCAGATGCCAGAGGGGGTCGTGTTCGCCGCGCAGGGCATCGAGCTGGTGCTGGGTAAAGTAGCCGATGCGCGTGTTTTTGTGCGCTTCGATGCTGCCGGAGAGCGGCGCCAGTTCGCCCGCCAGCGCTTTCATCAGGGTACTTTTGCCCGCGCCGTTGCGGCCAAGGATGCCGATGCGCGCGTCGGCGGCGATGCGCAGGGTGATTTCCTGCAGGATGGTTTTGTCGCCGTAGCCGAGGCGGGCTTTTTGCGCGATGAGTGCCGGGTTGGGGTGGTTTTCGGCGGGCTGGAAGGCGAGCTGGTAATCGGTTTCGGGCGGCGGTGGCGGCGCGGCGTCGAGTTTTTCCAGCGCTTTCAGGCGGCTTTGTGCCTGGCGCGCCTTGGTCGCCTTGGCACGGAAGCGGTCGATGTAGCTTTGCAGGTGGGCGCGCTGCCGTGCCTGTTTTTGGTATTGGGCGTCGGCTTGCAGGCGCTGTTCGTAGTTTTGTCGTTCGTAATCGCTGTAGTTGCCCGTGTAGCTTTGCAGTTGGCGGTTTTCGATGTGGAGGATGCGGGTGCAGAGGGCATCGAGAAATTCGCGGTCGTGGGCGATGATGATTTGTGTCGCCGGGTGGGTTTTGAGGTAGTCCTGCAACCAGATGATAGCGTCAAGGTCGAGGTGGTTGGTGGGTTCGTCTAACAGCAGCAGCTCCGCCGGGGCGATGAGGGCGCGGGCGAGGTTGAGCCGCATCCGCCAGCCGCCGGAGTAGCTGGCAACGGCGCGGTGTTGCTCGTCCGGCGGGAAGCCGAGGCCGTCCAAGAGTTCGGCGGCGCGGGCTGGCTGGGCGTAGCCGTCGCAGGCGGCGAACTGGTCGTGCGCCCGCGCGATGGCGTGACCGTCGCCGCTGGCTTCGGCTTGGGCAATCGCAGCGAGTGCTGCCTGATAGGGCGCGTGTCCGGCGAGGACGTAGTCCAGCGCGCTGTCGGGCAGCGACGGCGTTTCCTGGGCGACGCTGGCGATGCGCCAGTCCGGCGGCAGGCGGTAGTCGCCGCTGTCGGCGTCGATTTCGTGGCGCAAGAGCGCGAGCAGGGTCGATTTGCCGCTGCCGTTGCGCCCGGTGAGGCCGACGCGCTGACCGGGGTGGATACGGGCGTCGGCGTTTTCGATGAGGTTCACGCCGTTGCGCGAGAGGGTGATGTGCTGGAGTTCGAGCATGGGAGACGGTTTGGAAAAAGAAAAGGATTGAATGCGCGGGCATTCAATCCTGTATAGAGTCAAGTATTGATGTTATGAATTATGGCACAAACGGAGCACGTTTTTTGGCACCAAAAGAGCCAATGAATTCCTTGACATCCGGATTGGAGGTGTTTTTTCCGTAAATACCTCCCATTTCGGTTGCTTCATCACCATAGAAACTGCCTGAGGTAACAACCTGATTATCAGAAGAACCACTAAAACGGTTGCCGATGATATCGGCAGAGAGGCGAACAGGATCGGTTCTGCCGGGCAAGTTAATTTCACCGGTCAGTTTTTTTGCGGATGAGAAATCGACTTTCATCAAGGCCGTTCCTTTCAGGAATTCTTTACGCGCGACGTCATAATGGACGGCAGTACCACCGTAGTCAAAGGTGCCGGTAGTTGGCATATTGGTGGTCAAGGCGTTTGCACGGGTGTCACGGGTAAATGCACGGGCATTGCCATTAGCCTTGTCAACAATAACACCAAAAATCAGGTTGCCAAATTGGTTACCAATCATTTTCCGGTAAGCGCCATCATTATTTTCATAATAGTCTCCTGAACCTGGCGGAACATTGGGAGGTAGTAGTGTTATGATTTTTCCGTTAAATTCTATTTCATTATAAGATGGCGATCTGTTGTTATTGCCGCCGTTATTACCGCCGTTGTTGTTTCCTCCGTTATTATTGCCGCCATTATTGTTGCCGCCGTTGTTGTTTCCTCCGTTATTATTGCCGCCGTTGTTGTTTCCCCCGTTGTTGTTTCCCCCGTTGTTATTGCCGCCCTGGGGATTGCCATTGCTGTCGCTAATGCCGTGGCTGCCGTCGGTATCGGTGGGGTCAATCCAGTGCTGGTATTGCAGGCCGGGGGACGGGCCGCGCAGCGGTTTTTCGCCGTTCGGGTCGGAAGGGTTGTTGCTGTTGTTGTCATCGCTGCCGCCGCAGGCGGTGAGCAGGCCACCCAGGATGGCCAGCGCCAGTAAATTCCTGTTTTTCATTGTGAACTCCGTGTGTTCGTTGGTTTGCTGTATTCAGGACGTACCGTTCATTACGGAACGGTACACATTCTAGCATCGCCTGCTTTTGTTGGGGATTTTTTCACCCGGCGCGGGGGGCAGAACCTGTTCAATATTTGGGGGAATCGCAAAACGTGAAAAACAAATGTCAATTCATCAAAAATATCGCCCACCCCCACACTAACCCTCCCCCGCTGCGGGCTTCGCCCTGCGGGGGAGGGGACAATCCGGCGCAACCATTCAAATTTGTGCGGATGACCGGGATTTTGAACGGGGGTTCAGTCTTTTTCCAGTTCGTAGATGAGGTCAACGGCGCGGTCTTGTGCCTGTGCGCTCGCTTCGATGTTGAGGTGGTCGGTGAACTGGTAGCGGGCGATGAATTCGGTGACGCCTGTGAAGAAGTTGCTTTTCAGGCCGACGTACATGTCTTTGCCGAGGTATTTGCCCGCTTTCAGGCCGCTGACGCCGAGGTCGAAGACGTCCAGCCCGGTTTCTTTGCCGATGTTGCCGCCGGGGAGGATGCCGCCCAGCGACAGGCTGGCGGCGGTTTGCAGCAGCGCTTCGTTGTCCATCGTCCCGTCCGGCGCGCGGCCAAAGAGGAGGTAGGAGAGGATGGCGGAGTCGGGCATTTTTGGCGTCGAGGTGAGTTTGAGCTGCAGCCGCTCCACGCTGCCGGTGACGGCGGCGCCGACTTTGATGTTTTTGCGGTCGATGTCGCGCAGCGCGAGGATGTCGATGGTCGGATTGGTGATGCTGCCGCCGCCAAAGGTCGCCTTGCCGCGTTTGATGTCCAGCTCCTGGCCGTAGAGTTCATACACGCCGCTCGCCACTTCGATGGCACCACGCGCGGCCAGCGGGCGGTTTGGCCGCTCGATGATGGTGATGCCGCCTTTGAGGCGGATGTTGACGTCTTTGTTTTTGAAATAGACTTTGTCGCCGAGGATGACTTCGATGTTGGCGTTAAGCGGTACCGGCGGTTCGACCGCCGCCAGCGGCTTTTTTTTGGTTTCTTCGTTGAGGATGACGACGTCGTCGGAGATTTCTACGCCGCCGCTCATGTCGGGGACGGAGATGTTGGCTTTCGGCACGGTGATTTTGCCCTGGACGTTGATGCCGCTCGCCGGGTCGATGGTGATGCGGAAGTCGGGCGAGATGCTGACCATCATGGTTTTGGCATCCGCTATCAGCATGTTTTTTCCCGCCAGGCGCAGGTCAAGCCGGGTCGGGGCGAGGTGGAGCACGCCGCTGGCGTCAAGGTTGCCGTCCGGGGTGCCGATGGCGCCGTTGATGTCGATTTGCCCGCTGCGGTGCGCCGAGAGGCGGAGGCGGATGTTTTTCAGTTCGGTCGCGTATTGCGGGATTTTGATGAGGCCGCCGTCCAGTTGGAGCTCGCCGCTGGCGATGGGGGCTTTGGCGGTGCCGCCGATTTGCAGGGTGCCGTTGACGCGGCCACGCATTTCGCTCGCTTTGGGGACGAAGTTGCGGTATTTGCCGATGTCCGGGATGTTTATTTTGATTTCACCGGCAAGTGCCTGTTTTTGGTAGTCGGTGATGAGGGCGCGGCCATTGATGGTGCCGCTGTCGCCGAGGTCGATGGCGAGGGTGTTTTCGGCCTGGCGGTCGGTGAAGCGGCTGCGCAGTTGTGCGGTTTTCAGGGTGAGGTTGAGTGGCGGTTGGCCTTTGAGCTGGATGTTGAGGGTGCCGGGGGTGAGGTGCAGTTCGCTGTTGCCGCGCAGTTGGCCGTTCGCGGCGCGGGTGATTTTGCCTTCACCTTGCAGGGTGGTGTTGAGGCGGATGTTGGCGGGGATGAGTTTGCCGAAGCTCTTCGGGTCAAGGGTGGTGATGCGGTAGTCGAGTTCGGTTTGTTGGTCGTGTTTGAGGTTGAGGCAGAGGCCGCTGTACTGGTCGGCGAGACAGAAGTCGCGCAGGGTGATTTGTTTGGGCGCGATGTGCAGCGCGCTGCGTTGGCGCAGCCGCCACTGCATTTGGTAGCCGCTCACGTCCAGGTTGGTGATGTCGCCTTTCCAGGTGTCTGGGGCGCTGAAGCCGCCGCTGGCGGCGAGTTGCAGGTTGGCGTCGCCGCCCGTGGTGCGCAGGTTGAGGCTGTGGCGGTCGTAACTGCCGTCGCTGCTGAGGGTGATGTTTTTCCAGTTTTGTCCCGCGCTTTGTACGCCTTGCAGTTCGATATGGTTGGCAAAGCGCCCGCCTTTTTTCAGGCTGGTGGCGAGGCTCGCTTGCAGGCTGGTGATTTTGTGGTCGGCGTAGGCGAGGTTTTTGCCCGTGAGTTGTCCCTGGATTTCCGGCGCTTGCAGGCTGCCGCTGATTTTGCCTTTGCCCGTCAGGCTGCCTTTGAGCGGCGGGTAGTAGGCGGCGAGGTTTTTGCTGTCGAGGTCGTAGTCAAGGGCGATGGTTTTGTCGTCGAGTTTGCCGCTGGCGACGAGGCGGTCGTTGCCCGCCTTGAGTTCGAGCGCCTTTATGTCGAGTTTGTCGCCGTCGAGGGTGATGTTGCCGTGGCCGCTGAGCGGCTGTTTTTGCCAGCGGCCTTTGAGGTTGGCGATGTCGGCGCTGAGTTGGACTTTGCCGTTTTTGACGCTGCCCGCGCTGGCAAGCTGTGCGCTGAGTTCGGCGTCCAGCATTTTCAGCAGTTCCCATTGGTTGGGGTGGAGGTTTTTGGCATCTATTTTGGCGTTCCAGCTGACGTGCGGTAGCCAGCCGCTTTCGCCGGTGAGGTGCAGGCTGCCTTGCAGGCTGTGGATGTCGAGGGTGATGTCGCGGATGTTGTGCAGCGGGTCGAGGGTGCCGCCGCCTTTGAGGGTGAGCGCCGGGAAGTGTTTGCCGCGCGCGTCGCCTTCGATGGTGACGGCGAGGCGGTCGGGTTTGCCTTTGCCGCTGGCGTTGCCTTGTTTGGAGGCGACGATGGGGTTTTTCGGGTCGCCGACGCGCAGGTTTTTCCAGCGGAGGGTGCCGTCCAGTTGCGGCTGGAGCAGGTTGCCGCTGATGTGGATGTCGCTGTTGATGTCGCCGCCGATGATGGGCAGCAGGCGGTCGAGCGCCGGGGCGGCGATGTGCAGGTCAAGCGCGGCGCTGGCGGCGTCGGCGTTGCCGTTGGCACGGACGCTGTTGCCCGCCAGTTGTAGTTGCAGGTCGTGGAGGTTCAGTTTGCCCGCGCCGTAGTCAAGGCTGCCCTGGCCGCTGACGGGTTGTTTTTGCCAGTGGCCGCTGAGGCGGTCGATGGCGAGGTGCGCCTGGCCGTCGCCACCGTGGGTCTGGATGTGGCCGTCCAGTTGCAGGTCGAGGTCGGGTCGCCAGTTTTTGCCGTTGATGTTGGCGATGTCGAGGGTGCCGCGCCAGGCGGGCGTGCCGCTGAAATTGGCGTCGCCGTGGAAGCGGGCGCTGCCGCCGAGGGTGGCAAGGGTGAGGTCGAGGTTGGTGAGTTTGCCGTCGCCGTAGTCGCTGTTGAGGGTGAGTTGCGCGGGCGGCAGGTCTTTGCCGGCAAAGGCGGCTTGCAGTTCGCCGTGCAGCGCGCTGAGGCCGCCTTTGAGGCTGAGGTTGCCGCTCGCGCTTTGGTATTCGTGCTGGTTGTAGTCGAGGTTTTGCCAGGCGAGGCTGGCGTTGAGTTGTTGCAAGTCGGGGCTGAGGTCGCCGTCAAGCTGGATGTCGCCGCTGATGGCGCCTTTGAGGGTGAGGCGCAGTTGTGGTTTGAGCAGGCTTTGTTGCCAGCGCAGTTGCAGGTTTTGTGCGGGCGGGAGCAGCGGGGTGTCGGCGTCAAGGGCAAGGGTGAGCGGGTAGTCGCCACGGGTTTCGGCGCTGCCGTCGAGGCTCGCTTTGCCTTTGTCGCTGTCGAGGGTGCCTTGCAGGGTGAGGCGGCTGTCGCGGTAGTCGGCGTCGAGCGCGGCGTGGTGGATGTGGATGAGCGGTTGGCCGTTTTGTTGCAGGGCGATGTTGTCGAGGGTGATGTTGTGCAGCGCGAGGGCGACGGGCAGGTCGATGGTCGGCAGTGCGCCGGGCGGGGTGCTGTCGCGCGGCGGTTCGGCAGTATCGCTCGCGGGCGGCAGGGTGATTTGCGCGTCTTTGAGCTGGAGCGCGTCGAGGTTGATGTCGCCGGAGAGCAGGTCGCGCGCGCGCAGGTTGAGGCGGAGTTCGGCGGCGCGGATGTCGAGGCCGTCGCCGTGGAGGTGCAGGTTGTGCCAGCGCTGTTCGCCGAGGAGGCGGCCTTCGAGCGTGTCGTATTCGAGGGTGTAGGGGGTGAGGTGGTTAATCAGGCCGGGCAGGCGGTGGTAGCCGTTGTCGCTGCCCAGCAGCCAGTAGAGCGTGCCGCCCGCGATGAGGGCGAGGATGAGGGTGGCGAGGAACAGCCATTTGAGGGTTTTGTACAGGCCGCGCGCCAGTCGCGCGGGCTTCACAGGTCAAGCTCCGCGCCGATGCTGATGTGCAGCCGCACTTTGTCGCCGTATTTTTTGTCGAAACCGTGTGCGACGTCGAGTTTGATCGGGCCGACCGGGGATTGCCAATGTACGCCCGCGCCCGCGCCCACTTTGATTTTCGGGTCGTGGATGTAGGCGTCGCCCGCGTCAACAAAGGCCGCCGCCGCCCATTCGGGCTTGAAGTAGTATTCGTATTCGAGGCTGCCGACGGCAAGGTAGCGGCCGCCGATGTTGTTGCCGCCCGCGTCGCGGGTGCCGATGTTTTCAAAGGTGTAGCCACGGATGGTGCGGTCGCCGCCGGCGAAGTAGCGCATACTTGGCGGGATGCGGTCGAAGTCGTTGGTCCAGGTGCCGCCGAGGGCGGCGCGGCTGACGAGGCGGCTTTTTTCGCCCAGGGTTTGCAGGTAGCGCGCGTCGAGGTTGGTTTGCACGACGTTGACGTCGGAGAGCAGTGCTTTGCTCGCCCCCAGCACGCCGAAGCGGAACTGGTAGCCGTCTTTGGGGTTGAGGCGGTTTTTGGTGGAGGTGTAGGTCCACTGCGCCTGCGGGTAGAGGAGCAGGGTTTTGCCGTCGGTGAGGCCGATGGTGAATTTTTCCCAGGCGGTGACGAGGCCGTAGCGGTGCTCCCAGTCGCCGGTGCGGTAGTTGTAGCCGCCTTCGCCGAAGATGCGGCGGCTGTCGTAGGTGTCGCGCTTGATGTGGCCGCCGAGGCGGAGGTAGTAGTAGTCGCTCGCCGGGTTCGCCGCCGGGATGCGGTAGAGGGTGTCAAGGCTGCTCGCTTTGGTGGAGGCGTAGAGTTTGCTGCTGAACTGGTGGCCACGGTCGTTGACCCAGCGGCGGTCAAATTCAAATTTGCCGCGCACGCCGCTGTCGGTGGAGTAGCCGACGCCGAGGACGTAGTGTTTGTTTTCGTCCATCGTCAGTTGGCCTTTGATGGGCACGGTTTTGCGCTCGCGGTCGGGTTCGTCGCCAAGCAGCGCTTCAGCGAAGTAGCCGCTGCCTTGTAAATCCTGTTGCAGGGTGGCGACGTCGGAGGAGAGGTAGGGTTGGCCGGGTTTGAACTGGACGAAGCGTTGCAAGAGGTCGGGTGAGAGCGGCACGTCGTTGAATTCGACGTTTTCAAAGGTGTAGCGCGTGCCGCTGTCGTAGATGAGCGCGACGTCGGCAGTGTTGGTGTCGGGATTGACCTGAACACTGTGCTCGCGGAAGGCGCCGTCAAAGTAGCCGCGCGCGCTGGCGAGCGCGGCAAAGCGTGCCTTGTAGGTTTCGTAGGTGTTGTGGTCGAGCGTCGAGCCGGATTTGAGCGGGTTGTCGGCGAGCAGTTCGCGGAATTTTTCGTCGCGTTCGGCTTCGCCCGTCACCTGGATGTTCACCTGGCCGAGGCGGGTCGGTTCGTTTTGGTGCACGGTGTAGATGACGCTGAGGCCGTCGGCGGCGTCTTCAAGGCGCACGTCCACCTGGGTGTGGTAGTAGCCGAAGGGCTGTTGCGAGCGGCGGATTTCTTCGCGCCCGTTTTCGATGAGGTACTGGACGTAGTCGGGCTGGTCGATTTTTTCGCCCGCGACTTTTTCCAGCGAGAGATAGACTTTGGCGTTGTCGCGCTGGGTGCTGTTCTGGATGCCACGGATGTCAATGTTACGGATGGTTTTGCCTTCGAGGCGGGCAGCGCTCACCGCCTGCGCCGGGGCGGGTTTGGGCGCAGTTTTTGCTGCGGGTTTGGCGACGGTGGCGGCTTTGGGCGCCGCTTTGGCGGGAGCGCGTTTGACCGCCGCAGCGGCCGGTTTGGCAGCGGTGTTTTTTTTGTCTGCGCCGGTGGCGGTCAGGTGCAGGCTGAGCAGGGCGAGGCAGAGTGCGGTTAGCAGCGGTTTGTGGTGCATGGTGTCATCCCGGTTGGAGTTGTCGCCAGCGCAGGCCGAGCGCGAGCAGGACAGCGAGGTAGCTCATGCCGCCTACGCCAACCAGCAGCAGCAGGTCGCGCAGGCGCATGAAGGCGGTTTTGCCGAGCCAGTCGGCCACGTCGCCTTGCAGGTAGAGGAGGATGGATGCGAGCGCGGCATTGGCAAGCAGCACGCGCAGGAAGAACCAGAGCGAGGCGGTTTTCAGGCGGATGCCGTCGCGGCGGAGGAAGTAGAGAAGCAGGCTCATGTTGGCGAGCGCGGCGATGCTGCTGGCGGCGGCAAGGCCGACGTGGGCGAGGTAATGGCTCAGGACGAGGGCGCAGGCGATGTTGAGCAGCATCGCGCTGATGCCCGCCTTGACCGGGGTTTTGCTGTCGTGGCGGGCGTAGAAAGCGGGGGCAAGGACTTTCACCATGATGTGAAAGAGTGCGCCGATGCCGTAGGCGCGCAGGCTAAGGGTGGTCATGACGACGTAGTGCGCGTCAAAGCGGCCACCGTAGAGGAGTCCGGCGATGATGGACGGCGCGAGGACAATCAGGCCGACGGCGGCAGCGCTGCCGACAAGGAATCCCCAGCGCAACGCCCAGTCCAGCGTGCGCACAAACTGTCCGTCATCGGCGGCGGCACGCAGTGCGCTCAGGCGCGGCAGGATGACGGTTCCGAGGGCAACGCCAATCAGGCCGACCGGCAGTTCAACCAGGCGGTCGGAGTAATAGAGCCAGGAGATGCTGCCCGTGACCAGCCACGAGGCGAGATAGGTGTTAATCAGCACGGTCAGTTGGCCGACGGAGGAACCGAACAGCGTCGGCAACATCAGTTTGAGGATGCGGCGCACGCCGCTGTGTTGCCAACCCCAGCGTGGGCGCAGCAGCATCCCGCATTTATAGAGAAACGGCAGTTGCAGTGCCAGTTGCGCCACGCCGCCCAAAAACACCGCCCAAGCGAGCTCCATGCCATACAGTCCTTCGGCAGGCGCGCCGTGGTAATGCCGCCAGCAGGCGGCTGTAATCAGGGTGATATTGAGCAGCACCGGGGTCAGCGCCGGAATGCCGAACTGGCCGAAGGTGTTAAGCACGCCGCCCGCCATCGCCGTCAGCGAAATCAGCAGGATGTAGGGAAACATGATGCGCAGCATATCGCTGGCGAGGATGAACTGGTCGGGGCGCTCGCCGAGGCCGCTCGCCACCAGGGTGATAATCGCGCCGGAAAATAGCACGCCAACGGCGGTAATCGCCAGCAAAATGCCGAGCAGGGTGCCGCTGGTATGGCGCAACAAATCCTTCAGTTGCTCCGGGTGTTCGGTGCGGGTGGCGGAGAAGACAGGGACGAAAGCGTTGGCAAAACTGCCTTCGGCGAAAAAGCGGCGCAGCGTGTTGGGAATGCGCAGCGCGGCGTAAAAGGCATCGGTAACGGCGACGTCAAAATAGCGCGCGACCAGCATATCGCGCACCAGTCCGAGGACGCGCGAGAGTAGCGTCATCGCGGCGAACACGGCAGACGAACGACCGAGCGAGGCCATCAGCACCAGCCCAGACGCGCACACAACGCGCCAATCAAATCGGCACGGTTCATACTGTAAAAATGCAGCGATGGCACGCCTTCGGCAATCAGCCGCTCACAAATACCGGCGACCACATCGGCGCCATAATCGCAGAGCGCGGGCAAATCATCCTGCAACGCCTCCAACCGCTTGCGCAGCCAGCGCGGGATTTCCGCACCGCAGGCGTCCGAAAACCGGCTCAATTGGGTGAAATTGCTGATGGGCATAATGCCCGGCACAATCGGAATATCAATACCGAGCGCCAGCGCATCATCGCGGAAACGCAAAAACGCCTCGACATTAAAAAAATACTGGGTGACGGCATCGGTCGCGCCCGCCTGCACCTTCTCGTGAAAAGCACGCAAATCCTCGGCGGGCGTATGCGCGCGCGGATGCACCTCAGGATAGGCGGCGACAAAAATCCGCGCTTTCTCGCCCCACAACTCGCGCACATAAGCGACCAAATGTTTGGCGGTCGAAAAACCCGCATTCTCAAATGCACCGGAAGGCATATCGCCGCGCAATGCCATCAGCCGGTAAATCCCCAACTGCTGATATTCATCGAGCAGCGCGTGAATCTCCGCCTCGGTGGAAGCAACACAAGTCAAATGCGGCATCACCGGTGGGCCATTCTCCGCGACCAGCCGCGCCACCAGATTCATCGTGCGGTCGCGCGTACTGCCGCCCGCGCCGTAAGTCACCGAATAATACTCGCACTGCAAATACGAAAGCTCACGGCGCACCGCCGCCAACTTTTCCGCGCCCTCCGGCGTCGCCGTACGCTTTGACGATGTT
>ERZ773060.644-NODE-644-length-10921-cov-4.29229_pt1 | contig 10921 bp, 18 predicted proteins | sample MGYA00580628_ERZ773060 | MGnify/ENA primary metagenome ERZ773060 (study PRJEB29015, sample SAMEA2738019) | human oral metagenome | biome: human oral; feature: human-associated habitat; material: dental | place: China | collected 2045 ... | reverse complement strand
ACCGCGACTTCTGGTCGAAGGCGCACTTCACGATGAACGGCGGCGCAACGGCTTCAATCTGCCAGTCGGGCAGCACGCGGTCGGCAGTCTCCAAGCCGTCTTTGCCAATCAGCCACTCGCGCAGATTGCGCAGCATTCGGCTCAGCAGCCAATCACTCTCGCCAAACGACACCACGCCGTCTTCATCATCGGCAAAATCAATCGCCGCTAACCCTTTCACAGCGGGCGGGTGTGCGCCCAAAAATCCCACATGGCGTAGATACCAGTTTTCAGGCTGCGGGTTGCTCGGGTGGTTCGGCGGATAGAAGCTGGCGGAGACTTTTTTGTACCGCCCCTTGCGCACCAGCTCGGCAAAATCGTCGTCCACCTGCGCAAAGTCGGCATACAGCGTGCCGTTTTCGGCTTTCAGGCTGCCTACCCAGCCATAGGCGGGGGCGTTGGTGCTGGGATGCCCGACCACAATCGGGGCTTCGTGCTTTTCGGGGGAATAATGGCTGGCAATCGCGGCAACCTGCTCGGGGGTAATCGTTATCGTGCGCCCGCTGTTGTCCGTGCGAGTGCCAGCGCGGAAGATTTCATAGCGCATGGCTCTGTCTCAAAATGGGTTGGGCGGATTATGCGGATGGGCAGCCTGAAAAACTTTTAACGCGCATTAAAAAAAGCAGCCTGAAAACGGCTGCTGATAAAAATCGCGCTGTGTTGCGTTTTAAGCGCGTTGATGGCATGAGATAGGCAAACGCTCGTTTCGTTCGTGCATCGCGCTGCTGGGGTGGTCTATTTTGGTCTATTTGCTATTTTTGGATTAAAGGCGAGATGGCAGGCGAAAAAAATCGGCGCGTGGGGCAAACGCGCCGTGGTTTGGGGCTGGGGTTAATCATCAAAAATACTCCTTTGCCGCGCTTGTAAATCGGCAGCGCGGGCGCGTTTGATGATTTGATAAATCTGTTGGGTGGCAAGGTTGTACTTTTTCGCCAGCTGCTGGTGGTTTCTGCCATCAAACTCCGCCCAAATCTGTTTGTCGCGCTCGTCCAGCTCGCCGCCTGCGTTTTTGGGGAAATAGATAATCTGCCCGCGCCAGTTGTCGGTGATATGGCGCGAGAGCTGCTTGCTGATTTGGATGGCGGTCGGGCGGCTGATTTGCGGAACGTGCGCCAGCAGGCAGGCGCAGGCTTGGTCTTCCAAATCGGCAATCAGCTCGGGGATGCGGCTGTCTGCCATGTTGTGTCCTTTCGTTTTTGCAACGTTGTTTCAAAAATGTTTTGATAAACAATATTATACGAAGTTTCAGGCTGCCTGAAAATGCCCCGCGCGGCGGGGGCGGATTGGGCAGGCGCAAAAAAGGCGGGGTTTAAACCCGCCGTAATCTGCCATATCAATCTCTGCTTAACCAATTTTTCAGCCGCTCAATCAAGCGCGATTGGATATTGCCGTTTTCGCGCCATGTTTCGCCGCCGTGCTTGGCGCAAAAGCTGTGCAAGGCGTGGTCGGTGTTGTGGCGCACTTTGCCTTCGGCGTATAGCTTTTTCCACAAATCGCGCAGCTTGTCATACTGCGTGGCAAAGCCTTGCCATTCCTCGGCGCGGCTGGGCGATTGGCTCACTTCAAAGCCCCGCGCTTTCATGTGGCGCAGCACCAATTCCAGCTGCGCCACGTTTAACCCTTTGCTGCTGGTGGCTTTGCCTTGTGACACAATAGCCAGCATGGTGCGGTACTCGCCCTCGCTCATGCCCACTTGTTGCTTGGCAATGTGGATTAGGCGGATTAGGTTGGCTTTTTTGTTCAATAATCGGCTCATAGCTCGCTCCTAAAAAGGCAGCCTGAAAAGCGGAAATGAATTTCAGGCTGCCTATGGTTTATTTAACCGCGTCTTTCAACGCCTTGCCCGCGCTGAATTTGGGCACGCGGCTGGCGGGAATCAGCACCGCTTCGCCTGTTTGCGGGTTGCGCCCCATGCGCTCGGCGCGGTCGCTGGTTTTAAACGTGCCAAAGCCGATGATAGCTACTTCACCGCCCTGCGAGAGCGCATCAATCACGCTGGCGCAAAACGCATCCAGCGCATCGCCCGCTTTGGCTTGCGACAGCCCTGCACGGTCGGCGATTTGTTTAATCAATTTGGATTTATTCATGGTGTTACTCCTGTTGGTAAAGTTTTAAAAGGGGCGGATTTGCCGCTCCGCCGTTGCGGGTTTTGTGGGGCGATTGGATTTCAGGCTGCCTTAAAGCCAAGCTCGCCGCCCACCTGAACATATTTGCCCTGCTCGTTGCGCCTGTGGATGCGGATGTATTCGCGCGTGGTTTGGGTGTGCAGGCTGTCGTCTATGGCTTTCATGGCGCGCTGCCATTTCTCGTCATCAATTTTGTAGCTGCGCAGGGCAAGCACTTTGGCGGTGCTGATATTGCCTTCTTTGTTTACGTCAAACGCCTGCTGCACAATGGTTTTCAACTCTTGGCGGCTGTCTTGCGTCCACTCGGCTAGGCACTCGTCTATCAGGGCTTTGGCAGCAACCAGCCGCTCGTCAAAGGTTAAAACGTCTGCCATCGCCACGGTTACGCGCAGGCTGCCGTCAAAGCTGTGCAGGGTTACATTACCTTTTTTGCTGGGTTTAACGCCGTATTTTTCAGCCGCCAACTCCACAAAGGCGCGCACATCTTCAATGCCGCCGCGCCGCGCCTGCTCCAAATCGTGCATGGCGGTTTCTACGGAAAAAAATATCTCCTGCACCAGCTCGTCGCGCGCCAAATCAATCGGCTTGATGTTGGCAATCGGCACAAGGTTGCCGCGTGCGTCTTGGCGGTATTGGGTTAAATCTAGGTCTTGCATAGGGTGTCTCCTAAAATTTTTTACTTCGGGTTAGTCGGTTCAACATCTGCGCCACCTGCGCCTTGGCAATTTCGCGCTCGGCGGCGCTGGGCGGGCTGCGCTTGTTTTCCAGCAGGGCGGATATGGGCGGCTCGGTGCGCGGCGGAATTTGCTTAATCAGCTGCGCGGGTTGCGCCCATTTTTCCGCTTGGCTAATGAGTCTGCGAAAGGCTGCGGGCAAGCGTGCGCCATCGGTTTCAGGCTGCCATGCCCATGTGATTGGCGTGAGTGCTTCTTCCCATACCATCGCCAGCGCGCCGATGGTGTCGGCAGGCGGCGAGCCTTGCAGCCGCAGCACCAGCAGCTTTTGCAAGCCGTCTATCATTTGGTTGTATGCCCAGTCGGGCATTTTGGGCGGGGCAGTCATCGGCGCATTCCTTGCAAGGTCATGGCGGCGTTGAGCGTTTGGCTGCTTGGGTTTTCAGGCTGCCTTTGTTCAGATGCGGCGGGCAGCGTTTGCAAGCCTTGCCCTTGCCAACTGCTTATCACTTCATACAAATAGCCGTGCGACTTTAAGGGTAGTTTCAGGCTGCCTGCATTGCGCCGCGCCAGCAATTCGCGAAAGCCGTAAAGCCATGCTTCGGGCGGCGCGGGATATTCCAAACTGTTTCGGCTGATTGCGCCGCGTTCCATATCGGGCAGCAGCTCGCCCAGCAGCTTTGCCATGCGCTCAAAGGTTAGCGCGGTTTTGGCGGGGCGAAACAGCGCGATGTATTGCACCGCCAGCCGTCCGATTTCGCCGCCTGTCTGCGCTGCCGCCCACACCGCTTGGCGTGCGCCTTCATGGGCAATCAGTGCGTCTAGGCTGTTTTCTGCGCCGCAGCAGGGGCAGCGGGTTTTCATGCTTTGTCCTCCGCGCGTTTGGCACGGGCGAGCCATGCCTCCCAGATCATTCCTTCCGCAGTATCTTTAAACATCTCTAGGCAGGGGGAGGAACTCTTGATAAACCTCTCCCTGAGCCTTTCTGACACGCCGATGGTTTCGCACCACCATGCTTCAAAATCAACCTGCTCTTGTTTGATTTTTTCGGGACTCATTTTGTCTGCTCCATATTGGTTTTTCAGGCTGCCGCATCAGTGCAGCAGGTCGTTGTCGTCTTTGCCAAAGGCGGACAGCAGCACCGAGTAGATTGTCAGCGCGGCTGTCAGCAATACCGCCGGTGCGGCCAGGGTGCCGGCGGAGTACCGGCAGATTTCGGCTATCTTCCGCATCTCATTCCTCCAAACACCCTTCCAAGCGGGCAATTACGTCTTCTTTAAATTCCAGCGCTTTTTCAAACTGCTCATCGAGCGTCTTGGCGGTATCAAAACCGGGGACATACCAGCCGTTTTCACTTTTCTCCGCCTCTCTTTCGACCGCACGGGCGATTTCTCCGGGAAAATCTGCTTCTTCAAAGGGATGTACCAGCCATTGGTCTTCGGGGTACATCGGCTGCCCAATGGTCAGCACTACATTGCCTTGGATGCCTATATTCAGATAGATATCCATCTTATTCCTCCAAAAACGCGCTGGGGTAACGTACCTGCACGCGGTACATGGCGGCTGCCACGCTGTAAAACGTCTCTTCGCTTTTGCCGTCCAATTGCAGCACGGCTTGGTTGGCGGCAGGTCGGTAATCAATCGAGCCAATCGGCAGCGGGTCGTGGGTGTGGCTGGGTAGGTAAATGGTGTAGCGCATCATGGTTACTCCTGATTGGGTTGGGGTTCTAACACCACCCCTGCGGTAGGGTCTTGCTGCCACAAGGCGGCTAGGGCAAGGGCTTCGCTTTGGGCTTGGCAGGCATAATGCAAACGTTGCAGCGCGTAGCGGGCGGCGTGGTCGGTAGGGTATTGGCTGGCGGGCGGCGCGTGGTGCAGGTTGTCGCAGGTGTACACCACGATTTCAGGCTGCCGTGCAGGCGCGGCGGGCGCAGCCTGTGCGCTGTGCGCCGCCAGCGTTCCCAGATAGAAAAACATCCCCGCGCTGGCAAATATTGCAGACAGCAATTCACTTAATTTGTACAGTCGCATCTCACACCCCCTTCACAATATCCGCGTCCACTTTATCAAAGCCCAACTGCGCGGCTTCATTCATGGCGGCGGAGACCAAATTGTTTACCGCCAGCGGATATAGCAGGCTATGCTGTTCCAGCCCTTTGCTGGCGCGTGATGTAACCGTCAGCCGCGCGGCAATGGCATCAATCGCATCATCGTTTAGGATTTGGCTGGCATCCGCGCCCGCGCGGTCAAATTTATGCTTTAAATAGCCCGCCAGCTTGCCGTCGGTCAGCGGTTGCAGCGTTACCACTTCGCAGCGTTGCACCACCTCGCGCACATTTGGGTTGTTTTCCGACAGCTTCTGCGCCAGCTCGGTCTGCCCAATCAGCACAATGCCAATCAGCCGTTCAAAGCCGTTTTTCAGTTCAAAAAAGCGTTTCAAGTGTTTCAGCGTGGGCAGCGGCAAGCCGTGCGCCTCTTCAATAATCAGCACGTGCTTGTTGCCCGCCTTGGCGCTTTCAATCAGCGCGTTGTGGATTTGGCGGAACCGCGCTTCAGGACTGCGCTTGGGCGACGTGTTGGGCGATACCGCTTCCAGCACCGCTTCGGCGATATGCACCGCTTTGAGCGTTTTGCCTTTCTGGTCGTTATCCTCCATCGCCAATACATACGGTTCAATCAAAATCACAGGCTTGTTTTCGCGGTTGATGCGGTCTTGCAAGTCTTCGCGCAGGGTGGATTTGCCCGCGCCGCTTTCGCCGACCACCGCCATAAATCCGCCCTGCGTGGCGACTTGAAACATCGCCTCGCGCACATAACGGGCATCGGGGGTTAAATACACATCTTGCGCGGTGCGGATTTCGTCATGGAATGGGTCGCGCGTTAAGCCAAAGTGTTGCCGTGTGGCGAGTGATAAAGCCGATTTTCTTAAAAGCATTTCGTTGTCCTTTTCGGGTTTAGGTTCGTTCTGTGTGGCTGGCGGTTTCAGGCAGTCTGAAACGTCCACGCCCTTGTGTTGGAAATAATCTTGTATCTGCTGGCAAATGGCTGCGCTGCGCCGCTGCGGCGGCTTGCTGTGGTTGAGGAAATTAAGCAGCATGGTTTTGCTGATGCCGATTTCCGCCGCCGCTTGGCGCGAGCTTTTACCAATTTGAGTTAAAACATCGCTGGCTCTCATCCGTGTGTCCCCGTCAGTAATCGCAGCTTCGGCGCGTAGGTGATGCGTGCCAGCACCTCTTCCAGCTCGTTCTCTGCCGCGCCGTTGGGGTACAGCTCTTGCAGCCGCTGCGCTGCTTGCGCCCAATCTCCACCTTGCGCTTCAATGCGCGGTTTCAGCATCTTGGCGAGTTCCACCTTGTTCAACATCGCCGCCTGCACGTCCATGCGGTTGTAATCCATTTGCCGACCACGCTTGGGCACGTAGCCGATTTTTTGATTGCGTTCCAACGCCTGCTCTTGATGGGCAAATGGGTCAATCCGCCCGCCAAAAGGCAGGGTTTTGGCTTTGCGTTTTTGCGCCGCCTCGTCCAGCGTGTCCGCCTGCATGGCGATTTTTTCCAGCGCTTTGGTATGGGTTTGCGCAGCGGTGTCGGCGTGGGCGTGGTAGCTCTCGCCGATGATGGCAGCGGTCTCGCGGAAGCCAAACGCATTGCGCACTACCTCGGGCACTTCCAGCCAGTATTCCTTGCCCGTCTCGTCATAGCAGCGCACCTGCGCCGAGTATTGCTTCCACGGGTTTTTCGCCACCGTCAGCTTTTCCCCCACCAGCACAAACGGCACATGGCTCACATCAAACAGCCGCCCTTCAAACTCAATTTCCAATTCCGCTTTCACTTTGCGCTCCTGCGGCATACTCAACACCAGCTCGCGGCAGTAATCCGCAGGCGGTGGGATTAACAGCTCATCGGCGGCAATTTTCTGCCAAGCCTGATAACGGCTCATGCCGTGGCGGCTGTGTTTGCGCTCGCTGTTAAAGTAGCGCATCCAGCGGTTGGCATAGGCTTGCAGCTCGTCAATAGACTGCACCCGCACCATTTTCAGGCTGCTTTCAAACAGCGTTTCTACTAGATTGTTGCCATTTTCCACCTGCCCCTTGGCACGCGGATTGCCCACTTTATTGATGATGACTTCCACACCCAGCTGCTTATTCAAATACTTAAACCCATGCCCTGTGTTCGCCGAACCGGGGTCAAGCATCACGCTTTTTGGCACGCCGCAAAACGGGTCTTTCAACCTATCCGCCTTGGGCTGCATTGCCTGAATAAAGGTCTCGCACAGGTTCTCGCTGTTCTCGCCGCCAAACACATACCAAACAAACAGGCAGCCTGAACAATGGTCGGTAACCACATACCGCCACACGCGGTCTTGCTCAATGCTCACCACGTTTTTCGGCTTGTTTTTGTAAAACTCGTCTTGCCTCATCATGCGCAGCCCCGTGTCCTTGCCCGTGCGCGGCAGGTAAAACAACACACACACGCTCGCATCAATCTGCCACACATGGTTCGGGTGCAGGCTTTGCAATCGGGTTACAGGCGCAGGCTGCAACAGCTGGTCGGGGTGCAGTTTGTAATTCCGCAAACCGCGCGTAATCGCGCTCACCGACAGCGTGTTCACTTCGCCTGTTTCCTTGTTTACCCGCACAGGGTCAATTTCGTTATTCGCAATCAACATTTCTACTGCCCTTTCCACAGTCATCAATCGCTTACCGTTTTTGCGCATGGTTTCCATCAGCAGCGCGGAAATCATCTGCGCATCGCGCTCGCTTAACGCCGTCTTGCCCGCATCAGCGCGGCGTTTGCGCGGAGCTTTTATCCGCACACGGTCAAGCTCCTTATAAAGCGTTGCCGCGCTCATATTCAGCTTGGCAGCCTGCGCCCGAATAAACTCGGTTTTGCCGCCGCGCGGCAGGGTGTCCAGCTGCGCGGCAATGGCGCGTAACCGCTCGTTTAACACCGCATTCATGGCTACTCGCTTTCAGGCTGCAACCATTCAGGCACGCCGTCATCGTCCGCGCTTTCAGGCAGCGCGTACTGGTCGCGCAGATGCTGGCAATCCATGATAATTTGGTTCAACGCCCCCGCCATCCGCGCCCGATGCGACAAACCATGCGCTGCTTCGTGCGCCGCCATCTGCGCAAAATAATCGCCCAACTGCGCCAGCTGGCTGCGGATTGCCACTTCTTTCGCGCCCACCGCCATGTGCAGCTCGCTGGCAACATCAGCGGGGTTCGGCTCTTTCACGCCACCTTTCTTTTTCGCCTTTTCCAGCTTCTCCGCCAGCTCATCAATCTTGGCGTTTTTATCCGCCAACACCTTATCCTTGGCTTGCGCGTCTTCGCGGTTTTCGCGCAACGCCACACGCAGCTCGCGCACCGTCATTCTGTCCACATCGTCCAGCGTCATGCCGTTCACTTCTCCGCCCTCCGCTAGCCCGATTAAGGTAACGTCTTCCTCTACCAACAGTTCCAGCAGCTTGCTTTTGCCCAAATCCATCAGCTTGGGCGCGGCTTTTTGCATTTGCGGGGTGGCAAAGCGCTGGGTGGCAGCCATTAGGCGGGCGGTTTCGTTATGCCCAATACCAAACTCACGCTTCACAATTTCCATAAACCTCCCGCGCTCCGTGTGTTCTTTCAATACAATCAAAGCACGCCCCAGCTCAAACATTCCCTCCATTGTTTGCCGAACCGCATGGCGACCGCGCTCAATCCATGTGGCTTCGTCATAAATTTCACCGTTTGCCCATTGTTCCATCACCATCAGGCTATGCGCGGCTTGATAATTCTGATTGGCGGTTACATCCGCCAGCGTTGTTTGTTCTTTGTCTAATACTTCCATTTTTTCACTCTCCAAACATGCCAACGTCGGCACATTTCAAAATTTCCCAAAAGTCCTTACGTCAGGACTTTTCAAACGTTCCTAATTTCCTTACGTCAGGAAATTAGAAATCCATCAATCAACACCAACCCGTCTGCCAATCTCGGCAATCCTGCTTTGCAGCCGTTCCTGCTGCTGGCGAAACCGCTCGGCGATTTGCAGGGTTTTTACGCTATACGCAAAGTTGCCGTTTTCCAAACGGGTAACCAGCCCTTCGGCGATTAAATCTTCCAAATCACGGCTCACATGAACCGCTGATATGCCCAACCCCACCGCCAATTCTTTATTGCTGATGCCGATAATCGGGTGCGCTTCCAAAGCCTTAAACACGCGCAAAATGCGGCTGCCTTTTTTACTGGTTGCCATTGGGCTGCTCCTTTAAGCCTAGCTTTACAGCGATTTCATGCCCTTTGCCATAACGCCCTTTGCGCTGCCCGCCGATCACCAAATAAACATCGCGCGGCGTATAGCCGTTTTCACGCGCCCACTGCGCCAAAGTTTTACCGTTTCGCTCAAAGTTTTCTTTTAATTTTTCAACACTTATGCTCATGTTTAGCCCTTTTCATTTATGATAAAATGCAGCACTATCCGCGTACTAAATCAGGGTTAATGCTGCCCGATGTGTGAATTATAGGAAAAATATTTCCTTTTATGCAAGGATTGTTTGTGAAAAATATTGCCTGTTTTGCTAACAAATTGAAATCTGAAAGAAAAAAACTAGGGCTGACTCAAATGCAAGTCGCTGAAATATGCGGAATTACGGTCAGAATGTGGGGAAATTATGAAAGGGCTTTAAATGTGCCTTCTGTGGAAATAATTTTCCTCTTGAAAGATGCTGGATTTGATGTTGGCTATTTATTCAGCGATGAAGCTGCCACTTCTACTTTGAAGCAGCCTGAAAATGAAAGAGACAAATTAGCCCAAGATGAGCAAGAACTGTTAGCCAACTACCGTCAGACAACAGATAGCGGCAAATTCGTTATTTTGAGCGTAGCAAAAACCCAAGAGAAAAAAGCTGCCGAAGATAATCAAGATGAAAGATATTTTGGAACGTAAACGGGGAACGCAATCCCAGTGATAAACAGCACAGAGAAAAAAGCCGAGATTGGGTCTCGCTAAATAACATGATTTTTTAATGTCTTAGATAATGGAAGCAACATGGAAGTTTTGATATTTTTGATAGTGTTTGTTATTGCCGCATTTGCTTGGGAGCGGGTTGCCAAAAAACTGGGCGCAAACGGCAAGGGATTTTTCGTGCGCCATTTGGCTGGCTTGACAATTTTCAGCATCACAGCCATTGTTTGTATGATTGTTGCCGTGCTGGCATTCCCCGATCTAGGCAAACCCGCCGAGCAGAGTGGCAATCCGCAAGCAGCATCTCAAACCAAGCCAGAACAAGCATCTGCTCCGATTTCTGCTTCCAAACCTGCCGCAACACCTGTTCCAACACAAGTTGCCAGCAAGCCTGTTGCAGCAAGTGCGGCGAAATCAAGTGAAGCAAAACCAATAGAACAACCAGTTGCACATTTAGGATTGGATTTTGAAACATGGAAAAGCAGGGTAATAACGGATTTCCAATCTGCCGATTTACCTTTTGCCATCCCCGATAATACCGAGCTTGAAAAATCGGGAGAGGGCGACATCAGAAAAGTGCATCTTATTCGGCTTGATAATGATATTTCCGCAGTTGTAGCCGTTGACCCAACAACCAGTAAAATCACCAGCGTTATGGTTAATATGGTCGGTTCTAACGATGGCGTTAAAAACATTCAAAACAGCGGGGCTGCTGCAATCATGCTGGCGGCAGTTGCTGGAGACAACGGCGAGAAAACCGTAGGCGGCAAAGTGATTAAAATGTTAGCCAATACCATTGAGCGTTTTAGCAAAAAACCGAATGACGAAAACGCGGGTAAAGAAAAATTTGTAGAAAACGGTGTTAAATATGGGGTACTGATAAGTAAAGTTACGCCCATTATGCTTTATGCCGAGCCCGATCAAGATACTTCTCAAACCAAAAACAAACGTAAATAACCCCACACCTTTTTTAAAGCGCATTAAAAGCCCTTTAAACCCCCAAACCCGATAATCCCTATAACGACAACCGTTATAGGGATTTTTTTATGAGCAAAACCACTACCCAACTCCCCGAACTGGCATGGCTCGCCGCTGCCCGCCGCGAAATCGGCACACGCGAAATCGCAGGCAAGCAGCA
>ERZ773060.643-NODE-643-length-10933-cov-6.11629_pt1 | contig 10933 bp, 8 predicted proteins | sample MGYA00580628_ERZ773060 | MGnify/ENA primary metagenome ERZ773060 (study PRJEB29015, sample SAMEA2738019) | human oral metagenome | biome: human oral; feature: human-associated habitat; material: dental | place: China | collected 2045 ... | reverse complement strand
ACGAGGAGGACTGGGACGGCTGGAAGGCCATGACCGAGCGCCTCGGCGACAAGGTCCAGCTCGTTGGCGATGATCTGTTCGTTACCAACGTCGAAAGGCTTGGCCGCGGCATCGACTCGGGTGTCGCCAACGCCCTGCTGGTCAAGGTCAACCAGATCGGTTCACTGTCCGAGACCATCGACGCCGTCGAGCTGGCCCATCGCGCCGGATACCGCACCATGATGTCGCACCGCTCCGGCGAGACCGAGGACGTCACCATCGCCGATCTGGCAGTCGCTCTTGGCTGCGGTCAGATCAAGTCCGGCGCCCCGGCCCGCACCGACCGTGTCGCCAAGTACAACCAGCTGATGCGCATCGAACAGAACCTGGACGACGCAGCCGTCTACGCCGGACGTTCTGCGTTCCCGCGTTTCAAGGGCTGATGCCTCCCACGCATCGGTCACACTGGTCGTATGCCCAGTAATCCCAGGAACAAATCCGCACACAGTGGTCCGGGACGTGGTTCACCGCGGTCCCGGACCGCTGCTCGTCCGGGTGAGCGGATTTCCAGCGCACGGTCCCGCACGCGTCCCCTGGAGGCGGAGGCGGTAGCTCAGGCCACGGAGGAACGCCCCCGGCCATCCTCCTCCGAACGTGCGCTCGGGATGACGTGGCGGTTGCTGATCCTGGGGGTGGTGATGGCCGCTTTGGTGGTCACCCTCGCGCAGAGCCTGCGTGTCTACTTCGCCCAGGCGAGGGAGCTGGCGATATTGCAACAGCAGATTGCCCAGAGCAAACAGGAGATCGCGACCCTGGACGACCAGCTGGCGCGCTGGAAGGACCCTGCCTTCGTGAAGGCGGAGGCCAAGACCCGGCTCGGATGGGTGGTGCCTGGGGAGACCGGGTACCGGGTGATCGGAGCCGATGGCAAACCCATCGGTGGCGACTCCACCGTCTTGGCCCCCACCAAACCCAGCACCGGCATGTGGTGGCAGCAGATGTGGGGAACCGTCGGAGTGGCCGATGCGCCCGCGGAGGAGAAGTAAGCAATCGTGAATACCAGCACCGGGCGTACCCCGGAACCTGTCGGGGAGGCCCCGAATTCCGCTGATCTCGAGGTGATAGAAACCCAGTTGGGACGGACCCCGCGGGGGGTGGTTGCGGTGGCGTGGCGTTGTCCCTGCGGGCGGCCCGGGGTCATCATGACCCTTCCCAGACTCGACAACGGCACCCCTTTCCCGACCGTCTACTACCTCACAAATCCGCGCTATGTCGCTGCCTGCTCGTCGTTGGAGGCCTCCGGTTTGATGGCGGAGATGACCCGGCGGCTCGGTGAGGACGAGGACCTTGCCGCACGATACCGGGCGGCCCACGAGGCCTACCTCGCCGATCGCAGTGCCCTCGGCGTCGTGCCAGAGATTGAGGGCATCTCGGCGGGCGGCATGCCAACTAGGGTGAAATGCCTCCATGTGCTCGTGGGGCACGCACTGGCAGCGGGGCCGGGGGTGAATCCCCTCGGCGACGAGGCCCTGGCCCTGGTTCGTGAACGGGTGGGCGAGAATTGCTGCGAGGAACCGGTATGACGGTGGCCGCCATCGACTGTGGAACTAATTCCATCCGTCTGCTCGTGCTCTCGGGCAGCCGCGCTGCCCCCGTCGAACTGGCGCGTGAAGTGCGGCTGGCGCGTCTCGGACAGGGGGTCGATGCCACCGGAGAATTCCATCCCGACGCGCTGGCTCGGACCTTCGCGGTGTGTGAGGAGTTCGCCCGGATCGTTCGTGACCATGGGGCGGAGAAGGTGCGTTTCGTCGCGACCTCCGCAGCCCGCGACGTCTCCAACCGGCGGCTGCTGGTCGATGGGGTGCGTGAACGCCTGGGGGTGGGGGTGGATGTGATCTCTGGGCAGGAAGAGGCCCGGTTGTCCAGCGCGGGTGCGCTCTGCGCCCTGGATGTGGCCTCACCAACCCTGGTCATCGATATCGGGGGCGGTTCCACGGAATTGGTGCTCGCGGATGGAGTCGGAACGATCCTGCATTCGATTTCCCTCAATGTCGGTGCGGTGCGGCTGAGGGAGCGTTTCCTGCGTACCGATCCGCCGACTTCTGAGGAGCAGAAGGCAGCCCGGGACTTCGTGGGTGAGCTGTTGGACGGTTCCGGAATCGACTTCATGGCAGCTGCAGGTGCGGTCGGAGTGGCGGGAACCGTCACCAGCATCGGTGCCCGAGTGCTCGGACTGGAGAGCTACTCCCGTGCGGCGATACATGGCCTGGTGCTGGAACGCGGTGACGTTGAGGCGGTGACGAGGCACTGGCTTACCACCCCGGTGGAGCTCATAGAGCAGGAACCCTGCATGCAGCCGCTGCGCGCCGGGGTGATCGGGGCCGGGGCGTTGATTCTCGACGAGACGATTTCGCGAATTCCGGAGGAAAAAATTCATATCAGCGAAACGGACATCCTCGACGCAATAGCCTTGGAGTTGCTGGCCTGAACAGGCCCCCGTAGCCCAATCGGTAGAGGCAAGCGGCTTAAACCCGCTCCAGTATGGGTTCGAGTCCCGTCGGGGGCGCCAGCAGCACCCACGTCACTGTCGTTTGTTGGGCAGATCCGAGTGGTTAGCGAAGGTTGCTTCGGCCCTCCGGACGCTGTGCACCTGGTGGCGGGGGATGAGGTCCTCGAGAAAACCGTAGTCACGGCTGATGTGTGCGGCCCTCAGATCTCCCGCAGTGGCCCTGCGGCGCAGACAACGCCACCAGTCCGCGATGTCCCCCCACCCGGGGGCGGCCAGGGAACCGCCGAACTGCTGCACCGCCAGAGAGGCCGTCAACGAGGCGAACTTCAGGCGCTGCTCCAGCGGCCAGCCCGCCAGGCAGCCCAGCACCAGGCCCGAGGCGAACACGTCCCCCGCACCTGTCGCGTCGGTGACCGTGGCCGTCACCGCGGGACACCACTCCTCCTCACCCGTGTCCTGGTCGATGGCGTAGGCCCCGCCGACCCCGTCGGTCACCACGGCGAGGGGAACGCGTTCGGCAAGTTTGCGCACCGCCAGGTTGGGGGAGTCCGTTCGGGTGTAGGCCATGGCCTCCACCGCATTCGGGGTGAACGCTTTGCAGTACCGCAGCGGTCGCAGATCTGCGGGATCCCAACGACCCGAGGTATCAAAACCGATGTCGGCGAACAGGATGGTGCCGCGTGATCTCAACTCGTCCCACCAATTGGTTTCGCCGCCGAGATCGACCACCGCGGTGCGCGACGCCGGTGCTGCCAGGATGTGGGAGGACAACGACTCCGGTAGCTCGTGGCCGTGGGTGACCATTGCGCGATCCCCCTCGACGGTGACGGCAACCGTCAAGGATGTGTGGAAATTGTCGTAGCGGGGTGAGGTGGTCAGGTTGATGTGTTCCTGCTCCAGGAGGGTTTCCCAGATCCAGTCTGCGTAGGCGTCGTCACCGAAACCCGCCACCAGGCCCGTGCGCAACCCCAGCCGGGCTAGCGCCGTCGCCAGGTTCGCGATGCCCCCCGGGCAGGATCCCAGCCCTGTGCTCCATAGCTCCTCGCCTGGTTCGGGAATGCGTGGCAGGCCCGCGAAGATGATGTCGAAGAAGATGGTGCCCGAGGTGATGACATCGAGCGGCGGGTCGTCGTCGCGGCGGGTGTCGGTCAGCGGGTCGAAGCTCCAGCAGCGTTCGCAGAACTTCTCGGAATGGGTCGGCTGGGTCATGTCCTGGATGGCTCCTTCCGGCGGCTCGGCTTCGAGACGACGCCCGGCACAACGATAGGACAGTGGCCACGGACAGTCGAGATCCTTGTAAACACCGATTGATCATTGTGCGACCGTGGCTGGGGCATCCACGAAATAGAGGGTTCAACCGATAGATTTGGCTCCGTGGCAGACACCGTGGCTCATGCATTGGAAACCCCCGACCTAGAGCAGCCGTACGCGGCACTCGGCGTGAAGGACGATGAATACGCGCGCATCCGGGAGATCCTCGGTCGTCGCCCCACCGGCGCCGAGCTGGCGATGTACTCGGTGATGTGGTCGGAGCACTGCTCCTACAAATCCTCGAAGGTGCACCTGAAGAAATTCGGTGAACTCAGCCAGGACACCCCGCGCGGCCCACTCCTGGCGGGTATCGGCGAGAACGCCGGTGTCGTCGACATCGGGCAGGGGTATGCCGTCACGTTCAAGGCGGAATCCCACAACCATCCGAGCTTTGTCGAGCCCTACCAAGGGGCGGCGACCGGGGTTGGAGGCATCGTCCGCGACATCCTCGCGATGGGGGCCCGGCCCATCGGCGTGATGGATTCGCTGCGTTTCGGGCCGCTCGACGAGGCCGATACCCGCCGTGTCCTGCCCGGTGTCGTCGCGGGAGTCGGTGGCTACGGCAACTGCCTGGGGCTGCCGAACATTGGCGGTGAGGTGCAGTTCCACAGGACCTATCTCGGCAATCCACTCGTCAACGCGCTGTGCGTCGGGGTGCTGCGACACGAGGACCTGCACCGCGCCCGCGCCTCCGGGGTCGGCAACAAGGTCATCCTCTTCGGTGCTGCCACCGGCGGGGACGGCATCGGCGGAGCGTCCATCCTGGCCTCCGAGACCTTCGACGAGACCGGGCCCGCGAAACGCCCCAGCGTGCAGGTCGGCGACCCGTTCATGGAGAAGCTGCTCATCGAGTGCACCCTCGAGCTGTTCAAGGCCGGCGTCATCGTCGGCATCCAGGATTTCGGGGCCGCGGGAATTTCCTGCGCCACCTCGGAACTGGCCTCCGCAGGCAACAGCGGTATGTCCATCAACCTTGACCTCGTGCCGCTGCGTGACCCGAATCTCGCTCCTGAGGAGATCCTGATGAGCGAGTCGCAGGAACGCATGATGGCGGTGGTGGAACCCAAGAACGTGGAACGTTTCATGGAGATCTGCCGCACATGGGATGTGGCGGCCACCGTCATTGGTGAGGTCACCGACGGCGAACGGCTCATCATTCACTGGCACGGCCACTGCATCGTCGACGTGGATCCCGGCACCGTCGCCCACGAGGGTCCCGTCTACCACCGCTCCTACCGCCGCCCGGAATGGCTGGACCAGGTCAACGCCGACGTCGCGGAGAACCTGCTGCGGGACAACTCCCCCGAAGGGGTGCGCTCCGCGTGGATGAAGGTGATGGCGCACAGCAACATCGCCGACAAGTCGTGGATCACCAACCAGTACGACCGGTATGTGCGCGGGAACTCCGTCCTGGCGCAGCCCGAGGACGCCGGGATGTTGCGGATCGACGAGGAAACGGGGCTGGGTATCGCGCTCGCGCTCGACGCGAACTCGCGTTTCACCTATCTCAACCCGTACGTCGGGGCGCAGCAGTCGCTGGCCGAGGCATACCGGAATGTCGCGGTGACGGGGGCGGAGCCGGTTGCGGTCACCGACTGTCTGAACTTCGGATCTCCCGAGGACCCGGAGGTGATGTGGAGTTTCGTCGAAGCCATCCTCGGCCTAGTGGATGCCTGCAAGGAACTGGGCATCCCGGTCACAGGCGGTAACGTCTCCTTGTACAACCAGACCGGAGAAACCCCGATCCTTCCCACCCCGACCGTCGGTGTGCTGGGCGTGATCGACGACGTCACGAAGCGTCTGCGCTCGAGGTTCGCGAAGGCCGGTGACGGGATCTGGCTGCTGGGATCGGCACGGGAGGAGTTGTCGGGTTCGATCTGGGCCGACGCCGTCCACGACGGGCACCTGGGTGGTGTTCCGCCGCGCGTGGATCTGCGAGCGGAGGCCAGGCTGGCCAGGGTGATCCGCGACGCGGCCGTAGAGCGTCTCATGCGTTCCGCCCATGACATCAGCGAGGGAGGTCTCGCGGTGAGCCTGGTGGAGTCGGCGTTGCAGGGTGGTTTCGGGTTCACCATCACACTGCCGGGTGAGGAACCGACGGTGCAGCTGTTTAGCGAGTCGGCAGCCCGGGCGCTGGTGACCATGCCCGAGTCATCGGTGGAGCGGGTGGAGTCGTTGTGCCGCGAGAACCGTGTCCCGTTGACGCGGCTCGGTGAGGTCATCGAGCCTCTGGATGCGAACGTCACCGGTTTGCTGAGCGTCCCGTTGGCGGAGTTCCACAGGGTCTGGTCGCGGCCTATCCCGGATGCCATGAAGAGTTGATTCGTTTCACGGGATGGTGGGCTGCCTGCCGATCTCGTGGATCATCGGGGTGATGTAGGAGGCGTACGTGGCCACCAGGTCGGGATCGTCCAGCAGGCACCACATCCGCAGACGCTGACACACGGCGAGTCGGGTCGCCACGTGGAGCGCTTCTCGCAGATCCGTCGGCGTTCCCCACAACCTCAGGTAGGCGTCCTCGATGATCCGAGTATCTGCACCGATGCTCGTCGCGTTGAGGAAGACCGTCCGCATCGTGCAGAACGGATGGCTGATGACCGCGTCGCCCCAGTCAGAGATCACCGGACCGGGGAAGGCGTTACCGAGATGGAGGTCGTTGTGGTCGATAGCAAGACCCAGGCCTGGATCCACCGACGACCAGCGACGCACCTGACGCTCCATCGCCTGCAGCGCATCCACGCGGGTTGCGGTGTCGATGTGGGTCGGGTGATCTGCGGGCAGGCGAGCGAACCAGGCCAGGACATGGTCGAGATTGATGACGGCGTCCTCAGGCCGGTGCAGTTCCAAGGACAGCGCCGTCAGATCCTCGGCCGGTACCGCCTGCTGAGTCCGTCCCGCAGCGACGGCCAGTTCCGCAAGGTGTCGGGAATCCTTCGTTGTTTCCCCGGCGGCCAATGTCGCCCCCTGATCCTTGGCGACGAACCAACCAGTCCCGGGATGGACCGCTGTCATTGGTACCACATGCTCACTGGCGTGGCGTTCCAGCACCTGTCGCAACGCTGCTTCGCTTCGTAACGCGGGGTGGGCGGCTTTGAACCAGTGGCGACCCGTGTCCGTGGTGACCGTCCAGATCGATCCCCAGCCTCGTTCCCGGACCACCTCGACGTCAAAGCGTCGGGACGTGGCGAAAAGCCTGCGCAGCCACTGCCGGGCCTTATCGTGCCAAGTCATCGCTGTTCCTGTTCGGTGTTCGTATCCGACGGATGCCATTGGTGGTTCTTCCCGTATCGGTTCTGTCGATGGCGGGGACGAGGTTTCTTTTACTCGCAGGTTTTCCTCCCGGTGGTGCTGGTGGGCAGAGACCGGCCTGCCCGCAGGTCGTGGATCATTCCGAAACGTTCGGTGGCGTGGGGGAGTGCGACCTGCCTCAGGTATTTCACCAATTCCGTCTCACCCTTGTGTTCCAGGTGGGCCAGCAGGCTGCTGACGTCGTCGGGATGGCGGTTCTGACTGGCCTTCGCCTTGCCCTGGATCTTCTCCACCACGATGTCAGCCCTGACGATTGCTCGCGCCATTGTGCGCAGCTTCTCCTCGCCGACGGCCTTCAGTACCTCGGGCGGTTCCATTCGCGAGGTGAGTTCACGGGCTGCTTCGAGGGAGGCCTCGGGGTTGGCGGTGATATGGATTCTCCCGGTGATGTGAATGGTGATGTAGTCCCAGGTGGGAATGTTCGGGAGGTCCTTGTTGGTGGCGTACCAGGTCGGGGAGACGTAGGCGTTGTCGATGTCGAGGATCACCAGCGCCGGACCGGTGATGGGCTCGACGGCCTGCGGATTGTTGCGCATCAGATGCGTCACGAGCACGTGTTCGCTTTCGCGTGTCTCTAGGTGGAACGGGACGAAGGTTGCTTGCGGTCCTGATTCGTGGACCGTCACGAGGTTGCCAGCCCGTACCTGGCTGAGCAGCTCGGTCAGGTGGTCGTCGGGAATCTCGAAATGTTTCGCCACGTACACGCCCCGAGCTTAGATCAACTACATGGGATCAGGGGGTGCCGATACCCGCGCGGAGCTCCGCAACCTCTCGCCGTAGCCTGAGCAGTTTCAAGCGGCGGTCCATCTGCCGAATGCCGCGACCCGTCCTGCTGTGTTGCTGGTACATCCAGCGGATCGCCACGAGAACCAGGTGCCAGCAGATCGTGCACGCGACGATGAGCGGCAGGTCGGACAGCCCCGGGAGTCTCACGAAGCCCAGGATGGTCAGTCCCAGGGCTATGAAGGTGGCCTGTAGCTCGAATGTCGTGCGCATCAGCCATGCGCCGAGCCTGGCAAGGCGGTTGTTCCCGGGCTTCATGGCCTCGGCCAACACATCCTTTCGCATCAGGGTGAAACTGTAACCCCAGAAGAACCTGATCCACAGGACGGTCGGGACGTAGAACAACACAACCTCCCAGACCGTGGTCACGTTGTGCGCGAGATGCCATGTCAGGGGAATCGGACTCAGGCTGGCAAGGAGGGTGGCGACGATGAAATGCCGTGTCAGCAGCTGTTGTCGCGTGTGACGCAGAAGCGCTTCCCGTGAGGCCCTGTTCCGGTTGGTCCTTTTTCTTTTCTCGTTCTGCCCTTTCTCCTTGTGCTGATGGTCACGGTCTTTTCCCAGTTTCCTGATGCGGGTCTCGGTTTCCTCCGCATTCTTCTGGGTGAGGGCTGCCTCCTGCTGAGTGGAGCGTGCCAGGCGCATCCGTTCGTTTTCCAGCGAACGGCTCCGGATCGCAATCATGAAACCACAGGTGAACACCCCGCCGATGGGTAGGGGAAGCAGGAGTGGGGCGCGTTCCGTGAGCCAGGGAATTGCCAGAGTGATCGCCACCCCGGCCAGACCTGCCAGTATCAGGACGATCCCCTCTCGCATCTGCTGGAGGGCGACCTGCTCGTTCGTCACGTGGTCGTCCCGGTCTGGGCTGTGGCTGCCCTGGATCGAGAAGGCGATGTAGAGGGGGGTCAGGAGGGCGAGCAGCACTGGAAGCATGATCGCCAGCAGCTGGGCGAATTCATCGGTCGCGAGCTGTTTCCACGTGCGGGTGATCTGTTCCAGCAGGGCGGCAGAATTCGGCAGGCCCCCGAAAACGGTGAACTGCTGGATCGAGGAGGTGACGATGACCAGCACCGTTGTCAGAATGAGAATCCCGAAAGTGGACAGGAAGGTAAGTCCCCAGTGGCCTCGGGAAATGCTGCGAATCTGTGAATAGGTGTTGGCGTTGACCGTGTGGTCATCCTCTCCGGCGGGTTCCGGTTCGTGTCTCGAGGATTCTGAATCCGGGGTGGGAAGCGGGTCCGCTGGTGGTTCCCCGAGGATGGGGGCTAGTCCGGTTACGGGGTGGACAGGTCGTTCAGGTGAATCACCAGGCAGTGGCGTGGTGATTGGTTCGGATGTCCCTGATGGTGTTTCCCTGGGGGGAAAAGGTTCTACGGCCTGCTGGGCCGTGTGCAGTACCTCGTCGTCCTGTGACGGGGTTGATGTCGCGCGTGACTGAAGCCTTCCGACGTGCGTGTTGTGAGGAGTGGATGTGGTTGACCCCGCGAGATCACCCGGTCGGGTCCCCGCGGGTTCCCCGGGGCTGGGGGCCAGCGGTGGTTCAGTGGGACTTTCAAGTGGGTCCGGGCCCTCCACCGGATGCGTCACCGAGAGGGCAGGCCCGTGCTCCCGGGAAGGCCGCACCGCCTTGTCCGGGGAGTGGAGAAATGACGATGAGACGTAGGCCGGGGTCGCATCGGTCAACGTCCCGCGCCGCGGTTCTTCCTCGTCATCGTCGTCAGCCCGATGCGCCGGTGGGGATGCCGGGATCGCTGTGCGTTCACCGGCGGAGCTCAGGGGTATCCGGTCATTGGGCCTTATCGGGTCAGCCAGAGAATCGGGCGATTCGGGACGTGAGGCACCCGAACTGGTATCGGGGCGTTTCGGGATGGTGGAGAGGGATCTTTGGGGAGCTGTCGCCCCGGTCAGCTCCGGCCACAGAGCCGGCGGCGGCGCGAAGGGGGACGGTACGGGTGGGAAGGCGCTTTTCCGGGACTCCGGCCAGGCACTTTTGAGTGGTGCCCTGTCCTGGGGAGCAGGCAGCAGGGCTTCCCGTTCCTGCGACGATTTTCGTGGCACGACGGGCTGTGAGGCCCCCCCGAGCACCTCCCGTTTGGGTGACGGAGCCGGGGCCGGATCCTGGTTGTTCGTATTCCCATTTCGTGTTGTGACCATGTCCGCTCCGGTCTCCTGAACTGACGGCACGATTGGACATCGTTTACAACACTTTACGTTCTGGTTGCGCTGAGACCAGACTCACCGGCCACAAGGGGTGTCGTGGAGCGATACTGGGTGTCCCTGGAAGTCCACGGTCCTGGCCGAGACCCCCACCGGGTCAGGGAACGCGATGGGTCCACTCCGGGGTGGCGAATTTCTTCTCCACCAGCTCAGCGGCAGCCGTGAGCTCGCCGTCGGTGTAGTTGCGACGACGGGTGGAGTAGCGCGACTCGAAGTGCTTCAGGAAGGAGTCGATGATCTGGCCACGGGGCAGGCGAGTCTGAGAACGCAGCGGGTCGACGCGCTTGTTCGCTGATTTCGTTCCCTTGTCTGAGAGCTTCTCCCGTCCGATCCGCAGTACCTGAAGCATCTTGTCGGCGTCGATGTCATAGGCCATCGTCACGTGGTGCAGCACCACACCGCTGGTCAGCCGGCGCTGCGCCGCACCCGCGATCTTGCCCTTGTCCGAGGCGATGTCGTTCAACGGTACGTAACGAGCCTTCACCCCCAGCTCCGCAAGGGCTCCCATCACCCACTGGTCGAGGAACTCGTAGCTGCGCTCGAAGCTCAGGCCCTCCACCAGGGATCCCGGGACCAGCAGCGAATAGGTGACGCAGTTGCCCGGCTCCATGAACATCGCGCCACCGCCCGTGATGCGCCGCACCACGTTGATGCCGTGGCGTTCGCGGCCTTCCTCGTCGATCTCGTTGCGGTAGCTCTGGAAGGAACCGATCACCACCAGGGGCTGGTCCCAGTCCCAGATCCGAAGCGACGGCCCGATCTCGCCGCGGGCCATGCGCGCCGCCAGCACCTCGTCGAGGGCGACGTGCAGGCGCGGATCGAGGG
>ERZ773060.641-NODE-641-length-10950-cov-5.18981_pt1 | contig 10950 bp, 11 predicted proteins | sample MGYA00580628_ERZ773060 | MGnify/ENA primary metagenome ERZ773060 (study PRJEB29015, sample SAMEA2738019) | human oral metagenome | biome: human oral; feature: human-associated habitat; material: dental | place: China | collected 2045 ... | reverse complement strand
CCGTTGGGAAACCAAGTTTTACGTTGACAGCCTGCCCGATGCCAACGGCGTCGTCGATGGCAACCTCTACGTCGTCGGCGGCGGCGATCCCTTCCTCGTCGAAGAACAACTGCTGGCGATGCTGCAAGGCCTGCAACAGGCGGGCGTGCGCCACATCACCGGCGACATCGTCCTTGACGACTCGCTCTACCACCTCTCGCCGCAGGAGCGCGACGCCGCCGCCTTTGACGGCAAACCCTGGGCGGCTTACAACGCCGTGCCGCATCCGCTGATGGTCAACTTCCGCACCGTCAAAATGCAAGTCACCCCGCAGGCGGGCAAACCCAAACTGGCGCTCGTCCCGGAAATCGTCAATTGGAAAATCGACAACCAACTCCAAGTACGCAAAGGCAACTGCAGCGGCGACGGCTTCACCCCGTCGGCGGTACTCGACCGCGACGACAAAGGCTACGCGGTGATGCACGTCGCCGGCACCTACGCCACCGGCTGCGGCGCGCAGGACGTCATGCTTGTCCTCGGCGAAGCGAGCGAACAGTTCTACTACCTCTTCCGCGACCTCTGGTACCGCCTCGGCGGCAGCTTTGACGGCGCGGGCAAAGTCGCCAAAACCCCGTCCACCGCCAAACACATCTACACCGGCCTCTCCGAACCGCTCGCCCAACAAATCCAGCGCATGAACCAGGAAAGCAACAACGTGATGACGCGGCAACTGCTGCTCACCCTCGGCGCCAAAACCTTCGACCCGCCCGGCTCGCTCGAAAAAGGACGCAACGCGGTGCGGATGACACTGGAAGCCTTCGGCATCAACACCGACGGCATGATTATCGACAACGGCGCCGGCCTCTCGCGCACCGAACTCGTCAGCGCCGAACAACTCGCGCAACTCTTGCGCTACATCTACCTCTCCGACCAAGGACAAACCTTCCTGCAATCGCTGGCTGTTGCGGGCGAAAGCGGCACCCTGCGCAAACGCTACCGGGGAGAGGCGCTCGCCGGGCGCGTCATCGGCAAAACCGGCACCATCGAAAACGTGCGCAGCTTCGCCGGATACGTGCGCGCCGAAAGCGGGCGCAACTACGTCGTCGTCATCATCGGCAACGGCAAAAGCGCGGTGCGCAGCCGCAACGTCCAGGACGACCTCTTCCGCTGGATTTACCAACAATAGCCCCGAACAACTCCCCTCCCCCTGTGGGGGAGGGGCCGGGGGTGGGGTTAGCCCGCATACCTCGCAGGCCTGACAACACCCCGTCAAAAATTACCCGCAAAACCCGCGAACCCCATGAAAAAACACCTCATCCTCCTTGCCGCCCTCGCCCTCATCCTCGCCGCGTGCAGCAGCCGCGCCCCGGACAGCAGCCGCGCCCCGGACAGCCAGCGCGACAGCCGCCTCATCCGCCGCCCGGCACAACCCACCCTGCAAGACCGCCTCGAAGCGCGCGGCTTCCGCTTCGGCGCGCCCGCCTTCATTCGCATCTTCAAAAAAGAAGAAGTGCTCGAAGTCTGGCTACAAAAAGACAACGGCGAATACGCCCTCTTCCTCGACTACCCCATCTGCATCTACTCCGGCGAACTCGGCCCGAAAACCCGCGAAGGCGACAAACAATCGCCCGAAGGCTTCTACGCCGTCGGGCGCGAAGCGCTGAACCCCAACAGCCAATACCACCTCTCCTTCAACCTCGGCTACCCCAACGCCTACGACCGCGCCCACGGCTACAGCGGCAGTATGCTGATGGTGCACGGCAAATGCGTCTCCATCGGCTGCTACGCCATGGGCGACCGCCAAATCGAAGAAATCTACACCCTCGTCGGCTCCGCCCTGCAACGCGGCCAGCCCTTCGTGCGCGTCCACGCCTTCCCCTTCCGCATGACCGACGCCAACCTCGCCGCCTACAGCGACCACCGCTGGTACGACTTCTGGCAAATGCTCAAACCCGGCTACGACTACTTCGAGCGCTACCACCAGCCGCCGGAAATCGACGTCATCGGTGGCCAATACGCCTTAAGCGACCGCAACCCGCACCCGGCACCACGCCCCGGCAGCCTGCCGCCCGCGCGCAGCACCCCGATCATCCCCGGTGAAAACCTGAACACCAACCCCTTCACCGGCGGCAGCGCCATCGCCCAAAACCACGGCGACCAACCGCTGCTGAACCGCCCCAGCACCCACCCGTTGCTGGGCGCGACCCGTGCGCCGCTGGCCAGCACCACCGCCCTGCCCGCCCCTGCCCCGCTCACCACCAACGCGACCAGCGACAACGCCTGGCAAACCGCCGCCAGCGGCTCCCGCCCCGGCCTGAGCAGCACCGCCCCTGCCGTTGCCGCTGCCCGCCTGGGGCTGCCCGCAACCGCCCCGCTAACCCTGACCAGCGACAACAACAGCGCCCCGCCCTACCCTGCCCCGGCGACAATGCCCGCGGCCACCGCGCCCGTCGCCCCGCCCCATGACGACAACGAACCGATGCCCGTCCTGCGCGGCAACAGCCAGCCACCACTGGATCTCACCAGCTACGGCACCCCGCCCGTCCCGGTGAACTGATCGCCCACAAAAAAACCCGCCACATGGCGGGTTTTTAGACGGAACGTCGCGCATTCACTATAGCCGTTCACCGAAAGTTTCAGACAAGGCGCGCCGCTGAAGGCAGTACAGATTAGTACGGCGCGGGTTTCCCTAAAAAATAGCTCCGCCATTTTTTAGGGTGCCCGGTCAGCGGCGCAACACCGTATGAGGCTTTCGGTAGGCGGCTATAACTACGCTTTCCCGCCCGCTTTCGCTTTCTCCCGCGCCAGCAGCTCGCGCTTGAGGATTTTGCCGACGTTGGATTTCGGCAGGCTGTCGAAAAATTCGTAGGCTTTCGGGCGTTTGTAGCCGGTGAGGTTGGCGGCGGCGTATTTTTGCAGGGCTTCCACCGTGAGTTTTTCGCCGGGGCGGACGACGATGCAGGCTTTGACCCGTTCGCCGGAACCGTCGCACGGCACGCCGATGCAGGCGACTTCCAGCACCGCCGGGTGTTGCGCCAGTACCGCTTCCACTTCGCTCGGATAGACGTTAAATCCCGACACCAGAATCATGTCTTTTTTGCGGTCAACGATTTTCAGCGCGCCGTCCGGGCGCATCACCGCGATGTCGCCGCTTTTCAGCCAGCCGTCCTCAAGGACGCGGCGGGTTTCGTCCGGCTGCTGCCAGTAGCCTTGCATCACTTGCGGGCCACGTATCCACATTTCCCCCGGCTCGCCCGGTGGCACCAGCGCGCCGTTGTCGTCGCGCAGGCTGACGTCGGTGCCAGGCATGGGGTAGCCGATGGTGCCGTTGTAGGCGGCGGTGTCCATGTGGTTGACGCAGACCAGCGGCGAGGCTTCGGTGAGGCCATAGCCTTCGACGATGACGTTGCCGGTCAGCGCCTGCCATTCGTCGGAGACGGTTTTTTCCAGCGGCATCCCGCCGGCGATGACGTAGCGCAGCCGCGAGAAATCAAGCTGGCGGAAGGCGGGGGTGTTGAGCAGGGTTTTGAAGAGGGTGTTCAGCCCGGTAATCATCGTCGGCGGGTGGCGGCGGAGGATGGTGACGAAGGATTTGATGTCGCGCGGGTTGGTGACGAGTACCGCGTGCACGCCGCAACTGCTGAAGCCGAGGCTGTTAATGGTGCAGCAGAAGATGTGGTAGAGCGGCAGCGCGGTGATGAGGACGTCGCCGGGGCCGATGTTGCCGCCGGTAATCCACAGTTTGATTTGTCCGGCGTTGGCCAGCAGGTTGGCGTGGCTGAGCATCGCGCCCTTGGCGACGCCGGTGGTGCCGCCGGTGTATTGCAGCATCGCCATTTCGTCCGGGCGGGCGTCGTACGCGGTGAATGGCAGGGTGCGCCCGGTTTTCAGCAGTTTTTTGAAGGGGATGACGCCGGGCAGGTAGTACTTCGGCACCAGTTTGCCGATGTGGCGCACGTAGAAATCGACAATGGGCGACCAGAACCAGCCCATTTCGTCGCCGTAGCAGGTGACGATGATGTCGTGCAGTCCCGGCACCTGTGGCCGCACTTCGGCGACGCTGCGGGTGAAATTCTCCGCCAGCACGATGCCGCGCACGCCGCTGTCGTTGAGTTGATGCTCCAGCTCGCGCGTGGTGTAGAGCGGGTTGACGTTCACCGCGACCACCCCCGCCAACATACAGCCGTAGAGGCAGATGGGGAATTGCAGGATGTTCGTTGACGACCCGGGCGGCTTCGGCGGCGTCGTAGTGCGGCTGCTGGATGTTCGGCATCATCAGCGCGAGGCGGTCGCCGGGCTGGTAGCCGAGTTCGTTTTGTAAATAGGCGGCAAAGGCGCGGGCGCGTTCGCCGATTTCGCGGTAGCTGAGGGTGCGGCGGAAGTTGCTGAAGGCGGGGCGGTCGGCGTGACGTGCAAACATCGCCTCCAGAAAGCTGCCGAGGTTTTTGTACTCGCTGCCGCTGTAGGTATGCGGCACGTTTTCCTTGTAACTGGCAAGCCAGGGGCGGGGGATGTCGTCCGGGGGTGTCATCGAGATTCCTTATGGTTGGGTTAATGGACGGCAATACTATAGCGGTTTATGCGCGCGGGCGGCGCATCGCGTTGCCATCCGCCAGCGAGGCAACAAAAAAACCGCCCCGGTGGACGGCTTCTGCTTTTTATTGCGGCCGCGTGATGCGGTAAACGTGCGACAAATCATAGACCTTGTACCGCCCCGGCTCGCCGCGGCTTTCCCCGGCGTAACTCAACACCAGCCCCTCGCGCCGCCCGTAATCCGTCCAATCGACAAAGACGCCGCTATGCTCAATATCGCCGTAGGAATGGTTCACATAATAGAGCCAGTCGCCCGGTGTCAGCGTCGCCGGATCGGCATAGGGGCCTGCTTTCGCGTCTCCTGAAAACACCAGTTGCCGCCGTGCTTCGGGAATGCCTGCGCGGTCAAAGCCCGCATTCAGATAATCCCAACAGCCGCCGGGCAGCACCTCGCCACGGTTCACCATCTGCCGTAGCGTTGACAGCGCCTGGCGCGCGGGCGGTTGCGCCTTGGCTTCGGCATTTTCAATCAGCGCCTGCTGCATCGACGCCTCGACCGTCAGCGGCGGACGCACCGGACTGCCGCAGCCCGTGATCAGGCCAAACAGCCCGACAAAGCATACAATGTTCATCTTCATCAATCGCTCCTGTAAAAACCGATGCCAGCATACCAAAGCCAACTGGATGACAAAACCCGCCGCCTGCGCGCGCTGCTCGCGCCCTTTGCCGCGCCAATGCCGGAAATATTCCCTTCGCCGCCAACAGGATACCGGATGCGCGCCGAATTCCGCGTCTGGCACGATAACAGCGACTGCCATTTCGCCATGACCGGCGCCGATGGCAACGTGCGGCGCACCGACACCTTCCCGCCCGCGCACGCGGCGATTAACCGACTGATGCCGCCGGTGATTGCCGCCATCCGCGACTGCCCGGCGCTGCGCCATCGCCTCTTTCAGGCCGAATTCCAGACGACGCAGGCGGGCGAGACCATGCTCAGCCTCATCTATCACCGCCCGCTCGATGACGCCTGGCAGGACGCCGCCGCCGCGCTCGCCGCCTGCCTCAATGTGCAACTGATTGGCCGCGCGCGCCGCGAAAAACGCATCATTGGCCGCGACTACATAACCGAAACCTTCCGCGTCGGCGGGCGCGACTACCACTACCGCCAATACGAAAACAGCTTCAGCCAGCCCAATGCCGCCGTCTGCCAGCAAATGCTCAACTGGGCGGTGGCGCAGGCGGGCAGCGACGCCGACCTGCTTGAACTCTACTGCGGCAACGGCAACTTCACCCTGCCGCTCGCCGCGCATTACCGCAAAGTGCTCGCGACCGAAGTCAGCAAAAGCGGCATCCGCGCGCTGCGCGAAAACCTCGCCGCAAACGGCATTGACAACATCGCCGTCGCCCGCCTTTCCGCTGCCGAGCTGGGCGAAGCGCTGCGCGGTGTCCGCCCCTTCCGCCGCCTGCAACAGGACGGCATTGACCTCGCCGCCTACGATTTCGACACCGTCTTCGTTGACCCGCCGCGCGCGGGCATTGACACGGACACCCTCGCCCTCATCGCCCGCTACCCGCGCCTCCTCTACATCTCCTGCAACCCGGAAACACTCGCCGCCAACCTGCACACCCTCTGCCAGACGCACCGCATTCGCGCCTGCGCGCTGTTCGACCAGTTCCCCTTCACCCCGCACATCGAAAGCGGGGTGGTGCTGACGCGCGTCTAAATCCGCGCCCCCCGGCGTGGTCGCAGTCGCTACAATAACCGCCTTTTTTCCTGATTAAACCGCTCATGAATCCCTCCCTCAAAGGCTTCTGCCTCACTCTTGTGACGATTTTGATGTGGGCGTCGCTGCCGCTCATCCTGCAACAGGTGCTGCCAGTAATGTCGCCGCGCACTGTCGTCGCCTGCCGCTTCGCCGCCGCTGCGCTCATCCTCGGCCTGTTCCTGCGCGCCAAAAACCGCCTGCCGCATCCGCACACCCTTCTGCAAAAACGCTACCGCTGGCTCATCCTCATCGGCATCCTGGGGCTGGTCGGCAACTTTTGGCTGTTCAGCAGCTCGCTTTTGTATCTTTCCGCCGCCGCCTCGCAGGTGTTGGCGCAACTGTCGCCATTCATCCTGCTCTTCGCCGGAATTGCCGTCCTCAAAGAACCACTGCGCAACAACCAAATCATCGGCGCGGGCATCCTCTTCGTCGGCATCCTACTGTTTTTTAACCGCGAACTGCCGCAGATGTTCAGCGGCGGCATCAGCCGACAAAGCATCGGCATCGGTCTGAGCCTGCTCGGCTGCATCAGTTGGGCGGCCTACGGTCTCGTGCAGAAACTGCTGCTGCAACGCTTCACCGCGCCGCAAGTGCTGTTCGTCTTCTACTGCGGCTGCGCGCTCTTCGCCGCGCCGTTCGCCGATTGGTCGGAGCTGGGCAACCTTAACGGCTACCAATGGCTCTGCCTGCTCTACTGCTGCCTCAACACGCCGATTGCCTACGGCGCCTTCGCCGAAGCGCTCAACCACTGGGAAGTCGGCAAAGTCTCGACCACCATCACCCTCGTGCCGCTCTTTACCATCGCCTTTGCCGCGCTGGCGCACCAGTTCGTCCCGGCAAAATTCGCCGCGCCCGACCTCAACCTGCTCGCCGCCCTCGGCGCCGCGCTGGTCGTCACCGGCGCGATTTGCTCAGCACTGAATCGCCGCCCGCCACGACGCTGATGCGCAGAAAATGCCGCCCGCCGCCACCGCTTCCGCTATAATTCGCGCACCACGCGGGTGTAGCTCAATGGCAGAGCAGAAGCTTCCCACGCTTACGACGAGGGTTCGATTCCCTTCACCCGCTCCAAACCCAACCATCAGCGCCGCTCAGGCGCTTTCTTTTTGCCTGAAAACCAAAGGCTTAAAGCCATTTCCCCGCAATCAGGAACTATCAACAAAAACCACGGAATACCAACAATTTTGTTGGTACTTTTGTTGGTAGATATACTCGCGCCGCCACGACGGCCAAAAAAATACCAACAACACCCCTGGAAACCGCTATGGGAAAGCTCACCGACCGCCATTGTCGCAACCTGACTGCCCCCGGCAAGTATGCTGACGGCCACGGCCTCTATCTGCACGTTACCGCCAAGGGGCGATACTGGCGCGCCGCCTACCGTTTCGGCGGCAAACAGAAGACCGCCAGCTTTGGCGTCTATCCACGGGTAAGCCTGAAAGACGCCCGCGCCCTGCACGCTCATTTTTTGGCCGACCTCGCCCAAGGCATTGACCCGAACGCGGCGAGGAAGGCAGCGAAGGCGGAAGAACGCACGGAGGAGCGCGCCAGCTTCGCCCACCTGGCTGAACAATGGCTGGAAAATACCAACAAGGCGCGGGCATGGACGGAGCGCCGCCGCAAGAAAATCACCAGCCAACTGCACGCCCACATCCTGCCCGCCTTTGGTGCGCTCGACATCCGCCATCTTCGCCCCGTGCAAATCGTAGAACTGGTACAGGGCATTGACCAGCGGGGTACCAACAGCACGGCGCATGATTGTCTCGACATCATCCGCCGCATCTGCGCCTATGCCGTGCAACTGGAAATCAGGGAAACCAGCCCTGCCGCCCACCTGAAAGACATCCTGCCGAAGAAAGCCAGCGAACCGATGCGCCACGTCATCGCCCCTGACGACATTGGCCGCATCCTGCTGACCCTCGAACGCGCGCCCACGCTGAACCCTGCCGTCAAAGCCTACGTTCGCCTCATGCCGCTACTGTTTACCCGCCCCGATGAACTGCGCACGATGCGCTGGGAAGAACTCGACCTGGCCGCCGCCCTTTGGACGAAACCCGCCCACACCATGAAGAAGCGGCGCGCCCACCTCATCCCGCTACCCCGGCAGGCGCTCGCACTCATCGAAGCCCTGCGCATCCATACCGGGCACCTGCCCCATGTGTTTGCCAACCCGACCACGGGCAAGCCCATCAGCAACGGCGCGGCGCAGCGGCTGAAAGTGCGCAACGGCCTGCATGAAGAAATCACCTAGCACGGCTGGCGACATACCGCATCCACCCTGCTCAACGAACAGGGCTACGACCGCGACCACATCGAAATGCAACTTAGCCACGCCGACAAAAACAGCATACGCGGCACCTACAACCATGCGCAGTATCTCGACCAGCGGCGGGCGATGCTGCAAGCGTGGGCAGACTGGCTCGACGAACTGAAGCGGCAGGCATTGGAGCGGGAGCGCCATTGATAGCCCCTGCGCGTGGTAGTAACATCGCTACACAAACCAGGAGCCGCCCATGACCACCATCAGCAGCCGCTATTTCAACCAGCACACCAGCAAAGTACAGAAAGCCGCCGAACAGGCGCCCGTCATCATCACCCGCCGGGGCGAACCCTCGCACGTCCTCATGAGTATTGCCGACTTCCGCCGCCTGGCAGCGAACGCCGAAGGCGCCACGGGCGAACCTGCCACCAGCACGGCGCGCAATGCCTACGAGTACCTGACGCCATCCAATCCCGCCGTGGCTGATACCGAACTGGAAATACCGCCACGCACCCCGCGCCCCGGCAGCCTGCTGGAGTACCTCATGAACGCCGATCATCCCGATGTTTCCGACATCGAACTGGAAATACCGCCACGCAGCAAAGCCCAACGCCGCTCCGTGGAGTTTTGACCATCATTATTCCCAAAAGACACCGTAATGATTCATACCAACAACTTTGCCACAAAAGAAGATTTTTGGGATTCTGTAAATGGCACACTCGAACTTTATGAAATATCTATAGAAGACAGTAGGCGTTATTTTGCGGAAAACACAGAGTCGCAAAATACAGATAGCCAACAATATGAATACATTGACCTATACGCCCCTTATAGTTTTCATTCATTACATTTACAGATACTTTTCTCTGAATGCGCAAGCAGGCTTTGGCTTCCATCTGACCATGAGGAAACCATTGGTAGATTCTTGAATAGAGGTGAGATAGAGGAAATTGTATCTTTATGCTTGTCATATGAAGAAAATTTATTCAGAGAGCGCGGTTGGAACTCAAGGAGCAAGAATCAGCCGCAACCCGGCATTGAGCATCCTATGATAGGACGATTACTTTCCGTTGCCTATGGTGATGACCATTTCTCAACTCCTATTAGTGAAAAGTTATTTCGGCTATATGACAGAAGCATGGTGTTTTCTGTACTGGCAATGATTGCGGCCTATCAGTGTGAAATCTTCTTCCGTAATAACTGCCATGAACTGGCGCTGGAAATGGCAACTATCGCCCAACGCGCCGATGAAGCAATTAACGCCTTCTTCTTTCAAGAACAAGCAGAAGAACGAGAAGGTAAAAAAAAAAGTAATGCCACCCAAGCAGGTATAGCCCGCCGCATAGAAACACTATTCCGTTATTCCGTCTTCCTGCCATCATGGGAAGAATGGCAGACGGGCGGACTGGACTATCCGACGACAGAAGCATTCTTGTACGAAATGGACAGACAGGCGCGCACCTTCCTGAAAGAGAATGGCGCCAATAAAGAAACCATCAGCAAACGCTCCTTCCAAAACTGGATACAACAAATCAGGACGGCATAGTGAAAAAGCGCCCTTTTTCATGAAAAACCATACTTCTTCACTATAAACGCCTGCTTCTAATAAATAACATTTCTCCAGCGCGCAACTACGCGCACCCGCAAACTGGAGAAATCTATGCAAACCCATCTAAGCGCGCTCCCCCGCGAAGCGCATTTGAGAATGGCCGACATTGCCAGCAAAGGCAGCCGCAAAGGAATCACCGGCCTATCCGAAATGACCATCCGCCGCCTTATCAAGGCAGGCAAGTTTCCCGCGCCCCGGCGATACCCGGACATGAAGCAGGCGACCTTTTTCGTCTATGGCGAAATCCTCGACTGGCTGCAAGCGCAAGTGGAGGGGCAATAATGGAAACGAAAAAAGCCGCCCTTTCGGACGGCCTTAATCAAACATTGGCAGGCGCCGATTATACCCCGGCATTCCCGCCCGTGCTGGATTCCGTGATTGCCGAAGTGCTGGCGTGCCTGCTCGACGGGCAGACCATCACCCAACGGGAATCCTACGAACGCTTCTCGACGGTGAACATCCCGCGCACCATTCACGACCTGCGCCACAATTACGGTTGGCCGGTAATCACCACCCCCGAAGAATCGCACACCCGCGACGGGAGAATCGCCCGCTATGCCCGCTATTCGCTTTCCCCTGACGTCATCGCCCGCCACACCGACCCGCAATACATCTGCGACGTCTATGCGGCCAGGAAGGCACGGAGGGCGCAATGAACGCTATCACGCTGAAATGGGAAGGCATCGACCTGCACGCCAGCCGCGATGCGTGGTTTAACGCCACCGAAATAGCCGAAGCCCACGGCAAGCGGCTGGATAACTTCTTTGCCCTGAAGCGCACGCAAGACTATCTCATGGCATTGG
>ERZ773060.639-NODE-639-length-10989-cov-724.332_pt1 | contig 10989 bp, 7 predicted proteins | sample MGYA00580628_ERZ773060 | MGnify/ENA primary metagenome ERZ773060 (study PRJEB29015, sample SAMEA2738019) | human oral metagenome | biome: human oral; feature: human-associated habitat; material: dental | place: China | collected 2045 ... | reverse complement strand
CCTCGCCCCGGGCGGCGCGGGGCGGCCGGGGCGCCCGGGCCGGGAGCGGTCGCCGACGACGTCGGAGCCGGCGCGGCTGACCGCGGCTCCGCACCCGGCGCCGGGATGATCGCCCGGGATCGCGCCATGGCCCGGCACCGGATGTTGTCCACAATCGGACTCGCGCGAGAGGAACGGGTCCGCCCCGCACACACTCCGGGCATGACGAGCACACCCAGCACGCACACGGGGCGGCCGGCCCGGTCGGGCCCGCCGTCCCACCGCCCCATCGCGAGGGTCAGGGCCGGTCTCCGCCGGCGTCCCGGAGGACCGGCGCGCGGCGCCGCTGTGCTGCTGTGCGTCGTCCTGCTGCTCGCGGTCGGACCCACCGCGGGGTGGGCGGACGGCGTCCACGTGATCCCGGTCGACGGCCCGGTGCTGCGCGGCTACGACCCTCCGGCGAAGAAGTGGCGGGCAGGGCACCGCGGCGTCGACCTGGGGGGCATCGTCGACGACGTCGTCCATGCGGCGGCCGACGGCACGGTCACCTTCGTCGGCACGATCAACGGCGTCCGGATGCTCACCGTCACGCACGAGGGCGGCCTGCGCACCACCTACCAGCCGGTGGCCGCCACCGTCGCGCAGGGCGACCACGTGATGGCGGGCCAGCAGATCGGCACGCTGCTGGCGGGTCACTGCCCCGGGCAGGCCTGCCTGCACCTCGGCCTCAAGCGCGGCGACGAGTACCTCGATCCGCTGGCCTGGATCAACGGCGGCGGGAGCGGTGGCGACGTCAGCCTGCTGCCGGCCGACGCCGCGCTCCACGACGTGCTGCCGGCATGGTGGGTGGAGCGTCTGCGCAGGGCGGCGGCCGACGCCGGCGGCAAGGCACCGGGCTGGCCCGCCGACGGGCCGGTCACCTCCCCGTTCTCGAACCGGATCAACCCGATCCTGGGCACGAGCGAGCTCCACGACGGCCTCGACATCGGCGCCTCGTGCGGTTCACCGGTGCGGGCGGCATGGGCGGGCACGGTCAGCTACGCCGCGCCGATGAGCGGTTTCGGCAACCGGGTCGAGGTCGACCACGGCGAGATGGAGGGCCGGCACCGCTCCAGCTCGTACAACCATCTCGCCGACGAGAGCGTCGGGCTGGTGCACGTGGGCGATCACGTCGAAGCGGGCCAGGTCATCGCCTACGTCGGCACGACCGGCCTGTCCACCGGCTGCCATCTGCACTTCTCCGTCTACCTGGACGGCTCGGCCGTCAACCCCGCCCCGTACCTGCCGTGACCGGGCGTGCCGGAAGAACCGGGGCCCGGCCCGGCAGGGAGCTCCGACGGGGCACGGCCCCAACCTCCCAGTCGGCCTCCGGGGCGGGTCCGCCGGGAGGAATCCCGCAGGGGGCCGCCCTGAGCGGGAACGGTCGGGCGTGCGTTGCCGCCGACGCGTGCTCCCCGGCCGCTCTCGGGCCCTCGGGTGCGCCTCCGCGCTGTTGCGGGCCCGGGGGTCTGCAGCACGGCGGCGCCACAGCCGCCACCCGCCAGGTGCTCCCTCCACGGTGCGGGCCCGGGGCCAGCGGCTTCTGCGGCTGTTCTCAGGCCCGTGGGTGCGCCTGTCTGTAGACGGCCCGGAGCCGCTCGTCGCTGATGTGGGTGTAGATCTGCGTGGTCGCCAGCGAGGCGTGCCCGAGGATCTCCTGCACACTGCGCAGATCGGCCCCGCCTTCGAGGAGGTGGGTGGCCATGGCGTGGCGCAGCCCGTGCGGGCCGACGTCGGGGGCCTGCGGGACGGCGCGCAGGGCGGTGTGCACGACGCGGCGCACGACGGCCGGATCGATGCGCCCGCCGCGCACGCCGAGGAAGATCGCGTGCCCCGAGGCGGGCCTCGCCCACTGGGGGCGCTGCGCCAGCCAGGCGTCCACGGCCCTCAGCGCCGGGACGCCGAGCGGCACGACCCGCTCCTTGCCGCCCTTGCCGAGCACCCGGACGGTACCGGTGGCCGCGTCGATGTCGCCGATGTCGAGCCCGCACAGCTCGCTCACGCGGATGCCGGAGCCGTAGAGCACCTCGAGGATCGCCACGTCGCGGGCGCCTCGGGGGCCCTCGGCCTCGGCCGCCGCGGCGGCGGCCGCGTCGAGGAGCTCCCGGGCGTCGTTCCTGGTGATGGTCCGCGGCAGCGCACGCCCGACCTTGGGCGATCTGAGCCCGCCGGCGACGTCGACGGGCACGATCCGGTTGTCCTTCGCCCAGGCGAAGAAGCCGCGGGCCGCCCCGGCACGGCGGGCCAGGGTGGCGGCCGCCGCGCCGTCGTCCTGCTGGGCGGCGAGCCAGCGCCTCAGATCGGCCAGCCCCACCTCGGCCAGATCGGTGCGGCCGCGCGCGGCGAGGAAGTCGAACAGCTCGCCGATGTCGCCCAGGTAGGCGCGGACGGTGTGCGGGGAGCAGCCGCGCTGGAACGTCAGGTGATCGCCGTAGCGCGCCACGACGGCGCCCCACGGATGCTGGCCGGCCGCCGGACTGCTCACGGACGCGAGTATAAGTTTGACCAGTGCGGCACCGTGGGACCTCCGGTGCGCGACGGCATCGAGCAGGAGGAACAGATGAGAAGCCCGGCAGAGTGGGCCACCACCGGCAAGCTGCTTCGGATCACCCGCTGGGACGAGCCGGTGATGAGCTCCCCGACCCGCCCGGTCTCGGAGTTCGGTGACGACCTGCACCAGCTGGTCGCCGACATGTTCCGGACGATGGCCGCCGCCGACGGGGTCGGCCTCGCCGCGCCGCAGGTCGACTCGGACCTGTCGATCTTCGTCTTCAACTGCCCCGACGCCGACGGGCGTCTGGTCCACGGCATCGTCTGCAACCCGGTCGTCACGCTCCCCGAGGGCAAGGATCGCCGCCTCGTGAGCGAGCAGGAGGGCTGCCTGTCATGGCCGGGCGCCTACCAGCAGCTCGCCCGCCCAGACTTCGCGGTCTGCGAGGGTCGGGACGAGAACGGCGAGCCGGTGCGCATCGAGGGAACCGGCCTGCTGGCCCGCTGCCTGCAGCACGAGACCGATCACCTGCACGGCACCGTCTTCGGCGACCGCCTCTCGAAGCGCTCGCGCCGCCGCCTCGACGAGGAGAAGGAGCGGCTCGCCCCCCTCTACCCGGATGACTGGCCGATCCACCCCAAGCGCACCGCCGGCGAGATCGACGGGGGCTGAGGTTTTCGGGCCCTTCCCAGACGGGGGTGCAGGCCGGGTTGGTGGTCTGTCGGCGCGTCGGTGGTCGGGTAGGGGTCGCGGTCTCCCTTACTCGGCACACCGATCGCCCCGATCCCGTTCCCACCTCACATTTGTGCTCCCACCTCGGACATAACCCGGGTGTCAGCAAGAAAGTGAGGTGGGAGCCGGTGAAAGGGGGCCAACAAACCTGGCTCTGGGCAAAGCCGGCCCTTGATGTCGGCGGGAACACGGACGCGCAGACCCGACGTCCCTGGCCACCATCTCGGCCTCCTCCACCAGCCGATCGCGCAGCGCCTCGACGGTCGAATGCGGGTTGGGCGCCCGGGCCGTCTCGCCGAGCATCTGCCAGCACGGAGAACCGCTGAGCCCTCTTGCCGGTGAAAAGGGTGTCGAGGAACTGCCGATCGGGCACCGGCCCCGGTCGGCCACCGCCACGACGCCCCGCCCGATCGCGTCGCCCGGGACGCCGCCTCCCGGCTCCCCTGACGGATCGCATGGAACATCCCGGAGCGCTCCCGCAGCCGCGCACCCGCCCCGCGGCAGCGCACCTATGATCCAGTCATGGCCAGGAGCGATGTCCGCGCGGATCGTCTGCGCGCATGGGAACGCCTCACCGAGTGGCCGCTGATCGCCGCCGCCCTGGTCTTCCTCGTGGCGTACGCGTGGGAGACGATCGCCGCCCTGCAGGGCGCGCCGCGCATGATCACCGAGACTACGATGAACATCATCTGGGCGGCCTTCGTCGTGGACTACCTCGTCCGTCTCGTCCTCGCGCCGGCCCGAGGACGCTGGTTCCTCGGGCACCTGTTCGACCTCGCAGCCGTGGCACTGCCCCTGCTGCGGCCGCTGCGCCTGCTGCGCGTGGTGGCGCTCGTCAGGGTGCTCCAGCGCAACGCGGGCCTCGCCCTGCGGGGTCGCATCATGATCTATGCGGCGGGCGGGGCGGCACTGATCACGTTCATCGCCTCGTTGGCCGTCCTGGACGCCGAGCGGAGCGCCCCGGGCGCCTCGATCACGACGTTCCCGAACGCGCTGTGGTGGGCGCTCGTGACCATCACGACGGTCGGCTACGGCGATCTCGCCCCGGTCACCGCGATCGGACGCACGATCGCGGCACTGCTCATGATCGGCGGTGTCGCGCTCATCGGTGTCATCACCGCGACACTCGCGTCGTGGATCGTCAGCACGATGGCCCTGGAGAGCGCCGAGGAGGAGGCGGCCACCCAGGCGCAGGTAGCCGACCTGCAGTGGCAGGTCGCCGAGCTCTCGGCGCAGATCACCGAGCTGTCCGGATTGACCAAGGAATCCCCGGACACGCGATGACGCCAACCACAGGAGAAGTCGTTCACGGTTGACGCGCCGTCGAGGCAATCACTTGGGTCAGGGCGGGTTCAACAAGGGGCCTGAATCAGTCCTGAGTTGCACAGGTTTGGCGCCCTAGAGCGTTGAGGAGTTCGGCTGCCTCGGTGCTGATGGTGGGTTCGGCTTCGATCTGGTGGCCGCTGATGGTGACGTGTCGGAGTGGTTCGAGGGTTTGGATGATCTTTTTGATGCTCCAGCCGGTGCTGGCTTGGAGGTCTCGGGCGATCGCGAGCACGGTGAACACGATCGTGAGGTGGGCCTCGATTGCTTCACGCCGGCAGTGGAAGATCAGACGGGCAGCGAGATCGCTTTTGGACATTCGAAATGACTGCTCAACATGCCAGAGATCGTGGTATAGCCGTCATGAAACAAGATCGTTTCATGCCAGCCATGTGAACAGGCTTCTGAATAATCCACCGGGGACGGTGAGCCCCCACCGAGCCCTCCAGGGGCGCAGCCGTGACGGCCCCCGGGCATGCCCGTCGCGTCATCGTGTCGTCGTCTGTCCGGTGGTTTCCAGGGATTGCCGGGAAAGCCCTTGGCAGGAGAGCTCAGTCCCTCGCATCGATGAACCTCCTCGGTGCGAGGGAGTACACGACGAAACCGATGGTGAACAGCGCGAGGGGGAAGATCAGCACTGCCGCGACGACCGTTCCGGAGAGCCCCAGTGGGTCGGAGGCGGTCGGAGTGACAGCAAGAACTTGGACCAAGAGCCCAACGACTGCTCCGCCGACCACTGGACCGGTCTGGCGGAGCACGTTGAGCAAGGAGGATGCCGGGCTGAAGTCCTCGGTGCGGAGAAATGACATTCCCACCGTCGTGAGGGGAGAGATCAGATAGCCGTTCCCGATCCCGAAGACCGTGGTGGTCGCCAGGAACCACAGCCACGATGTATCCGTGACCGCGATGAGTGCGCACAAGGCAGTGCCTGCCGCAGAGGCCCCGAAACCGATCTGCAGCACACGACGTGCCCGCCCCGAGTCAACCCGGCGGCCGGCGATGGGGGCTGTGACGACGGACGCTATTGAGGCTGGGGCGAGGACTGCTCCCGCCCAGAACGCAGGCTGTCCTGCCACCGACTGGACGTAGTTCGAGACCAGGAACGTCAGGGCGAAGACGCCGAGCGCAGAGACCAGCCCGAACAACGCAGCGGTGGTGAACCGAGGATTCTGCCGAAGGGAGCGTGGGAACACTGCACGGTCGGAGTCGACATGACGTTCATACACCAGGAATGCAAGCATGGAGAGCACCGCGAACGGAAGGCAGGCGAGGGTCAACGGCTCCCAGCCCGCGTGAGGGCCTTGCAGACAACTGTAGAGGAGCGCGACGAGGGCCAGGGCTGCGAGCAGGGTCCCCCCGAGATCGAACCTGACTGTCCGACTCCCCCCTCGCGGAAGGCCCCTGAGCCCCAGGGCCACGGCGAGGACAGCGATCGGAATAGTGATGAAGAAGACCCCGCGCCAGCTGAGCCGATCGATGAGGACTCCACCGATGAGCGGTCCGATGATTGACGCTGTTCCAGCGATCGATCCCCAGATACCGACCGCGCGGCCGCGGGCTTCCTCGGGGAATGTCAGGCCGATGAGCGTCAGAGTCTGTGGCACCAGTATGCCTGCGCCAAGCCCCTGAAGGAACCGACCAGCAATGAGCATGGTGGCAGAGGCCGAGACACCGCACAGGACGCTCGCCGCCGCGAGGATGATCGTTCCGGACAGGAACATGCGACGGTGGTCGAAGCGATCGCCCAGTCGTCCTGATGGGATGATCGTAAGGGCGAGAATGAGGCCGTAGCTGTTCACCGTCCAGAAGACCTGGGCGGTTGTTGCCCCCAGATCCCTTGTCAACGAGGGAACCGCGAGATTGATGATGGTCAGGTCAAGGAGGGCAATGAAATATCCTCCCGCCAGGGAACACAGACCAGTCCACTGTCGAGGGCTTATCTGTGGCGCCCGGGCACCCTCTGCTATTTTCTCCATTTCTCCACCCTCCCAAGTTTCGCTATCAACCGCATAGCACTGTAAACATAGCCGATTTAGCTACCTGTGTATGATCATGGGTGTCTTATTTGTCCTATCAACTCTGATCAAGTTATCGACGCATTTGACATGGAGCGCATCTGGGTACTTAGTCAAAATAGATGCCATATGAACGAAACTTGTGACGAGTTGCCGTCGTACAGTTTCTCCGAGCAGTTGGGCATGCCGTGATTCATAAAATGTTGTGAAGCAGATCGTTATTGAGCTAGCGGAGGTATTCTTTTCAGTTTTTCCTGAAAGTACGATTTGCGCATCAGAGACCCCTGATACCGAACGAACAATCTCGAGGATTTCTTCAGCACGGAAGATCGCACTCCGGAGACTTACAGTATCTCCAATGCGACCTAGTACGCGAATAGCACGACCACGTCCACACTTACATTGCGATGGCACAACCCGATCACCTAAGTTATAGCGCAGTAAGGGGATAGCCCAACCATTTGACTTGCGGCTGATCAGTGCCCCACTATCATGGCATTCTACTATGTGCTCAGGCAGGAGGTGGAGAACATTCGGCGTGCATTTTGGGGTACTTGTTCCCATTACCCAGGTTTCGACAGCGCCATAGTTACCCCATAGTGAAGTTTCAGGGAATGCCATGGCGATCGATTCCAATTTTTGAGGAGTCCAGGGTTCTGCCATCCAGATGATCTTCGTGATTGGTAGATTTAGTTTATGAACAAGGCATGATTCTGCGAAATCAGCCAAGGTTGTGGGGTTTCCGGCCAGTGTGTTAACTCCAGCACGTAGGAAAATTTCGATCCAGTTAGGAATCTCGGATTGCTCAAACGGTCCAGTGGGTAGAACGACTGAACGAGAGATGCGTGCGAGCTCTTGCATGTAGTAGTGCGAGCCCCATAGGCGTCCTGGGTTGAAGAGGTTGAGTAAGACGGATGACGCATCGAGTGGATTCCATTCTTGGCATTGTCGTTCTAATCCGAGATCGTAAGGTAACCACGATAACTTCGGAGCCCCTGTGGTGCCGCCGGAAGACATGAGTATAGCTCCTTGGGCCTCTGCTCGGGCGTGCGTTGTTGCTGCAATATCTACGTCACCGGTGATTGGATACTCGGAGAGTTCTTCATATCCACCATTTGGAACTATGGTGGCGAGCGTGGGAATGTTACATGCTGTCTCATATAATTCAGCACGGGTAAGTTCGCCAATCACCGGAATTTCCGATTGATTGTTCATAGTTGTTTTGACACCCTATTATTTCTAATTTAAGATAACTTGTTCAAATTTCTGGGGGATTATCAAAACCCTTGTCGAACCCAACTCTGACTAGGGTTTTCTCTTGATGACGAGTTAGTTTTGAATAGCCCTCCTAATACTATTATGCTGACGTTGATATGCCGCAAAGCGGGCACTGATGGCTTCATGCTGTTGCACTCGCATAGCTTTTGAGCTTGGAAATCCGATCGCTGCATCAGGTTCGAGTTCCGAGAGCCAGAATTTATCATTGGCGCGAAGAAAATCGATCGAATAATACTCGAGGTTGATTCGCTTGTGAACATACTCAATAGTTGAGATTAGGTCCTCGGGCAGGTCAATAAATTCCATCGAGCCGCCGCTGGTCACATTAGCAGTCAGAGCCGTCCCATGCGGGCTTCTTCTGATAGTGCTGTGCGGTCTACCAGAAATCATGTAAACCCGGAAGTCCTCAGTGCCGGAACCAAGATCGGGTTGGCACACTAATGCTGTGTTCGACCCACCCGCAAGTCCGACGAGACCGTGAAATTCATCTAGGTTCGCCGCCCGGGATACTCCCACTCCCATCCCCCAATAGGCGGGTTTGATAATTATGGGAAACTCTAGATCAGAGAGCGCTCTCTGATATTTCTTGTTTGCGCTGTTCCTACCGGTTCCGATCCGATACGTGGGGATTGGTGGGATCGGAGAATTGATGAATTCGAGATATGTTGCGTATTTATCGGTCGTCAACATCGAAACATCAGGGTCGATTGGTAAGTAAAATCCGAGTTTTTGTAAAATCCGATAGAGAAACAATTCATTTGCTACGTCACCCATTTGATGCGCAAGCGACCATACAGAGGTGACGAACACGGTATTATCAGGTGTCACGATTTGACCTTGCACCAGGACGTCAGGTTTTCCCGAGCTTTTTGCCCGCGTGAAAGTAATGTCTTCTGGAGCGCAAAGACTCATTTCAAAGCCTTGCTCGCGGGCGATGTCAATATAAACATCCCAGATATTTGATTCGGTAACCCTTTGCTGAGTTGTTGCTCTATCCGGATAGATCCAAATAATGCGTTTCATTTACAATTTCCTCTATCTGGTTTTAGTCAGAAATAAACTTGAGGATTTGATCAGCTGAATGTCGAGGATCTTCAAGAAATGGGATATGCCCCATTCCTCTAAGCTTGATATAGCTGCTTCTAGAAAGATGTGAGTGAAGCCAATTTCCGATATCGGTTGGGTATACTTGCGAGGCTTCACCAAAGAGAAGAAGCGTTGGTATATTATCACTAATTATAGCTTTTCGTTGATCGACCTGCGCCGCTTCTTCCCATAGTATTTGCAGCGCTTTCTGGCACACCATGCCGATCTCGTACTCCTTACTGTCAAGTACCTCTTTCTCAAAAGGAGCTGATGATCGTACAGCGAGGTTGTTGATGAATCTGGGAAAATCATTTTTTATTGTATTGCTAATATCAATTACCAAATCGCTAGTGAGTTGCCCAAAAGCACCATGAGGCCAGTTCATCTCGAGAGTTAAACGAGGTGATTGCTCTATGATTACAGCCCTTGAAATCGGCAAATCAATATCGCTGATTGTGTTTTCATGAATAATTTTCCAGACTGCTGTCGCACCGAGCGACCAACCTAACAGTGTGATATCATCGGACTTGACTGTGCGTAAAAAATCAAGAACAGTCGCAACATAATTGCTTAGTGTGTAATCGTTGAGCTGTGTATATTTACCATGCCCCGGCAGATCAAGGACGTATACATCTGTTGCATTAGATAGTTCTTTGGCTAACTGTCTGAATATCCCGGCTCCGAATCCGAGACCAGGGATCATGACGACGACGCGGTTCTGATCACTGGGGGCCCCATACTCGAATCGGAGGGGGCCATACGGAGCTTCAAATCTGCGGAGAGCGATAAGAGCTCCTTTGTCATATTTCCCAACTGGGGTGCGAGGTATTCTAGCAATACGTTTGACTATTGACTCCTCGGGCAATCCTTCGGTAAGCAAAATTTTCTTGACTGTTGCTTCATCAGGGGCGTTAGCGCCAATGTATGTCATGACAGAGAATTGGTCTGTTCCAGTTATTTTCTCTTGGATGCTGAGCACTTCTGTCGTCGAGTACCGTTTCCTGAGGTATTCATCAATTGAGAAAAGATTGATAGGATTTCCTTCACTATTAATGAAGTAATCTGACGCACGTCCGAGAATCTGGTAACCTCCTGAATTTGACTGAAGAGCGAGATCACCAGCTCGAAATACTCCCGGTCCAAAAGTGTAGTGAGAATCTGCTTCTCTGCGCCAGTATTCATCGGCAGTAAGAATCGAATCAAGCTCAAGCTCTCCAGGATTCTTATTATCACGTAAGCTTACACCGACGCCTGATACTGGGAAAAGATCTTGACGCTGTCCTCCAGCAGCAGGCGGGGATATCATCGCGAGACCAAATTCCGTTGAACCATATATTTCTCGAAGCTCGAGACCGAGTACCGAGTAAGCATCGCTGAGTAGCTGATCAGTTGTCATCGAACCGCCCGACATTGCGCATCTGATAGTTGCGAGTCGCTGTGGCGTAGAATCTCCCTCGCGGGTTCTATTTATAATCTCCCTATAATGCGTTGGCAGAGCACTTAAGGCGGTTACAGAATATTTATCTACTAAATCTACGAACTGATTACTATCACCGCTCTCGGGTAGTAAGATAAGATGAGCACCAGCTGCAACAGATGAAAAGAGATGTAGATCTGTTGCATGCGCCACATCCAAGGTGTGAAGACAGAGAAACACGTCTTCGTGGGTAAAACCAACATGTGTATTCCAGCGGAGACGCTCTGCAGCGAGCGTGTCTTGGCGCCATACGATGGGTTTACTTAGCCCAGTGGAGCCTGAAGACCACATGACCCTGAATGTTTCCGGGGGAAGCTGTGATTTAATTTTGCTTGGAAGTCTATGACTGATATCATCCTTGCTTGTGGTGAGATCATCCACTGCCATTGAACGGTCTCGCCATCGGTTTGGAACTGCGGATCTTGAGGGTTATGCAAAACTCCTGATTTGAATCTTCGGTGATTCCCGCTCCCGGGCGTGTCGGAACAGACAATGAGGACCTGCCCTGAGACAATGAGGGTTATGCAAAACTCCTGATTTGAATCTTCGGTGATTCCCGCTCCCGGGCG
>ERZ773060.635-NODE-635-length-11031-cov-812.199_pt1 | contig 11031 bp, 15 predicted proteins | sample MGYA00580628_ERZ773060 | MGnify/ENA primary metagenome ERZ773060 (study PRJEB29015, sample SAMEA2738019) | human oral metagenome | biome: human oral; feature: human-associated habitat; material: dental | place: China | collected 2045 ... | reverse complement strand
TCTGGAACGCGGCCAAGAGCAACATCGCGAACATTCAGCGCGAGACCCCCGAAGAAACCTTCGGCGCGTTCGCCTCACACGTCACCGGCCGCACCGTCGACCACGACTTCGAGCACCTTCCACTCCGCGAAACCAGAAACGATTTTGTTTCATGACGGCCATACTTCACTCCACTCATACACTGCTATTCGGACAGTCTCGAGCATCGATGCTGATGCCCTGGTGTCTCGAGACGAGCGTTGGCTGCTTTTCAATATCAGGGTGAATTTGGGAGGCCGCTCAGAAATGGAACTGCTGTTTTCAAGACAAGGGGTAGCCACGGGGTGAATGGTCCGATGGCTCGCTCGTCAAGGGTCCACCAGAATACCTCCTCTACTTCGCGCGGGTTGGGTTTCAATGAGTTGTGATCCTGACATACTCCGATGAGGACGTGATCGTACTCCCATTCCACGGCCCCACTCTCCGGATCTTGTGCCCAATACACGAAGCGACCAACCTCATGTAGTGCTGGTGAATGTAGACCGAGCTCTTCTTCTAGGCGCGTGGCGGCGTCGGTGAGAAGTAGTTCCTGGGAGCGTGGATGTCCACAACAAGTATTCGCCAAATACCCTGGCCAATGCTCTTTTGATGATGCTCGCCGTTGCAGGCAAACTCGACCGCTACAATCGGTCAGCATGATACTGAAAGCTCGATGCAAAGCACCCGGTCTCGTGTGCGCCTTTGCTGCGCTGATGTGCCCGAGGCTAATTCCGTCCTGAGTTACGAGCTCGACATCCCCGTCAAGGCCGTGGGCGCGCCGTAGGGGTATAATTTCATTATTCTGGCGCATGGGTCATCGCTTACGTGTATTCATTGTTTGTTGCTCAAGATCAGTGCCAACTCGAAGATGAATTGGCTTGTGTAGGCCATAAGCATTCCAGGGCCCCAGTAACGTTGTTTTCTGTGAAGTAAAGTCATCGTGCCTGTGAGACTCATTCACAAGACTCAAAGTCATCCACCCAAAGACCGACACGCTGGCGCGTACCAGGATGAGATAAGTGTAGCCAAGACTGGTCGCTACTAGTTGGCCGAAACACGAGACCTTCACAGCTAAGTTCCGTCCCCAGTGGATGGGGAGAGTCACCAGTCCTGACTTCTGATCTCCTGGGATGTCGCTGAGGTCCTTGAGTATGATTCCCGACCCGAAGAACAACCCGATCGACACAGCGCACAGAATCAGCCGGGATGTCACCAACCCATGGCCAAGTCCACCGACGAGAACCAGCAACATGGGACCTACAGTGAGAAGGAGTTGACGGCCGAAACCGGCCATCCCCAGGTTAGGATGTAAGCAGTACACCAGATGCATTACCTCAATCAGACACAGGATTCCCACTACGAGGAGGCCTCGAGCGGGAGCGAGGGTGATCAAGAGAAGAAGCAGGGAGATGACGACGGGAGCGATCACCAAACCCATCACATAGTGTCTGAGGCTGAGGTCACCTCTTGTCAGAGGCCTGTTCGGATGGTTGACCTTGTCCCGTTCCAGATCGAAGACATCGTTGAGGGCTGATACCCCTCCCATGTAGAAGAACCCCACACACGCTGCGACGAGCCAGTCCATCGGAGCTGGTCGTGACTGTCCCGCGGTCGTGGCGCCGACCAGTACGGGCAACACGATCGCTGGTTGAACGTGCGGTTTCCAAGCGCGGAGCACGCCAAGGGTGAGGGGTGGGGTAGACGCGACGTGTTGACCCGACATGCTCACTCCTTGAGCTGTGTCCTCGCCACCCAAGGTCCGGTCATCATACTCGTGTCCGTGGGTCGTTGAAGGCGAAACGCGATGTTGGTCCCGCGACCCGGGTGCTAATTACGTGACTAGTATACCTTTTTGTCTAGCTGGAAAGCTCGAGGATGGCACCAATGTCCAGAGATGTCTGTACCTTGGTGCAACTTCCGGATGTCTGAATGAGTCAAAGGTTTAGCCTTGCTGGTATCGAATGAGGTTGTGCTGTCCTGTACAAGTGTTCGAGTGAGGAAGGCTGAGGGGGGAATCCGTGACTCGACCGGTTAGGTTTATCTTATCCTTTGTCTTGACTTTCATTCTGTTCTTCTTGGTTCTTCCGAGTTTAGTTGTTCTGGCCTACATGGGGTGCGATCTCTTTATCGACCTTCGCATCATCCCGACTCCTTGGAGCTACTTGACTGCAGCTGCGGCCTTTATCTTCGGATGGTGGTGGATGATTTGGTCAAATCTTCATATATTTGGACGTGGACAGGGCACCTCGTTGGAAGTTGCTGGGCGGGTCAATAATCCGACGCGTCACTTGGTTCTAACTGGTCCGTATGTTTATTCTCGTAACCCAATGGCTTTTGGCTTCGTTGTAGCTTATGTTCTGGGCTTGGGGTTACTTCTGCACACTGTGTGGTGCTTGGTTTTGACGCCATTGTCGTTCCTCTTCTTGCGCCTCTATTTGGCGTATTGGGAAGAGAAGGGTTTGGTGCGACGTTTCGGTGAAGAGTACTTGGACTACCGTAGCTCGGTCCCGGCGTTTGTTCCTCGCCCTTGGCGGCGTTTGGCTGCTGAAGAGTCTGTGACAAGCCGTTTGGGGGGCGGAGGTGCCCGCCAATGATGAGACAGGTGCGCGCTCTTGTGGCGTTCGTCGTCATCACCTACCTGTTCTTCATGGTGATACCGATGGTGGTTCTTGCGCTGGTCGATAACCTCCGACGAGTCGTTGGTGGTCCGGTATGGCCAGGATGTCCTTTCAATTACCTCGGAGCCATAGCGGCCTTGGTGTTCGGTGGGTACTGGGTTGTGGAATCGAATCTTCTCCTGCTGAAGGTTGGCCGAGGAACCTCCCTCGAGGTTGCGGATAGGGCCTTGGCTCCGACGACGACGTTAGTCAGATCGGGCGTCTACTCCCGCGTGAGGAATCCGATGGTGTTCGGATACTTCACTGCTTTCGGCCTGGGCATCCCGCTGTTGCAGCAGACGCTCATTGGCTTGGTGGTGTATCCGATCTTCTTGGTCTTGTACGGGTTGTATCTGAAAATCTGGGAAGAAAAGAATCTGGTCCTGCGTTTCGGTGATGATTACGAGGCGTATTGCCGAGAAGTACCCATGCTCATCCCTGCTCTTCGTTCACGAAGCTCGTCGAAGGAGGTCCGTTCATGAACCGTGGCTTGTGGGGGCTGCTGTTGTTTATCTCGTGGTTGGGGTCCATCCTGTTGACCGTCGCCTGTTGGCCGGTCATAGCACATTTGGATGTAGTCATATTTGATGCATGGGTGTGGTTTGTCATGCTGTTTTGCCTCAATTGGCTGGCGATCAATGTCATCTTGACGTCTTCTTCGTGCGAGGTGTTCCTACGTTCGTTCTCGCTGACCCTAGCTCAACGGTGAATGATGTCTAATATGGCCGCAATTACAGGAGTCGGGGCTGTGGGGCCTGGATTTGCTGATGTACTAGGTCGGACGCGCCCGTATTATCAACTTGAGCGCTTGAGCAATCTCGATCAATTGCCCCAGGAAGGTTTTCTCGTCGTCGCCGTACCTGTCTTAGTGGGCGAGGCGACTGCTGCTTGGTCTCGTGTCTTCGCCTTAGTTCCTCGTTCCATTCCCCAGCATTGAGGAGGTCTCATGTCAGTCCACTTACAGCGTTCGATCGACATACAAGCTCCCCTCGGTTTTGTTTTCGAGCAATCCAATCAATTGGACCAATGGCCGCAGATGATTCCCGAGTACCTCTCGGTCGAGGTTATACGCTGTGAAGGTCACAAGGTTTGGTTTCGGTTGACCAATGCGAATGAGGACTCGTGGGTGTCATGGAGGATGTTCGCGCCGCCGGTGTTGGCGTATGCGGAGCGCCTCGATCCGATGGGCCCGTTCGAATTCAACCAGATCACGTGGACATATGCTCCGACGCCGGGGGGAATGACGATCATGACTTGGGATATGTTCTTCAGTTTGAAGGAAGAGATACGTGTGCAGGAACAGATATGGGCTGAACGCATGGCTGAACATGTCGAGGCAAACCAAGCGCATATGAAGCTGTGGCTGGAGGCTCGGGCACCAGTTTCTTGGTCGCCGGAACTTTTGATAAGAGCTGAGGACCATGTCTGATAGTCAACCCAGTGCCCTGATAACCGGGGCAGGTTCAGGAATCGGCAGGGCAGCAGCGGATCTGTTCGCGGAGCGCGGGTACGCTGTGGCGCTGTTGGATCGGGACCCCGTTGGTCTACAGGAAACCGCAGGTCGTATCAACGCTCTCGGGGGTCGCGTTCTGTCTCTGGAGACTGACGTTGCCTCGTGGTCAGGGGTGGGGGAGGCGGTTTCAGCGACAGTGAATGCACTTGGGGGATCGACTGTGCCTTCAACAATGCTGGCGTGGCGGGGCAGGGCGAGTGCGATCTTCACGATGTCACCGAGCAGGACTTTGACGAGGTCATGGACATCAACCTCAAAGGTACGTGGATATGCATGAAGCAAGAGCTCGCGGTCATGGTGCGACAGGGGTATGGGAGCATAGTCAACGGTGCCTCAGTTGCTTCATTCGTCGGGTTCGACAAGCTAAGTGCCTACACAGCGAGTAAACACGGAATCATTGGGCTCACGAAGAGTGCAGCTCTGGAATACGCCTCAACTGGAATCAGAATCAACGCCGTGTGTCCTGGCGTCGTGGACACGCCGTTCACGACTCACTTCACGGGTGGAGACGCCACCGCCGAGCAACGCTTCAGAGATGTCGAGCCGATGAATCGCTTTGCCCAGCCATCGGAGGTGGCGCACGCTGTGATCTGGCTCTGTTCGCGAGAGGCGTCCTTCGTCACCGGAACATCCCTGATGGTGGACGGGGGATTGACATCACGATGACAACTATCGGTTCCATCGCTGCGGTCACGCATCCCTCTCAACGTAGGGACATCTTAGCTCGCGTCGAGCGAGTCATCTCCGTAAGGCTTTGCGAACAGTCAGAAGTTTGGGGCGATCTTGATTCGGAGGCGAGCTTACCCATTGAACTGGTTTCACGCCTCTTCAAAGCCGGCGGAAAGCGTATTCGACCAACTCTGGCCATATCGACCTACCTGAGCCTAGGCGGTGATCCGGACCGGCATGAACTGGTGGAGTTGGCTGCAGCTTTAGAATTGCTTCATTGTTTCGCGCTTCTCCAAGACGATGTGATGGATGAGTGTGATGTGCGCAGGGGATACCCCACCGGTCACCGGGTAGCCACGGAGCATCATCTCGACGCGAAATGGTGTGGCGAGTCTGAGCGTTTCGGTGAGAGTGTTGCCATCCTCGCTGGTGATCTGGCGATGGTATATGCGGATTCCTTCATGGTGCACCAACCGATGATGGTCCGGAAGCACTGGGGAGAGATGCGGACAGCCATGATCATTGGTCAGCATCTTGATCTTGTTCTAGCTGCGCGGCCTACTTCGTCTCCCGAGTCCATTCGGACTATCGCTCGCCTGAAGTCTGGGCAGTATTCAGTGGAATACCCGATGATGCTCGGTGCGGCCTTGGCAACCGGAAAGCAGATCCCAAATTTCCTTTCTCAGTATTCTCGTTTATTGGGCGAGGCTTTTCAACTCCGCGACGACCTCATCGGGGCCTTCGGGGACACTCAACGCACTGGCAAGCCATCCGGCTTGGACCAAGAGCAGGGGAAACTCAACCTGTTGGCAACATTGGGGGGATCCAGATCGTCGGTGTGCGATGGTTGTATGAGCCTGTCCGATGAAGTTCGCATGTTGGGTGAGATGCGCATTGCCGACCTCGTCGTTGCTGCCGTGGGAACATTGGGGCGTGGCGAACTGGTCGTTCAATGGCAGGAGGAGTTTGCGCGTTTGGCTCGCGACATTGCCGTGCGTGATCATTGAACACCTGATGAGTAGAGGAGCAAGATGAAATCACTAACGCTCGAGGAGCTGAGGATCCTCATGGCTGGCGTCTTGGATGACCCTGTAGACCTGCCGTCGGGGTTTGATTCCATACCATTTACGGACTTGGGGTATGACTCATTGGCAATGATGGCGATGAGTGCCATGCTCATGGAACGTTATGGCATCGATGTTCCCAGAAATGTCTTGCGTGCATTGCGCACCCCCGCGGACCTGTTGGAATGCATCAATGATGGTTTCTGTTCAAGTGGGCGGGTGGTGTGATGGCTGCGGCAGCGGAGGTCATTGAACTCTCCAAGAAGTTCCGGGGCACCACGGTGGTTGACCAAGTGTCCTTCACCGTGGAGACTGGATCAGTTCTTGCCCTGCTCGGTCCTAACGGAGCGGGCAAGTCGACTACTGTGTCAATGGTGTGCGGGCTTCTGCGGTCCGATGGCGGCCATGCTCGTGTTCTCGGTGACGATGTGGCATCGGACCCCAAGAAAATCCACTCACACGTTGGCGTGATGTTTCAAGACACAATCGTGTACGAAGATCTCACCGCCGATGAGAATCTTCGCCTGTTCGGTGGACTGCATGGCCTCCGTGGGAAGCGGCTACGGGACCGTATCTCTTCGGTACTGGAGCTGGTGCAACTCACAGATCACAGGAAAAGGCGTGTGTCCACCTATTCGGGTGGGATGAAGCGGCGTCTCGCGATGGCCGTCGTCTTACTTCATGAGCCTCCGATGCTCGTACTCGATGAACCGACATTGGGGATCGATGTGCAGGCTCGCAATGCGATCTGGGAACGGATACTGACTTTGCGAGAGGATGGCCATGCCATCTTGTTGTGCACTAACTACATGGAAGAGGTGGATCGTCTTGCGGACCATGTTGTGATCCTCGATCATGGTCGTGTCGTGGTGAACGAGCCGATGGAGAAGGTGAGGGCACGTGCTGGAGGTGTTGCGGTTCGCCTCAGCATGGGGCAAGTCCCCCCGTCAAATCTGCTGGAGGGACTCCAGGACATGCGATGGGAGACCTCTGACCAACACGTGGTGTTGTCTTTCCGGCTACCACAAGGAGCCGCAGACCTGCCTCGGTTGCTGTCCACGATCGAGGGTCACACTTCAATCCTCGGTATTGAGATGCATGAGCCCACGATGAGCGACGTGTTCCTCGCGATCACGGGCCGGGAACTGCGTGATTAGGAGACTGACGATGGTATTTATTCTAAGGAAAGACCTGCTGGCCTGGTTCCGGTCGTTGCGCAGCGTTCTAGTGTCGGTGTTGGTCCCGGCTGCGCTCCTGCTCTTCGCGGCATTGGCTGGTACGGTTGGTCAGCAGTTCACTGTGGCTGTCGTGGATGAGCAACCACAGGAGGTGCAGGACGTCGCTTTTGACTCCCCATTCCTGAACGGTCTGGCCTTGAAGCGAGCGGAGGCGGAGCGGAAAGTGGATGAGGGCTCGCTGGCTGGGCTTGTTGACAGCAGCGGAAACATGGCAATCCTGCGCGTCACAGCGCGCGGAGATGAAGATCTACGTCGCAATCTTATCATGCGTCAGGAGGGACTCGTTTTCGACCTCAACAGCCATCATCTTGCCGAGAGTGGAGAATCTCGTCTGGATCTCGAAACAACCGGGGTTACTCGAAAATCAATCAGTGACATGACCTATCTTGCCACAGGAATCATCGTCTTCACAGCCCTCTTTGGTGGAATGGCGAACACCTCGTATGTGTCTGCTCGCGAGTGGGAAGAATCGACTATCAAGTCACTGTTGGTCACTCCGCAGCCGCTGCTGGGGGTGGTCTTCGCCAAGCTCGTCACCGGTGCAGTCCAGACGATCGTTTCGGTCGCTGTGATCACCCTACTGAGTGTCCTGTTCCTGGATGTGTCGCCGGAGGGTAATCTTCTCACCATTGCTGCGGTCCTCCTGCTGACGGTGGTTGCATCATGCGGCCTCGGGCTCCTTCTGGGGGTCGTGATGCGTCGATCAGTACCGGCGATGATGGGCAGCATTCTCGTAGCGATTTCTCTGTGGTTCGTCGGTGGAGGATTCGGGCCAGTGTCGTTCTACAGGGAAGATTTACAGGCCATTGCGTGGAAGTTGCCTTCAACATATGCAATTGCTGCAGTCGAACGATTGGTGAACATGCCCGGCCCAAGTACGGTGTTCGATCATGATCTCGCGGTGGTGTGGTTGGCTGCTTCCGTATCCTTCCTTGTGTTCATGATCCTGACTATTGCGGTGGTCAGGCGCAGTCCTGTGGGAGGGGGCGTGTCATGAGAGCTGCGATGGCGGTGCTTGAGGCGGAGTTGAGAGTGGCTGCGCGTCGGCCGTTCGAGATGGTGCTAGCGTTGGCCGCTCCGGTCATCATTCTGGTGCTAGCGTCTTTTCTATTCAGTCCGGGCGGGCGTGACATTCCGATCGCGGTCGTTCCTCAGGGCACTTCTGGTATCGAGACGCAGCGTATCCAGCGTGCTCTCGAATCCCGTGAGGGTGTGCCGATGTATCTTCATGTCGTTACAAATGATGAAGCAGAAGCTAGGAATCTTTTGTCCGCTGGACGGGTGTTCGGCGTGATCGAACTTCCATCTAGTTTTGAGGAACAGGTTGCTCAAGGGGAATCTGTGGAAGTGCGCTTGACAACATACAATGCAATGGCGGATGTTGACAAAAACGTTCGACTGAGCGTGATGCGCGCCCTCAACGCGTATTCCCGAGACACCTATCATGCTCCGTTCACTGTGAGGGTTGTTTCGAAGGATGGCTCGGTCGTGTCACGTACTGGATTCTTGGCGTCCGGATCAATCATCTACGGTATTGTTTTTGCTGGCGTTCTGTTCGGTGGTGTGGCAACTGCGCGTCAGTGGGAGATGAGGACGATCAAAGGTCTCAGGGTGGCCCCGGTGTCCGGTATTCTGATCGGTACTGGATTTCTTCTGGCCAATGCTATTCGGTCGATCGTGATCGGCATGATCATGGTTGTCGTGGCTGTGACATGCACCGATTTCTCGCTCCCGGAAGAGAAGTGGATGATGGCGGCTGTTCTGATGCTTACGTCATTCTTTGCAACGGCGATCGGGATGCTGGTGGGAACATTGACACGACGCTTCTATGCCACTTTACCCGTGGCCGGAATCACAGCCATCCTGCTGTGGTTCCTTAGTGGTGGTTTCCAAGACTTGGTGGCAGTGCGGGGTACATTCCTCTTTGCACTGTCAAGGGTGTTGCCGACGTCATACGCGTTCGATGTCTTGCGGGGCTCCAATCTGGAGGAATCAGTGCTCCTAGCCTGCGTCGGTGTTCTCGCCGTGATGACGGTGGGTGTTGTAGCGATGAGCCTTGCTGTCTTGCATAGATCACTCTCCCGAATGGGCAGGAGGGGCGTTGAGTCTTGATGATGTGGACCGGGCCATCGTCTCGGCTACTGAATGGGTGCTCGCTCATCAAGCAGACGATGGGCACTGGGATGGAAATCTGAGCTCGGACACGACGGTGACTGCTTGGCTTGCCTATGGGCTTCATTTGTGGGGTGATGAGACCGCGCAGGATGCTCTGGACTGGCTGTGCCGGACTCGGAATCCTGATGGAGGCTGGGGAGGAGCGGCGGGGGAGCCCTCACACCGGGATGTCACTCAACTCGTCCATTCGGTTCTTGGGGCGTGTGGCAGGGAAGTCCAGAGCGCCCCGGCACAGGTCGACGATGGCGAGGTCCTCGGAATGGCGCGCGTGATGCGTGCCTTCGTCCGCGATGATTCTGCACTTCTGTCTGACCGCTCGCCTGCCATGATGAGGAGGCTGGGGTACATCGGTGTTCTTGCACCGCCACTTCTGGCACGCATACCTATCGTGCCCGACATTTACACGAGTTCATCGTGGTTTCAACCATGGCTTTCGCAGGGATGACCTCTGATGTCGGGGGGAGGTTCATCATGCGGAAGGCCAGTCGTCTGCTCAGTTCGATGTGGGATCGTCAAGGCAGATGGTTCATGCCGGGCCTTTCACTGGCCGCACTGGCGAAGTATGGCGAGGGGTTCGATCCGGTGGTCGTTCGACGTGCTAGGTCCTGGGCGCATGAAAGACAGAACCTCGATGGAGGATGGTCATGGTGCCCCGAAGGGCAGTTCTTGGACACCGCGCTAACCGTAGGCTGCTTGGGTGATCTGGCTGGTCAGCAAGTGCAGACGAGTATCAGCAGGGCCGCGACGTGGATACGCGCACGGCGCTCGCCCGAGCGCGGATGGGGACAACACATCGCGGCTCCTCCGGATGCAGACGACACCGGTGCTGCAGTCCTCGCCTTGGTGGCAGCAGGCAGCGATGGGAACGACACTGACGTGTGTGATGCGTTGGACTTCTTGTGTCGAAGTCAGAACCGCAACGGCTCATGGGGTTATCCGCGTCATGTAGGGGCCAACCTGTCCGAGGACACTGCCGCTGCAACGGCAGCACTGATGATTTCTTCGACACAGCGGCATCGCTCCGCGGCGCAGCGGGGCATCGCTTGGCTGCTCAACCACCAACAACCCGACGGCTCGTGGGCGACCCGGTGGTACGTACAGCCTCAGATTGCTTGCTGGAGGGTGGTGCGGGCATTCCGTGCCGCCGGGATGAACCCCGATGCTGGTCCCTTAGTAGGAGTCCGCATCTTCCAAGCGCAGCTGGCATGATTGCCAGTTGACGTCGTCGATAACCTCTGAGCAGGCCGCATACACGCTGTTGGCGCTCGGGGAACTTGAGACTCCCCGCGCTCGTCCGCTGATCGAGGCGTGCCGGTGGCTGGTCGACAATCAGAAGAAGGATGGAAGCTGGCCGCTTGCCACGACCGGGCTTCATGGGCGACGTGGAGGGAGCGTGGCGAGCTGGATACACCGATCGGATGTGGACCAATGCCCATGCGTTGTAGGCGCTCGTACGTCATCGAAGCCGCTTGGGGTGAGCTGCCGCAGCGCTCTGGAGTGCTTGGTGTTTTTCGGACAGTGGGAAAATGATCGTGTGATAAAGTTATGGCCGTCATGAAACAAGATCGTTTCTGGTTTCGCGGAGTGGGGGTGTTCGGAGTCGTGGTCGACGGTGCGGCCGGTGATGTGTGAGGCGGACTCGCCGAGGGTTTCTTCGGGGGGTCTCGTGCTGGATGGTGGCGGTGTTGTTCTTGGCC
>ERZ773060.633-NODE-633-length-11085-cov-4.23001_pt1 | contig 11085 bp, 9 predicted proteins | sample MGYA00580628_ERZ773060 | MGnify/ENA primary metagenome ERZ773060 (study PRJEB29015, sample SAMEA2738019) | human oral metagenome | biome: human oral; feature: human-associated habitat; material: dental | place: China | collected 2045 ... | reverse complement strand
AATTGAAAAAATATCAGAATGTCTTAATTATTTGAAAAATATAAAAAATAAGACTATTTATGGAATAAAAATAGAAGAAATATTTAAAGAAAATCTAGGCATAAGAGAAGTAAAGATTTTTAGTGATTTTTTGAAAAAAATATTATCTAAATTAAATTTTTCAGCAACTGATGAAAATTATAAAACATTACTTTCTTATATTATTTTGTTACAATCGGAAAGCTTTCACGAAGAAATTAGCAATTTTATATGTGTTGATGGTGAGATAATAAAAGAATGGAATGAATATGACATAATAAAAAAAGAAATAAAAGATTATGAATTAAATGAAATTTTTAATGAACAAGATATATTTATTATAACAGATTTAGTAGTTAAAATAAGTTCTTATAATAAAGATTCTGAATTTTATGAAAATTGGATTGATATAGATATTTTGGTAAAAAATTTAATTGAAAATATAAATAGCAGATTAAATGTGGATATATCAAAGGATAAATTATTGTTTGAATATTTAAGGCAGCATCTGAATCCATTTTTCTATAGAGTAAAAAATGAATACACATTAAATGATAAATTTATACAGGATTTAAAATTTACAAAAAATAATCTGTTTTATTTAATAAAAGAGTCTTTGAATATTTTGACAAATATATTAAAAAAAGATATACCTGACGAGGAAATATTTCTTCTGACTCTTCATTTTCAAGCTTCAATAGAAAGAGTTGTGAATAATAACATAAAAGTAAAAAGGATAATAATTATCAGTACATTAGGATATGGAATCTCTCAAATACTGGTAGATAATATATCTTCCTTGTTTAATGTCGAAATAGTTGCAGTAACTCCTTATTTTAAACTAAAAGAAACATTGCTTAATAATGAAAATATAGATTATATAATAACAACGATGGATATAGAGGATAAAATTTTATACAACATTCCAATATTAAAAGTAAATCCTGTATTTACAATAGATGACAGAAAAAAAATGTTAGATGTTGGTTTTGTATCGAATAATAAAAAAGTTTTAATATCAGAATTAATTCAGATTATAGAAGAGGAGGCAAAAATAAACAATAAAGAAGAATTGATAAAAAAACTTGAAAATAAAATGAAAGGAAGGATAATAAACGATGTTGTAGAAGCGGAAGAAGAAAAAAACATAATTACAGATGAAAATATTATTTTTAGTTACGATGGAAAAAATATTGAAGAAGCAATAGAATACACATGCAGACTTCTGGAAAAAATGAAATATATATCAAGTTCATATACAAAAAGTATTTTGGATATATTGAGAAATCATACATCCTATATGATAATACATAATGGAATAATTTTGCCACATTCAAAAAATAAAAATAATGTATTTAAAACTTCAGGAATTTTACTTGAATTAAAAAATACGCTTGAACTTAATGGAAATAAAATAAAATACATTTTTACCTTTGCCATAAAGGATAAAGAAAAAGAACTGAATAGAGTGAGTAAAATTATAAATAAAATTTTTAAAGATGAACTGATAGAAATAATGAAAACAAAAAATAAAGATAAAATAGTGAAATATTTTTCAGAAAATACAGATGCATAGAAAGGAATAAGGCATGAAAGATTATTTTAAAGAAGAAAATATTTTTTTTGATTTTGAAGCAAATGACAGAAATGATTTTCTATCTAAAATAGGTGAAATTCTATTTGAAAAAAAATATGTAAATAATGGATTTGTAAATTCAATTATTGAAAGAGAGGAAAATTATCCTACAGGATTGGATTTTGGTGAATATAAAATTGCTATACCTCATACGAATCCTGAATTTGTCAGTAAAGAAGGTATTGTAGTAGTTAAACTGGAAAAACCAGTTATTTTTAGAGACATGGGGTTAAATGAAAATGATTTGGAAGTATCAGTAATATTTGTACTGTTGATACAAAAGGGAGAAGAGCAGGTAAATTTATTGACAAAATTGATGTCTTTGCTGGAACAGAAGGAAGTGTATGATAGTATAAAAAATACATCAGACAAGAAGGAAATATTACAAATATTAAGTAAAAATTTTTAGACAAGGTGATTACGGATGATAACTAGAACTTTAGAAGTAAAAAATAGAACTGGGTTACATGCAAGACCTATCTCGCAAATAATAAAGGTAATATCAAAATATAAATCAAAAACTTTATTTAGAGTAGGTGATAACAAAGTAGAAAATAAAAGCGTCCTTGGTTTTTTAAAGTTAGGAGCTAAATTTGGAACAAAAGTTGAAATAGAAATAGATGGAGAAGATGAAACTGAATTATTAAAAGAATTGGAAAGTTTATTTTACTCAAATTTTGGAGAATAAAAAAATATTAAAATTAGGAGGAATTTATATGAAAAGAATAGTTGTAGCATGTGGATCAGGAGTAGCAACATCACAGACAGTTGCTTCAAAAATTAACAGTATGCTGGAAGATGAAGGGATAAGAGCAACAGTAGAAGCAGTAGACATAAAATCGCTTGAAAGCATAATAGATCAAGTTGATGTTTATGTGACAATAGTTCCAGGTTCAAAAACTTATGATAAACCGATGATAAATGGAATTAAATTTTTAACAGGAATGGGAATGGCAGAAGAATTTGAAAAATTAAAAGAATTGCTAAAATAATATTGGCGATAAATTTTAGGAGGTAACAAAAATGTTTGGAAATATTTTAAACTATATTTTAGGATTGGGTGCAGCAATCTTTTTACCTATAATAATGATAATAATAGGATTGATAATAAAAATGAAATTTAAAAGAGCAATAGTTTCAGGATTAACATTAGGAGTCGCTTTTACTGGAATGAATGTAGTATTGGGTTTTATGTTTGATACTATAAGTCCAGTGGCTTCGGCTTTTGTTGAAAAAACAGGCATTCAGTTGAATATAATTGATGTAGGATGGTCTCCTATGTCTGCGATTGCGTGGGCTTGGCCTTATGCGTTATTCATGTTCCCTTTACAAATAGGAATTAATCTTTTAATGCTTGTATTTAAACAAACAAATATATTAAATGTAGATTTGTGGAATGTGTGGGGAAAAATTTTTACAGCTACAATGGTAGCAGCAATTACAGGAAATATTGCATTAGGTTTTATTGCAGCGGCAGTTCAAGTTATAGTTGAATTAAAAATAGGAGAAGCCACTCAAAAGAGAACTCAAGAAATAACTGGAATACCAGGAGTTACTTGTACTCACTATATGACATTGCAATGTGTAATAATGGAACCTGTAAACAAATTATTAGATTATATTCCTTTATTTAAAAAAGAAAATGCAAATGCAGATAAATTAAAAGATAAAATAGGAATTTTTGGAGAAAATAGTGTTATGGGATTCATTATAGGTGGACTTATAGCAATTCTTGCAGGTTATTCTATAAAAGATACATTGAATGTAGCCATAAAAGTAGGAACAGCTCTAGTATTGTTTCCTATGGTAGCTAAGTTATTTATGCAGGCTTTGGCTCCAATTGCGGATGCAGCATCAGAATTTATGAAAAGTAAATTTAAAGACAGAGAAATTTATATTGGATTAGACTGGCCTTTTATGGCAGGACAATCTGAATTATGGGTTGTTGCTATATTGTTAGTTCCTATAGAATTGCTTTTAGCTGTTGTGTTTTCAAAAATGGGAATAAGCAATGTGCTGCCATTAGCAGGAATAGTAAATGTGATAGTTGTAGTTCCAGCAATGATTGTTTCTAAAAAGAATTTGTTAAAAATGTTAATTTTAAGTATCTTATACACTCCGATTTATTTATTAGTTTCCAGCAGTTTTGCACCATTCGCTACTCAACTTGCAAAAGCAACAAAAGCAATAGAAATACCGTCTGGACAAATGATAACATATTTTGGTGTAGAAGCTCCATTCTTCAGATGGGCAATCGCAAATGGACTGGCGGCTAAAATACCAGGAATTATTGCGTTAGTATTATTCTTTGGATTATTCTATATATTCGTAAAAAATATGAAAAATCAAGTTTAGTAATAAAATTTTAATAGAAGGTGATACAAATGTTAGAAAATTTGAAAAGAGAAGTTATAAAAGCGGCACAAGATGGCCAAAGACTTGACTTGTGCAAACATAAATCAGGAAATTTTAGCATAAGAGATAAGGAAACAGGGTATGTAGTAGTCACTCCGTCGGGTGTAAATAGAGAAGAATTGACAGTGGACGATATATGTGTATTAACAGTAGATGGAGAGCTGATAGAAGTTAAAAATGGTAGAAGACCATCAAGTGAAACTATGATGCATTTGGAAGTGTATAAAGCACGTGGAGATATAATGGCAATTGTTCATACACATTCAAAAATGGCAACTTCTTTTGCAGTATTAAATAAACCTATACCAGCGATTATCTATGAAGTTGCGACATTTGGTTTAAAGGATGCTGTTGTGCCAGTAGCACCGTATGCAAGACCTGGAACTGTGGAACTGGCAAAAAGTGTAATTGAACCTGTAAAAAGAGCAGATATATTCTTGCTTGAAAAACATGGTGTTGTAGCTTGTGGAACTGATATGTATGAAGCCTTTTTGAGAGCACAGTATGTAGAAGAATTGGCAGAAGTTTACTATTACACTTTATTAATAAACAAAGGTAATGAGCCAGCCAGTTTTTCTCCAGAAGAACTGGAAAGATGGAAATACCCAGAAAAATTGGAAAAAAAATAGGAAGAGGACTGTATCATGAAAAAAATAATAAATGAACCTGAAAATTTTGTAAAAGAGATGGTAGAAGGAATAGTAGCTGCCCATAGTGATAAAATACAGTTGCTAAATGATGATATAAGAGTGCTGATAAGAAGAGATAATCCTAAAAAAAATAAAGTAGGAATCGTCACAGCAGGAGGAAGTGGGCATCTTCCAACATTCTTGGGATATGTAGGAGAAGGAATGCTTGATGGATGTGCAATAGGAAATGTATTTGCTTCACCTTCATCACAGAAAATGTTTGATATGATAAAAGCATGTGATTTTGGAAAAGGAGTTTTGTGTCTGTATGGAAATTACGGTGGAGATAAGATGAATTTTAATATGGCATGTGAATTAGCTGATTTTGACGATATAAAAACTGCCAGTGTATTAGTTAAAGATGATGTTGCTTCAGCACCGTATGAAAAAAAAGATACAAGACGAGGTGTGGCAGGGATGCTTTATGCTTATAAAATTGCAGGAGCAGCCGCAGATGAAGGTCTAGAATTGGAAGAAGTTAGTAAAATTACTCAAAATGCTTTAGAAAATATAAAAACAATGGGAGTAGCTTTATCTCCATGTATAGTTCCTGAAGTTGGAAAACCTACTTTTAGTATAGAAGATGACAAAATAGAAATAGGTATGGGAATACATGGAGAGCAAGGTATCGAAGTAAGGGAAATGCTAAAGGCAGATGAAATAGCGGATTTGATATTTACAAAAATAAATGAAGAGTTAAAACTAAAATCAGAAGATGAAGTTTCTGTAACTGTAAATGGATTGGGTGCAACTCCTTTAGAAGAACTTTACATTGTATATAATAGAATTTATAAAATTTTAAAAGAAAAAAATGTAAAAATAATAAAACCGCATATAGGAGAATTTGCTACTTCTATGGAAATGGCGGGATTATCAATAACAATTTTTAAATTGAATGCGGAAACTAAAAGATTATTATTAAAAGAAGCAATTACACCGTTTTATACTAATGTGAATAAGTAATTTTAGGAAGGGCAGGCAGTTATGGATATAAATGATGTAAAATTAATTACAGAAAATATACTTCAATTAATAAAAGAAAACAGAGATTATTTACTTGATTTGGACAGCCAATTTGGAGATGGAGATTTGGGAATATCAATGGTTCAAGGATTTTCTAGAGTAAAGGATTATTTAGGAACTTCCGAAGAAAAAGATTTAGGGAAATTGTTTTTTAAGATGGGAATGACCTTTAATGAGTCAGCTCCTTCGTCATTAGGAACGATTATTTCATTTTGGCTATTAGGAATAGGTGGGAGTTTAAAAGTAAAAGAAAATGCGGATAAAAATGATATGAAAATAGCATTGGAAAATGGAATTAGCAAGTTAAAAGAAAGAGCAAATTCGAAGGAAAACGAGAAAACAATCCTAGATTCACTGTCTCCTGCTACAAAAGCTTTTGAGAGAAATACAGACGAGGAAAAAACAGTATTAGAAATTTTAAAAGAAGCGAGTGACGCTGCATCGAATGGAAGTGAGGCAACAAAAAATATGCTGCCAGTCCATGGAAGAGCGGCTTATCATGGAGAAAAAACCATAGGACATGTAGATGGAGGCTCTTATGTGGGTAAATTGATATTTGAGGGAATTTATAATTATTATAAAGAAAAATATGGAAACTGAATTAAGTAAAAAATGAGATATTATAAAATAAAATTTATAAAGTCTTTGTTAAATTTCTTATTTTAATATACTGGCTTTCTTGGGTGGAAATCTACTTTAGAAGGTCAGTATTATTTTTGTTGTAATATAATAAATTTATTCTAAAATAAGAGTTGGTTATTTTATTGCTGATTACATATTTTTACTTCAATTTTTAAATATATTAACAATATTTTGCAATAGACAATGTAAAATTATCTTTTGAAAAATCTATTAAATATGATAAAATAATAAATATTATAAGTTAAGTTTTGAAAATAAATTATAGAACTAAATACTAAAAAATTGGAGGAAAGCAATGATAATGGAATACAAACCGTCGGAAATTGAGAAAAAGTGGCAAGACAAATGGTTTGAAGGAGATGTTTTTAAATCGGAAAACAAAGTTGATGGAAAAGAGAATTATTATGTACTTGAGATGTTTGCGTATCCATCTGGAAAGCTTCATGTTGGGCATTTGAGAAATTATGCGATTGGAGATGCGATTGCTAGATATAAGAAGATGAAGGGGTTTAATGTGTTGCATCCATTTGGATGGGACAGTTTTGGATTACCTGCGGAAAATGCTGCAATTGACAACGGGGCACATCCTGGAAAATGGACAAAGGCTAATATTGACAATATGAGAAGACAGATGAAGCTTATGGGGCTTTCTTATGACTGGGACAGAGAACTTAGCACTTATACTCCAGAATACTATAAATGGAATCAGAAATTTTTTATTGAGATGTATAAAAAAGGTCTTGTTTATAAGAAAAAATCTTATGTAAACTGGTGTCCAGACTGTAATACCGTACTTGCAAATGAGCAGGTTGAAGGTGGAAAATGCTGGCGTCACGGTAAAACTGATGTAATTCAAAAGGAACTTTCGCAATGGTATTTTAAAATTACAGAATATGCAGAAGAATTACTGCAAGGACATGAAGAACTTAGAGGACATTGGCCTGAGCAAGTACTTGCTATGCAGAAAAACTGGATTGGAAAATCAACAGGAGCGGAAGTAGACTTTATTTTGGATTTTGATTATAAAGGGAATAATGAGAATATTGTAAAAAATGAAAAAGGTGAAGTTGTAATAACTGTGTTTACTACGAGAGCGGACACGTTATTTGGGGCGACTTACTTGACTTTGGCACCTGAACATCCGTTAGTGGAAGAGGTTATTTTGAAGCAAAATCCTGAAATTAGGGAAAAAGTTGAGGCTATGATTAATGAGGATAAAATTAGCCGTACTGCTGAAGATAAGGAAAAAGAGGGTGTGTTTACAGGACTTTATGTTATAAATCCAATAAACAATGTAAAAGTACCTTTATGGATTGGAAACTATGTATTAATAGATTATGGGACTGGAGCGGTTATGGCTGTGCCTGCACATGATGCAAGAGACTTGGCTTTTGCGAAAAAATATGACTTGCCAATTAAAATTGTAGTAAATCCTGTAGATAAAGATGGGAATGTGCATGAATTGACGCTTGAAGAAACATTTGAAAATATTTTTACTGGAAGTGGAATTATGACTAATTCTGGAGAATTTGATGGAATTTCAAATGAAGATGGAAAAACCAAGATTGTAGAAAAGCTCGAAAAATTAGGAAAAGGTAAGGCAACTGTAAATTATAGGCTTCATGACTGGCTAATCAGCAGACAAAGATACTGGGGAACTCCAATTCCTGTGATTTATGATGAAGATGGAAATATTTATTTGGAAGAGGAAGCAAACTTGCCTGTGAAACTGCCTACAGATATTGAGTTTAGCGGAAAAGGAAATCCACTTGAAACTTCTGAGGAATTTAAAAATGTGATTTTGCCAAATGGGAAAAAAGGGAGAAGAGAAACTGACACAATGGATACTTTCGTTGATTCTTCATGGTATTACTTGAGATATTTGGATTCTCACAATGATAAAGAGCCATTTAAAAAGGAAGATGCAGATAACTGGACTCCAGTTCATCAATATATCGGTGGAATTGAGCATGCGGTAATGCACTTGCTTTATGCAAGATTTTTCCACAAATCATTAAGAGATTTAGGATATGTTGACACAAATGAGCCATTTAAGCGTCTTTTGACACAGGGAATGGTTTTAGGGCCTTCTTACTATTCTCAAAATGAAAGAAGATATTTGTTCCCAAGAGAAGTGGAAATGAAGGATGGAAAGCCTGTTTCTAAGGAAACTGGAGAAGAATTGGCAACAAAAGTTGAAAAAATGAGTAAATCTAAAAATAATGGAGTAGATCCAGAAGAAATTGTGAAGGAATACGGAGCTGACTCTTCAAGAGTGTTTACATTATTTGCCGCACCGCCTGAAAAAGAATTGGAATGGAATATGAACGGTCTTGCTGGAGCTTATAGATTTATAAACAGACTTTATCTGTTAATTTCATCAACAGCTGATTTTGCTGATAAAAATGCATCAAAGGAAAACAATTATGGAATTAATCTAGATGCAAGAAGCGAAAAAGACAAAGAAATTCAGAAAAAATTACATCAGACAGTGAAAAAAGTTACAGACAGCATTGAGGACGATTTCCACTTTAATACAGCAATCGCTGCAATAATGGAACTTCTAAACGATATGACAACTTACAAACAAAATGTAATCGACAAAAACGACATTTCGTCAGAAAGTAAAAAAGTATGGCACGAAGTTCTTGAAAAAGTGATTTTATTAATTGCACCTTTTGCACCGCATGTAGCAGATGAATTATGGAGTGATTTAGGAAATACGACACTTACTTTTGAGGAAGAATGGCCAACATTTGATGAAAAATTAACTGTGGAAAACAACTTTAACTTGGTTTTACAAGTAAATGGAAAAGTAAGAGATATGATACCTGCACAAATTGGAATTTCAAAAGATGACGCTGAAAAATTGGCATTTTCTTCAGAAAAAGTTCAAAAATTTGTTGATGGAAAAGAAGTTGTCAAGGTAATTGTTGTGCCTAATAAGCTGGTTAATATTGTGGTAAAGGGATAAATGGAAAAAGAGGAGAAAATAAATGACTAAAATAGCAGTAACTGGAGTGACAGGAAATATAGGTGGCATGGTTTCAAGATTATGTAAAGAAAAGGGAATAAAAGTGAGAAATTTGGCTAGAAATAAAAAAAAGGCTGAAAAAATGCGCTTTTCTGATGTTTTTAAATCAAGTTACGATAAGTCAGAGGATACTGTAAAAGCACTTGAAGGAATTGATGTGCTTTTTATGGTGTCGGGTTCTGAAAATCCTGACCGTGTTCAGCAACATAAGGATTTTATTGATTCTGCTAAAACAGCTGGAGTGTCGCACATTGTTTATCTTTCATTTTACAATGCTTCAAAAAACTCCATATTTACATTGGGAAGAGATCATTATGCAACTGAGGAATACATTAAAGAAAATGGCTTTAAATATACATTTTTGAGAGATAATTTTTATGTGGATTTCTTTGTAGATATGTGCAGAGAGTACGGTGAAATAAAAGGGCCTGCTGGAAATGGTAAAGTTTCGGCTGTGGTGCGTTCGGATGTGTCAGAAGTGGCTGCTAAAATTTTGGAAAATCCAGAAAAATGGGAAAATCACACTTTGAATATGACAGGACCTGAAGAATTGACAATGGAGGAAATTACAAAACTTGTAAGTAAATATTTAGGTAAAGAAATTAAGTATATTCCTGAAACAGTAGAAGAGGCTTATGAATCACGTAAAATCTGGAAAGCCGAACAATGGGAATATGATTCGTGGGTTTCGACATATACTGCAATTGCCGAAGGTGAACAAGCTGGTGTTTCAAATGACATTGAAAAGGTATTGGGACGTAAAGCAACTTCATTGACTGAGTATTTGGAAAAGCTGTAAATTCCAAAGAAAATTTGAATGAAGATGAAATTTACCAAAAACTTGAGAAGGAATGTGAAATTGCATTGCAGCAAATTGAGGAAAAAGAGAATATGCTTCTATGCTGAAAAATGCTGGGATTAATAATATTTTGAAAGTTAGAATAGCATTTTTGGGGAAGGAAGTGGAAGTTAAATTCGAGAGAGAAAGGTAGTTTTAAATATTTGAATTTTTTTCTAAATCAAAATTTTAAAAGTTTAAATTAGAAATTTTTAATAAAAGGCAGGAGTTTTTTGGGGAAAATAGGAGGATAGAATGTTAAACCAAAAAATAGAAAATTTATTAAAATCAAATAAAAAATATATTTCAGAGAAAAATGAAATATTAAAGGCTAAAGTATATGAAGATGTAGTAAATATTAATAAAGAATTAATAGAGTTACTACTTTCAGATGGTAAAGTAAGGGAAACTTATTTTACCGAAATTAATGGAGTGCTTGTGTTTGATAAACAAGGATTTTTAAATTTTTTAGAATCAAAAGATTTTTTACCTGACAGTTATACAGCTTTTAAAAATAAAATAGGACTTACTGATAGAAATGGTAACTACTTATCAGATAATGATGATGTTGTATTATCCTTTCCTTATAAAGATTGTGTATTGGTGGGTGGACAAGATAAAGATGATCAAAAGAGAGAAGAAAAAATATATAATGAAATACTTGCAAGTGAAGAAATAAGCACATTATTTTTTCCAAAAATCTTGACAAATATAAAAAGATTTGGCAAAATTTCTAGTCAGTCAGTCAGTCAGTCAGTCAGTCAGTCAGTCAGTCAGTCAGTCAGTCAGT
>ERZ773060.626-NODE-626-length-11253-cov-7.17405_pt1 | contig 11253 bp, 9 predicted proteins | sample MGYA00580628_ERZ773060 | MGnify/ENA primary metagenome ERZ773060 (study PRJEB29015, sample SAMEA2738019) | human oral metagenome | biome: human oral; feature: human-associated habitat; material: dental | place: China | collected 2045 ... | reverse complement strand
CCCTGGTAGCCGAGCTGCGCGATCCGGATCGAGGCGTTGACGAGGCGTCGCAGGACGGCCTTCTCGCGCACGATCTCCGCGTAATAGGAGGCGTTAGCGGCGATGGAGATGGATGCGAGGAGGTCGTGGAGGTAGACGGCCCCCCCGACGCGCTGGAGGTCGCCGCTGCGGCCGAGTTCGGCGGCGACGGTGATGGGGTCGGCGGGTTCCCCGCGACCGTAGAGGCTGATGACCGCCTCGAAGATGGTTTCGTGTCTGGGCTGGTAGAAATCGCTGCCACGCAGCACCTCAACCACATCGGAGATGGCGTCCTTGCTCATCATCATGGCCCCGAGGACGCTCTTCTCAGCCTGCGGGTCCTGGGGGGGAGCGTGACCCATCGGCTCCTCGGCGTATTGCTGCGACATGCATCCCCTTCCCAAACCCCGCCGACGCGCATGCGGCAGGGCTCATCAATCTAACCCCGCCCCACGACAATCGCCGTCCGAGGTGTGGAAAACTCTGTGGACAGCTGTGGAAGACCGGTGGGGAAGCGACGGCAATGCTGGTCGGGATCGGGGGAAAACCACTCGGAATCGTTATAAAACCGTTATCACTAGGGGCGAGTCGCGTCGTGGGCGGGGCTCCGCGCTGCGTCTGCACTGGCATCGTGTGCATGCGCTGTGACGTTGTGACGCTGGCGTTCCCGTCGGGAAGGTGGGCGGACGGTGGGGTGTGCGGTGTGTGCGCGATCGGTGCCGTCTTCCGCAAAGTGCCGGATGAAATCTCCGCAAAGTGCCGGATAAAATCTCCGCAAAGTGCGGTAAGTTGGACTCGTGGAATACCTACCCCGGGTCCTTGATGCACGCCTGAAACGCCTCTTGGCAGGCATGGGGGCAGTCGTGCTGGAGGGGCCTCGAGCTTGCGGTAAAACCTCGACCGGACTGCAACACGCCAACAGCTCTGTGAGATTGGATGTTGGACCTCAGGTGCGAGCGCTCGTCGAACACGACCCGCTTGCGCTGCTGGACGGGAAACCGCCGCTGCTCGTCGACGAGTGGCAACTTGCCCCGGATTTGTGGAACGTGATCCGACATGAAATTGATGCCCGCCAAGCACCCGGACAGTTCATTCTCTCCGGGTCTGTGATGCCTCCTGACGATCCCGGGCGTCACTCGGGGGCGGGCAGATTCGCACGGGTGTGCATGCGTCCCATGGCTCTGGGGGAGAGCGGACGTTCGTCGGGGCAAGTCGCTCTGAAAGATCTTGGGGCAGAGCGGGAGCTCTCGGGCGTCAGAAGTCCTCTGGGGTACAGGGAGCTGGCGGTAGAGGCGTGCCGTGGTGGGTGGCCCGGGTTGTTGTCCACCGATACAGATATTGCTCTCGAATTCAATGGATCGTACCTGCGTGACACCACCCTGAGTGAGATCGCTTCCACAGGCGGTAGACGACATGATCAGGCGCGTATGGAACGTCTGTTGAGGAGTCTGGCGCGCACCACCGCAACCGAGGTCACGGTGACGCGTTTGGCGGCCGATGTCTCGGTTGACGGGAGCGGGGCAAATCGTGACACCGTCAGGGACTATCTGGATTCCTTGACGGCGCTCTACGTCCTTGAGGAACAACCTGCGTGGAGTGTGAGTCTGCGTTCCAGGGCCCGGTTGAGACGACGAGCCAAACTGCATTTCTGCGATCCTGCGCTGGCGTGCGCAGCTCTCGGTGTCAATCCGAGGCGTCTGGCTGCCGACCCCGAGTTCTTCGGACAGGTCTTTGAATCGATGGTGTATCGCGACCTGAGTGCTTATGCCGACGCATTGGGGGGACGCATCTTCCATTACCGCGACGAGACAGGACTCGAGGTGGACTTCGTTGTCGAGTTTCCAGATGGGACGTGGGCAGCGATGGAGGCGAAACTGGGAGAGAAGGCGGTCGCTTCGGCGGAGATGAATCTCTTGAAGTTGAAATCGATCGTGAACACGGACCTGGTTGGGGAACCGTTGTTCCTCGCCGTGATCACGGGGGCGGAGTTCGGCTACACACGCGACTCCGGGGTTCATGTCGTGCCGTTGGGGGCGATGCGGGGCGCGTGAGGCGACAGGACCGGAAGCGGGCGAGTGCTTGAACCAGGTACCCCTGGGGGGTATAGTCTCCGGCGTGGAGAACGAGCATGACGGTTGCCGTGCGCAGCACGGGTACACCGCCGACAAGCAGGCCTATCTGCGGCGGCTCCGGCTGATCGAGGGGCAGGCGCGCGGGATCGCCCGCATGGTGGAGCAGGACGAGTACTGCATCGACATCATGACCCAGATCTCCGCCGTCACCAGCGCACTCAAGGCGGTGTCCATGGCCCTGCTGAAGGATCACCTCGAACACTGCGTCGCGGCTGCCGCGCGCGAGGGCGGGGATGCCGCCCAGGAGAAGTTCGACGAGGCCATGACCGCCATCTCCCGGCTGGCTCGCTGAACGCTGACAGCCTGCCGGCAAGGGTCGAAGAAAACGTCAGACCCCCGGGACGCACCGGGGACCGGAAAGGAAACAACCATGAAAACCGACTACGCCGTCGCTGGGATGACCTGCGGACACTGCGCCTCCCACGTCACCGAGGAAATCCAGGCCATCGCGGGCGTCACGGGCGTCAGCGTCGACTGGGAATCGGGCCGGATGGTCATCGAATCCGACGAGAAGATCCCCTTCGACGCGGTCGTTGAGGCCGTCGCCGAGGCCGGCGACTACACCGTCACGGAGGCCTGAGACGCGAGAACCAGCCACACAGGAAACGACTCAGGAGGTGAGTGGCAGATGACCAGTGCCGGTGTGGTGGAGCGGGGCCCCGCCGGGGATGCCAAGAATTCGGTGGCGATCTCCCTCGATCTGACGGGCATGACCTGCGCCTCCTGCGCCAATCGCATCGAGAAGAAGCTCAACAAGGTCGACGGGGTGCAGGCCACCGTCAACTACGCCACCGAAAAGGCCAGGGTGCAGGCCCCGAAGGGCACCACCGCTCAGGACCTGATCGCCGTGGTGGAGGCTGCCGGCTACGGGGCCCGCGAGACCACCGTCGAACCCCGGGAGGAACGCGCCGATGTGCTTCTGCCGCGGGTGCAGCTGGCTTTCACGCTGGCGACCCCCGTGATCGCGGTCTCGATGGTGCCCGCCCTGCAGTTCCCTGGCTGGCAGTGGCTGGCGCTACTGCTGACCACCATCGTCGTGTTCTGGTGCGGGCGCAGCTTCCACAAGGCCGCCCTCGCTAACGTCCGACACGGCACCACCACCATGGACACCCTCGTCAGCCTCGGCACCTCGGTGGCGTGGCTGTGGTCGCTGGTGGCCATGGTCGTCGGGCACGCCGGCGCCATCGGCATGACCCACGAATTCACCCTCACCCTCGGTCGTGCGGACCCGATGGGCAGCGTCTACTTCGAGGCCGCCGCGGGCGTGGTCGCCTTCCTGTTGTTGGGTCGCTGGATCGAGGCCCGCTCCAAACGGGAGGCCGGGTCGGCGGTGCGGGCGCTGCTGGAGGTCGGCGCGAAGGACGCAACGATCCTGCGCGACGGCACGGAGGTCGCGATCCCCGCGGGTGAGCTGTCGCTCAACGACCTCATCGTGGTGCGTCCCGGCGAGAAGGTGGCCGCCGACGGGGTGGTGCTCGAGGGTGACTCTGCCGTCGATGCCGCCGTCATCACGGGCGAGTCGCTGCCAGTGGAGGTCGGCCCGGGCTCGACGGTGGTGGGCGGCTCGGTCAACACCACGGGACGCCTAGTGGTCAAGGCGATGGCGGTCGGGTCGGCCACCCAGGTGGCGCAGATCGCGCGGCTCGTCGAGGAGGCTCAGACCGGCAAGGCCCGGGCCCAGCGCCTGGCGGACCGGATCACGGAGTTCTTCGTGCCTACCGTGCTGGCGCTGTCCATGCTCACCTTCACGGTGCAGCTGCTCGTCGGCGCAGGCACCACCTTCGCGCTCACCGCGGGCATCGCGGTGCTCATCATCGCCTGCCCGTGCGCGCTCGGGCTCGCCACCCCGTCGGCGCTGCTGGTGGGCACCGGTCGCGGCGCCGAGCTGGGGGTGATCATCCGCGGCGCCCAGGCCCTGGAAAAGGCCCGCTCCGTGCAGGCCGTGGTGCTGGACAAGACCGGCACTCTTACCACCGGGAGAATGTCGGTGCTGGAGGTCGCGCCCACCGACGGCATCGATGAAACTGAGCTGCTGGCCGTCGCCGCAGCCGTGGAAGCCGGCTCCGAGCATCCCATCGCCCGCGCCGTCGTGGAGCGCGCCGGGGATGCGCCCGCGACAGAGCGGTTCGAGGCCCTGCCCGGCATTGGTGCGCGGGCCCTGCTCGACGGGGTTCCGGTGGCGGTGGGATCCCGTCGTCTGCTGGCTGAGCAGGGCATCGAGGTCCCCAGTGAGGCCAGTGGACTCGGCAGTGAGGTGTTCGTCGTTCGCGACGGCGCTCTGCTGGGGCGAATCGTGGTCGGCGACCAGCTCAAACCCGGGGCCGCACAGGCCGTGGCCGGTTTGAGGAACCTGGGATTACGACCGGTCCTGCTGACCGGCGACTCGTGGGCCGTGGCTCAGGAGGTGGCCTCGCAGGTGGGTATCGAGGACGTGTATGCCGAGGTCCTGCCGCAGGGCAAGGCCGAGGTGATCACCGGGCTGCAGGCCGACGGGATACGGGTGGCGATGGTCGGCGACGGAGTGAACGACGCCGCGGCGCTGGCCACCTCCGACCTCGGCATTGCGATGGGTGCGGGCACCGACGCGGCCATGGCCGCCAGCGACCTCACCCTGATGCGCGACGACCTGACCGGGGTGGTGGACGCCATCCGGCTCTCCCGCGCCACGGAACGCACCATCCGGGGCAACCTGCTGTGGGCCTTCCTCTACAACGTCGCGGCCATTCCGGTGGCGGCCCTCGGGTTGCTGACCCCGATGATCGCGGGCGCCGCCATGGCCTGCTCCAGCGTGTTTGTGGTGTTGAACTCTCTCAGGCTGCGTGGCTTCCGCTGAGACGATTCGCCGCACGTCCCGGCTGGCCCTGGCTCACGTGTCAGAAAGCTGACGTATCGGTGCAAAATGGGTTGTCACGAGAGGTTTCATTGCTTATGCAAAGAGAGGCGGATGTTCTGGCTCCCCTGCGCGGATGCCGAGGTTTACAATCGATTTGCGCAGTCCTGAGAGATTCTCAGATTTCGTTTGGAATTGAATCAACGCTCGGCTAGGCTGGTCTCGCCGGTAATGTCCGGAAAGTCTTAGACCAGGAAGAGATCTATGGCCAAGAAACACGTGGTTATTGCAGCAGTGGCAGGTGGCGTTGCGCTGACGATCGCCGGCGGCGTCGCCGTCGCAATGGCACTGCACAAGAACGATGTGATCCTTTCCGTGGACGGAGAAAGCCACAACCTTTCGGTTCGCGAGGATACCGTGCAGCAGGTGCTCGAGAAGGATGGGATCACCGTCGGTGAGCACGACGTGGTCGCCCCCTCGCTGGAGACCAAGGTCACCAACGGCATGGAGATCAGCGTCCTCTACGGGCGTCAGCTTCAACTGACCGTTGACGGCGAGGCACGCACCGTGTGGACCACCGCCCGCACCGTCGACGACGCCCTGACTCAGCTCGACCTCAACGATCCCGACTCCAAGCTGTCCGCTTCCCGGTCGGCTGCCATCGGTCGCGAGGGGCTCTCCTTCAACATCAGCACCCCCAAGAACGTGACCATCGACGCCGCGGGCACCCCCGTCGAGCTCCGGGTCGCAGGAACTGTCGGCGACGCCCTGACCGCCGCCCAGGTGACCCCTGACGAGGACGACGTCGTCACCCCCGCCGCGGACACCTCTCTCACCGATGGCCTGGCCATCGCCTACACCAACGTCGAGAAGCGCACCACCAGCAAGGAGGAGGAGGTCCCCTTCGAGAAGAAGGAGGAGAAGTCCGACGAGCTGGAGGAGGGCAAGACCAAGGTCACCACCGAGGGTGTCAACGGCGTCAAGACCCAGAACTTCGTCGAGGTCTACCACAACGGCACGCTGTTCGCGTCCGAGCTGCAGAACGAGCAGGTCACCAAGGAGCCTGTCGCTCAGGTGACCCAGGTCGGCACCAAGAAGAAGGCCAGCAAGTCCTCCGATGACTCCTCCGAGTCCTCGAAGTCCTCCGACTCCGGTTCCGGATCGGGTGGTGGCGATCTCAGCCCCGCCAGCGGCAGCTCCTGCCAGGCCTCCTACTACTGGCAGGGACAGACGACGGCCTCCGGCGAGCGGTTCAACCCCAGCGACCTCACCGCTGCCCACAAGACCCTTCCCCTCGGAAGCAAGGTCAAGGTGACCAATCCGAGCAACGGCAAGACCGTCGTGGTTCGCATCAATGACCGCGGCCCCTACGTCGCTGGGCGCTGCCTGGATCTCTCCAAGGCCGCCATGGAGACCATCGGCGGCACCTCCTCCGGGGTGATCACCGTCAACTACGAGGTCCTCTGACAACAAAACTTGGCTTTCGAAGCCCTTCCTCAATTCCTGCCGGACCCCTGCACCACTCAGTGCAGGGGTTCGGTGGTTCCTAAGGACCTGTTCCTTCCTGCTCTCGGGCCGGTTGAGTCGATTCTCGCGAGGGCCGGTGAGGCGGGGCTGTCGAAACCGTGCGGCGGGTGCCCGGGCGTTGCGGTCAGGGCGAGAGCTGGGTCTGGCTGCTGCGCGTGGGCATTGCGAGTGCGGCCAGGCCGGAGACGGTGTAGGCGATGATGATGACCCACAGGCCAGCGCTCACGTTCTGGCCACTGTCGCCGGTTGCTCCGAAGTACGCGGTGCCGGACAGTGCGATGCCGAACACCATGCCGACCTGGGCGAAGGTCGTGAGGGTGCCGGAGGCTGCGCCGGCCTCGGTCGTGGGAATCTCCGCCAAGGTGATCGAGGTCTGCGGCATGATCAGCACCATCATTCCCACGCCGGCGAGAGCGAAAGCGGGCAGAAGGCTCCAGCCGTTGAGGGTATCTCCGGTGTGTTCGAGGGTGATCATGACCCAGAGGTAGGCCGCGGCCTGCATGATCCCGCCGAGGCACACCGACCACGTGCCCAGCTTCTTCAGCAGAAGCATGGCCACCGGGGTGCCGAGGATCGACCCGATGGCGATCGGCATCAGGGTGAGTCCCGCTTCGAAGGAGGTGAAATGAAAAGCGGCCTGCATGTGAAACAGAAGGATGAGCGCGAAGCCGCCGTGTCCGATCGAGGCGAGTATCTGCACGAGCAATCCGCTGGAGAAGGAACGGATCCTGAAGAGCGGGAGCGGTAGGAGCTGGGTCCCGGACCCGGCTGCCCTGCGATGTTGTTGCCAGACGAAGGCGATGATCAGCAGCGTCCATATCCACCATGCCCATCCGGCGGCCCGGCCCTCGGTCAGCGGGAGAACGAGGAGAACGACGGCCGTGGCGCCGAGGGCCGAGCCGACGATGTCCAGTCGTAGGGGGTGCTCGGAGCGGCTTTCCGGGATGCACAGGAATGCCATGACCGTCAAGACAATGCCCACCGGGACATTGATGAGGAAGATGCTGCGCCATCCCGTGCCGAACAGGTTTGCTGTGACGAGCCAACCGCCCAGGAGGAGTCCGGCTATCACGCCCAGGGCGTTCAGGGATCCGATGACACCGAATACCGGCCCCCGCTCTTCTGGCGTGTACATGACCTGGACGCTGGACAGCACCTGCGGCACCATGATGCCGGCGAAGGCCCCCTGAATGATCCGGGCCGTGATGAGGATGTTCCCATCCCAAGACAGGGAGGCGAATACGGAGGCACACGTGAAGCCGATGACGCCCATGAGGAAGATGCGTTTTTGTCCGTAGATGTCTCCCAGGCGGCCTCCTGTGATGAGAAGCGTCGCGAAGGCGACCACGTAACCGACGAGTGTCCACTCGAGTTGAGTGGGCGTCGCCCCCAGGTCGGTGCTGATTGTGGGGAGTGCGACATTCGTGATGGTGGAGTCCATCAGGTCCATGAGCATCGCCACCATCAAGGTGATGGTGGCCGTGAGACGGTGTGTCATTTCCATTTCTCCAGGGTCGGACAGGTGATGCGTACGGTGTACGCATATGGATTTGTGTCGTCAACCAGGAGGTCGCATGCCCGATACGACACCGCCCCGCTGGGTCGCCCTGTCCTGGCAGCTTCGCGATTCATCCCCTGCCACAGATGGGCTCAGCATCGGTCGCATCGTCCAGGCGGGAATCGAGATCGCGGATGAGCACGGATTGGGGGGACTTTCCCTGCGCAAGCTCGGTGAACAGCTCGGGGCGGGCACGATGGCTGCCTACCGGCACATGCGCTCCAAGGAGGAACTGATTCACCTCATGGTCGATGTGGCCTTCGGCCAGCCACCCGAGGGGATCATCGAGGCGGCGGACTGGCGTACCGGCGTCAGGTTATGGGCCGACGGGATGGCGGAACGCTATCGCCAGCACTCATGGCTTCTTGACGCCCCCCTGGTGGCGATGTCGATGACCCCGAATCGGCTGCTCTGGCTCGAACACATCCTGCGACCGCTCGGCGAGACCGGATTGGACATCCAGCACCTGCTCGATGCGGCGTTGTTCGTCGATGGCCACGTCCGTCATGTCGCCTACTTGCGACGAGAGCTTCGCGCACGGACGTCGTCGTCCTCGCAGGTGATGCCTCCCTGGCTTTCCACGCTGCTGGACGACGGTTCTTTCCCGATGGCGCGTCGCGTTTTCGAGGCCGGTCTGCTGGAGGATGGTGATGAGCAGGACATGGAACACGGCCTCGGCTGGATCATCGCGGGAATCAAGGCACACAGCCACGGGGCGGACGAGGCGCTTTCGGACACCGTGTGAGCAGACCTGCGGTGAACTTCTCCCGCATCGGCGCGACCGGCTTGGGGGGAGGCGTGCTCGTGTGCCGGATCAACCAGCCTGGGGGAGGGGGCGGCGCTGGGCGATCTGCTCGTAGATGCGGAGCATCTCCTGGGCCTGCGACTCGACCGTCCACTGGCCTGCCAGGCGGCGCGAGGTCTCGGAGGCGCGGGTCCGCCACTGCGGGTCGGGTAGTTTCTCGATGATCCGCATGATGGCGGCTGCCAGGGACGCCGGGGTGGGGCTGGCGAGCTCGGCGTTCACTCCCGGTTCCAGCACCAGTTGCAGCTCCGGATCCACCGAGACGATGGGCAGACCCGCCAGTGCCGCTTCGTGCAGGACGAGGGCCTGGGTGTCGGTCTGGCTGGGGAAGGCGTACAGGTCGCCCATCTCGTAGAACGCCCCCAGCGACTCGCGTTTCTGCTCGCCCGGCAGGATGATGTGGCCGCGGCGCCGGCCCGCGTCGAGGACCTTCGCGATCTTCGGGTACCGCTGCCAGTCGCCGACCACCATGAGTTGCGCATCCGGACGCTGAGCCACGACGAGCTCGAAGGCCTCACACAGCAGCGGCAACCCCTTCTCCGGGGCGATGCGACCCACGTAGATCACCAGCGGGCCCGGGCCGCGCGGAACCGGTGGCGGGCCGGACGGCAGCGGGTCGACGCCGTTCGGCACCACGATCAGGTTCGCGTCCGGCGCCAGGGAACGGCACCGGGCTGCGGTCTTCGGCGATGGCGACGTCACCAGGTCCGCCGAATCCAGCATCTTCTTGCACAATCCCAGCAGGGTCGCGGTGGAGCGGCCCCGGTCGGCGAACCTCACCGCCGCGTCGCGCAGGTCGTCTGAGTTGAGGATCTCCCCGTGGGTTAGCCTCGCGAAGGCCCGCACTACCCCGTGCAGCAGCGGCAGAACCGCGGCGTAGTGGTCGGCATAGGCGTCGAAGTCGGTGTGCCAGGTCATCAGCATCGGCTTGTTCAGTCTCTTGGCCGCCCACGTGCCGAGCACCCCGACGGTTCCCAATCCGTGGACGTGGATCACGTCGGGATCGAGGTGGCCGACCTGCTCGATGGTGCGTTCAAAATGCCTGCCGTTGGCGACCCGCGTGGGCATGTTCGGTACCCGCACCGATGGCAGCCGCACCTCGATGCGGCCCTCCCGGCCCAGGTGAGGGTTGGGCCCCTTGGCCTTCGGTGCCACGACCACGACCTCGTGGCCGGCGTCGAGAAGGTTGCCTTCCAGCTGCTGGACGGCGAACATCAGGCCGTTGCTACCGGGACCGTAGTTGTCGGTGAACTGCGCAACCTTCAGGCGACGTGGTGAGTGCTCAGGCTCTTCGGTCACGCCCGACACTCTAGCCGAACCGCACCTGGCGCGGGTTTCTGTGCCAAGAATGCTCCGCGGATGAAGATTCGAAATCAGAACCGGGTCATTAATCGCCACGCTCCCAGCAGGAGATGCGGAAGCTCAGTGCCGCCATCGCGTCGCCTGTGACGTCACCGTGGGTAACGGACGGGATGATCCGTTGGGCATCGTGCCGCGTGGGAATCCTCAGGAGAGCAGTCGTCAGCGTCGTGGGGGAGCGTTGTCCCGCCTTCCGTCGACTTCAACCGCTTCCGGGCGGCCGTGATCACAGCGAACTGGGCCTCGTTGTAGACGCACTCCTTCATGGCTGAGTTGAGGTCGACTGTCTTCTTGCTCATCGGTGGAAACTCCGCGAGGATCGGGCTAAGGACCCTGACGTAGTCGTCGACCAGCGCCGTGATCTCTTCCGGGGAGGCGGCGGGCTCCAGGGCTTCCAGTCGCGCATCCAGCTCCCGGAGCTCTCGGAAGTTCGGGTCGTCATGTTTCTCGATGGAGGCCTGGATGAGCGTTGTGTACCTGAGTTGGTCGCGCTCGTCTGCGAACGCCGCGAGTAGTTCGAGTTCAAGTTTCAACCGGTCTTCGGCTTCGAGGTCGTGTTGTGTCTCGGCACGGGCGCGCAGCAGATCAGCGAACTCGATGGCGGCGTCGAGCTGGGCCTGGGCGTTCTGGATCTCCTCGATCTTGGTGCGCTTTTCTCGGAGTTCGTCGATGTGCTGGGGTGAGGAGCTGTTTTTGCGCCTCCAAGGCCGCTGTGGCTTCAGGGCCCGTTGGATCGTCCATGATGTCACGCACGTGCTGAAGGCTGAACCCGAGTCCCGTCAACCGCTTGATCCGGATCAGATCGATGATGTCCATGACGGTGAACAGGCGGTAGTTCCCGGAGGTTCGCTCCGCTTTGGGCAGGAGGCCGATGCTCTCGTAGTAGGCGCAGGGTGCGTGGGGTGAGGCCGACCATGCGGGCGGCCTCCTTGATCGAGAAATCCATCCGTGCGCCCCCTTCTCCGTTGTGGCGGCTGCCCGAAGTCTATCGGCGGAGGCTCAGAGCAGTGAGCTCCGGGGTGAG
>ERZ773060.619-NODE-619-length-11344-cov-4.2607_pt1 | contig 11344 bp, 10 predicted proteins | sample MGYA00580628_ERZ773060 | MGnify/ENA primary metagenome ERZ773060 (study PRJEB29015, sample SAMEA2738019) | human oral metagenome | biome: human oral; feature: human-associated habitat; material: dental | place: China | collected 2045 ... | reverse complement strand
CCATCGCCTGCATCGACTGCCATGACCCGAAGACCATGGAGCTGCGGATCACCCGTCCGGCCTTCATGGAGGGGATCAAGAAGGCCAAGGCGCTGGAGGGAATCACCGATTACGACGTCAACCGCGACGCCACCAACCAGGAGATGCGAACCTACGTTTGTGCGCAGTGTCACGTCGAGTACTACTTCGCGGGCGAGGGTAAGACCCTGACCTTCCCGTGGAGCAAGGGCCTGACGGCCTACGACGCCATGGCCTACTACGACGAGGTCGGCTGGACCGACTACAAGCACGCGGAGAGTGGTGCCCCCATCCTCAAGGCCCAGCACCCCGACTTCGAGACCTGGTCCCAGGGCATCCACGCCGCCAACGGCGTCACCTGCGCCGACTGCCACATGGCCTACCAGCGCAACGGCGCCGCGAAGGTGACCAACCACCAGATCATGAGCCCGATGGCCAACGACGAGACCATCAACGCGTCGTGCCTGACCTGCCATCACTCCACCGAGGCCGAGATGCGCCAGCGCGTCGAGAAGATCCAGACGACGTGGCAGAGTTCGCTCAACGTGAGCTTCACGGCCCTGGAGGGGCTCATCAACGACATCAAGGCGGCCGAGGCCAACGGCACGGCCACTGAGGAGCAGCTGACGCTCGCCCGCGACTACCAGCGCAAGGCGCAGTTCGTCGTCGACTACTCGTTCTCCGAGAACGGGCGCGGCTTCCACGCTCCGCAGTACTCGGTGTCCATGCTCAACCAGGCCACCGACTGGGCGCGTTCCGGACAGCTCGCCCTGCGCGGGGTCTCGGTGGAGAACGGTGTTCCCCCGGCCATCCCGGAAAAGCACATGCCCAGCGAAGAGAACTGACCGACCGAACACAGAAGGGAATGGTCCGGGGCGATGAAGAACGATGGCAGGACTTTCACGAGGGAAGAGCTCGAGTCCTTCCTCGCCACCGCCCCGGACCAGCTCAAGGACTGGGCGCAGCAGCAGCTCGCCCGATTCGATGAGACTCGCCGGGAGGCCCCCGAGGACGGGGATGACGACGGCGCAGACCTGTCGGACCTCCTGCCGGAGGGTGGCGAAGACGAGGACAACGCCGAGGTGGACACTCCCAGGGTCTCGGCCTTGGAACGCCGGGCGGGGGTCTCGCCCCTCAACCTGGTGCTCGTGACCCTCCTGGCGGCCGCCATCGTCGTCATCGTCCAAATGGCCGGGCGTCCTCAGCCGGAACCGACCACCGCGATGCCGAGCAACCACCCGCCCATCGATGCCTCCTCCTCCTTGGCCGCGATGGATCAGGCACAGAAACTCGACAAGGACAGCGAGGCCGAGCTCAAGGCTCAGATCGAGGCCGACCCGGCCAATGTTGAGGCCCGACTGAAGTTGGGCACCCTCTACTACAACGCATCCCTGTACTCGGATATGATTCCGCAGTTGCAGTCCGTCCTCGACCAGGACCCCGACAACCTGGACGCGCTCCTCGGCATCGGGGCTGCGGAGTACAAGACCACCCAGTATGACGCCGCCGAGAAGCACTGGCTGCGCGTCACCGAACTGGCCCCGCAGCGCGCGGAGCCTTGGTACAGCCTCGGTTTCCTGTACATGGCACGCACCCCGGCCGATCCGGCGCGGGCCCGGGAGGCCTGGAACAAGGTGATCGAGATTGGTCCGGACTCGGACATGGCCAAGGAAGTCACCCCCCGTCTCAGTTCCTTGCCCACCCCCACGGCGGCCCCGAGCTCCGAGGGCTGAGAGATGGAGCTGACGATTCCGGTGGCCCTCCTCGCGGGGATCGTGTCCTTCGCATCCCCCTGTTTCCTGCCCATCGTTCCGGTCTTCGTCGGTCAACTCGTCGGCTCCGGGCCCGGGCGGGTGGACCGGCGCGTCGCGCTCGGGAACTCGCTGGCCTTCGTCGCCGGGTTCTCCGTTGTATTCATCGCCCTGTGGGCGTCGCTGGGGTTGCTGGGCAGATCCTTGGGGCCCTACGCCGTCCACGCCCGGATCCTTGGGGGAGCGGTGCTGGTATTCATGGGGCTGCACGTCGCCGGGATCCTGCGGCTCCCCGTACTCGACAGGCTGGCGAGGGGCCGGCTGCCCGCCGGGGGCGGGACCACGTCCATGTGGCGCGCGGGGCTCATGGGGGTGGTCTTCGGGGCCGGGTGGACGCCTTGCATCGGCCCGGTGCTTAGCGGCATCCTCACTCTGGCCACCGTCAGCTCCACCGCGTGGTCGGGGATGCTCCTGATGACCGCGTACTGCTTGGGCCTCGGCCTGCCCATCGTCGCGGTCGCCCTCGGATCGGCCGAGGTCACGCGGCGTTTCGACTGGTTCGCCAGGCACCACGTGGCGGTGTCCTTGGCGACCGGGGGGCTTCTGGTGGTGGTCGGTTTCCTCATGATCACCAACCTGTTCGCGTCGCTGGCCGGGCTGATCCCCGTGTTTGGAATCTAGAGGTGACTGATGAGTGATGGCACACCCCGTCGAACGGGAACCACCGACGGACCGGACGAGGCCCTCGACCTCTCGCCCGGCCGGTTCCTGCACGCGATCTATGCGCTGTTCCACAACAAGGCCTTCGGGCTCGTCCTGATCCTGCTGACCGGGTTGTTGTCGCTCATCGGGGTGCTGCTGCCGCAGAAGCCGTCGAACATCGTGGGCGATCCGGAGCGGCAGGCCGCCTGGCTCGACAAGGTGCGCGGCGGCACCGGTGGCTGGACATCGATCCTCGACGCCCTTGGTTTCTTCTCGATGTTCTCCTCCATACCTTTCCTCGTCGTGATGGGGCTGCTGGCCGTCTCGATCATCGCCTGCACCACGCACCGGATTCCCGTCATCTGGAAGGCGGCCCGCCACCCCCATGTCCGTGTGAAGCCCAGGTTCTTCGACGTCGCCGGGCTCCGTACCCGGTTCATCACCTCGCGGGAACCGGACGACGCGCTGGATGTGATCGTCGCCGATGCCCGCCGCCACGGTTTGCGGGTCATCCGCGAAGACAGGGAGCCGGGGCGGGGCCGGGGTGCCTACCTGGACCGCAACGCCTGGATGCCGTTCGGCACCGTGTTGGCGCACGCGGCGTTCGTCGTCATCATGGCGGGTTTCGTCGTCTCCTCGTTCACCGGGTTCCGTGACGAACGGTTCGCCTTGACCATCGGGTATCCCCGCGAGGTAGGGCACGGCACCGGTCTGGTGGCCGAGGCGACGGGCTTCCGCGACACCTACTACGACAACGGGGCCCCGAAGGATTACGTCGCGGACCTGGTACTGCGCGATGGCGACGAGACTGTGGCGCAGCAGGAGGTCAGGGTCAACAGTCCGCTCAGCCACGCCGGGTTTATGTTCCACCAGGCCTATTTCGGGGTCGCGGCGGTGATGCGCGTGACGGACGCGTCCGGAGCGACGGTCTTCGAAGGCGGGGTGCCGCTGGAGTGGACCACGCAGGACAAGGCCTTCAACTACGGGCACGTCACCCTGCCGGATCAAACCGTGATGTACGTGAGCAGTCCGGCCTCCGGACAGGCGGGGATGGGCATCGCACCAGGTCAGGTGAGGGTCCAGCTGCGCAAGGGCGAGAAGTCCGCCCCTCTGGCCTCGACCGTGATCGACATGGGGGTCGCGACCTCCGTTGGGGATTACTCTTTCACGTTCCAACGCGAGCAACAGTTCACGGGAATGATCCTGAGAAGCGATCCCGGGACGGGGATCGTGTGGGTCGGGTTCGCCCTGCTGGTCGTCGGCACCTGCATGACGATGTTTTTCCGCCACCAGCGCCTGTGGGTGCGGGTGAGCGAGACCGAGGAAGGAACCCTGGTGCAGATGGCCTCCCCGGACCGGCGTGACTCCGGGTTCACGCGTTTCGTCACGGACATGGTAGAACGCGTCAGTACCCAACTGGCCAGCGCCACGAAGAAGGGAGATCAACGATGATCGAGTATTCCCAAGCCCTGTTGCTCATAGCGACGACGCTTGTGGTCGTCTCCACCATCGCCTATCTCGGCGCGGTCCTCGCGGCGAGGATGGCGAGAACCTCGACCGCCGCCTCGTCGGACGGGGTGATTGTCGGTGAGGGCGAAAGGGAGATCAAGGTCACGGGTGGCCTGCGGCGTGCGCCGTTGCGCCGTTTCACGGTGGCGTGGTGGGCCGCGAAGTCCACCCAGCTTGCCCTGCTGCTGATGACGGGTGTGTTGATCACCCGGATGATCGCCACTGGGCACGCGCCCTTCTCGAGCCACTACGAGTTCGCCATCGCCTTCTCCTGGGGCATGCTCCTGGCGCAGGTCTACTTCGAGTGGCGGTACCGGATCCGGATGATGTCGGTGATCACCCTGCCGGTGATCCTGGCCATGCTCATCTACGCCTCCACCATGTCGTACAGGCCGAACCCGTTGATGCCTGCGCTGCAGAACTCGCCGTTGCTGACGCTGCACGTGGTAACCGCGTCGCTCGGGTACGGAGCCGCACTGGTGGCCTTCGCGGCGGCCGTGATGTATCTGCTGGCGCCGCACGTGAAGTGGAAAGGGTGGCCGAGCCGGGAGTCCCTCGACGAACTTGGCTACAAGGCCACCGTCGTCACCTTCCCGATGCTCACCCTCATGCTCATCCTCGGCTCCATCTGGGGCAATGTCGCATGGGGCCGGTACTGGGGCTGGGATCCGAAGGAAACGGCGGCCCTGGTCACCTGGCTGATCTACGGGGCCTATCTGCACGCCAGGGTGACCAGGAGCTGGCGCGGCAAGAAATCGGCGTGGCTGCTGGTGCTGGCCTTCGTGGCCGTGGTGTTCACCTATCTCGGTAACCTGTTCTTCGGAGGACTGCATGCCTACACCTGATGACGACGAGGTTGCCGAGTTCCTGGAGGTCGACGAACCTGCCCCGAAACCGAACCGGTCCCCCAGGAAGGAACCGGCCTGGCGGGCGAGGCTGCGTTCCTCGAATTTCGGCCAGGCCGCGGTGGTGCTGGTGACGGCCTTTGCCATCGCGATTGCCGCTTGGTGGGTGGTGAAACCGGGTGACCAGGACCCAACCCGGGCCGAAAGCGAGGCCATATCCCAGGTGGATGTTGCCGGAGTGCAGCAACCCCCCACTGCGGGGGACAGCGCTCCGGGCTTCACCGCGACCGACATCAACGGGACACCGGTCTCGCTGGAGGAGCTGCGCGGTAAACCGGTGTGGCTGGTGTTCATGGCCACGTGGTGCACGGGCTGCCGCACGGAGATCCCGGACGTTCAGAGCGTCATGGCGTCCCAGGGCGATGCGGTCCGGATCGTCGTGGTCTATGTCGGCGAGAGCCGGAGCACGGTGAGTGACTACTCGAAACGCGTCGGCAACAGCTTCCCCGAGGTCGCGGACCAGGACCAGCAGGTCTCCGCGGCCTACGGAATCATGGGGGTGCCGTCGCACTACTTCGTCGACGCCGGGGGCGTGGTGCAGCAACGGCACGTCGGGGTCCTGAGCCCGGACGGAATGACCCGGGCCATCCAGAATGTGGTCTCCTCCTAGCCGGGCATCCGGTGACGGGTTCCCGAGCCTGTCACCGTGCCTTGATGACGACGCGCCACAGGTTCTGCCGGGGTGTTCGACCGGGCCGGGTTCTCGTCACTGTCCACGAAACACGCAGTGCTCCGGTCCCGTCCCCGGAACCTCGTAAACTGAGCGGGTTCGACGCATGAAGGAGAGACATGCCCGCGCTTCGTTCCCGCACGTCCACCCACGGCCGCAACATGGCCGGCGCCCGCGCGCTTTGGCGCGCCACGGGCATCACCGACTCCGAATTCGGCAAACCCATCATCGCGGTCGCGAACTCCTTCACCCAATTCGTTCCCGGCCACGTCCACCTGCGCGACACGGGAAAACTCGTCTCGGAGTCCATCAGGCAGGCCGGAGCCATCGGCCGCGAGTTCAACACCATAGCCATCGATGATGGCATCGCCATGGGGCACGCCGGGATGCTGTACTCGCTGCCGAGCCGTGAACTGATCGCCGATGCGGTCGAGTACATGGTCAACGCCCACTGTGCCGACGCTCTGGTGTGCATCTCCAACTGCGACAAGATCACCCCGGGGATGCTGCTGGCCGCGCTCCGGCTCAACATCCCCACGGTGTTCGTCTCCGGCGGGCCCATGGAGGCGGGCAAGGCCATCATCCGCGACGGCCAGGCCGTCACCTCCCTCGATCTCATCAACGCGATGACCGCGGCTGTCGACCCGGACGTCAGTGACGAAGAACTGTGGCGTATCGAGGCCAGCGCCTGCCCGACCTGCGGTTCGTGTTCCGGGATGTTCACCGCGAACTCCATGAACTGCCTGCTGGAGGCGATCGGGCTGGCCCAGCCCGGCAACGGTTCCACCCTCGCCACCGCCGCGGCCCGCCGAGACCTGTTCGTCAACGCGGGACGGCTCGTCGTCGACCTGTGCCGCCGCTGGTATGACGAGGACGACGCCTCCGTCCTACCCCTGTCGATCGCCACGAAGTCAGCCTTCAGCAACGCTATGCGCTTGGATGTCGCGATGGGCGGGTCCACCAACACCGTCCTGCACCTGCTGGCAGCGGCCCAGGAGGCCGGGGTGGACTTCGACCAGGACGACATCGACGCCATTTCCCGCGTCACCCCCTGTCTGTCGAAGGTCGCGCCCAACTCGGAGCGCTATTTCATGGAGGACGTTCACCGCGCGGGCGGCATCCCCGCCATCCTCGGGGAACTGTGCCGCGGCGGGAAACTCGACGAGGACGTCCACGCCATTCACTCGCCGTCGCTGGAGCGCTGGCTGGCGGACTGGGACATTCGCGGCGGCAGCGCGACCGAGGAAGCCGTCGAGCTTTTCCACGCCGCCCCGGGCGGGGTGCGCACCACCGTACCGTTCAGCTCCACCAACCGGTGGGAATCCCTCGACCTGGACTCCGAGACTGGCTGTATCCGCTCCGTCGAACATCCTTACACCGCCGACGGCGGCCTGGCGGTGCTGAGGGGCAACCTCGCCCCCGACGGCGCCATCGTCAAGACCGCGGGCGTGCCCGAACACCAGTGGGAGTTCACCGGCACCGCCTTCGTCACCGAATCACAGGAGGAGGCAGTCGAATCCATCCTCGGCAGGAGGATCAAGGAGGGAGACGTCGTGATCGTTCGCTACGAAGGTCCCAAGGGTGGTCCCGGGATGCAGGAAATGCTCTACCCGACCTCCTACCTGAAAGGGCTGGGGCTGGGACCGAAATGCGCGTTGATCACCGACGGCAGGTTCTCCGGCGGCTCCTCCGGGCTGTCGGTCGGGCACGTCTCGCCGGAGGCGGCGTCCGGGGGGCCGATCGCGCTGGTGCGCACCGGCGACGAGATCACCATCTCCATTCCCAACCGGTCGATCATGCTGAATGTGCCCGATGAGGAACTGGCGGCCCGCCGTTCCGAGCTGGAGGCCGGCAACGGTTACCGTCCCGCCACTCGGCAGCGGCAGGTTTCGACCGCGTTGAAAATCTACGGCTCCTTGGCGCAGTCGGCGGACAAGGGGGCGTCGCGGCGTTTCGACGGTTGACCGCCGCGGCCGCGTCCGAGCAGGAAGAAGCTGGCCACCGCCGCGGCAATCACGGTGAGCCCCGTGATTGTCATCGCGGGGCTGTGTTCCCACGCCATGGACAGGAGCACGAGGCTGATCATTCCGCCCGTGCCCCAGATGAACGCCCAGACGGTGCAGCCAACGATCACGGCCGGCAGATAAAGGCGCATCGGCATCCGAGCGACACCCGCGGCCAGGTTGACCATGGTCTGCAGACCGACGACGAGGAAGCTCAGGGTGATCGCGGGTGGGCCCCAGCAGTTCAGCCAGGAGCTTCCCACCCGGTAGGGGCGGGTTTCCAGCACCCGTCGCCAGCGGGTGTGGCTCGTGCCCGCGACGATGCCGCGTCCGATCCAGTAGGTGCCGTTGGAACGGATCATGACGATGCAGAAGAGGGCCAGGATCGTCAGCCCGTAGGGCAGGTTCCAGTCCTGTGGGTGCATCGAAATTCTCTCGGGTCGGGAAGCAGCAGCTTAGGTTATCCTGAGCTCAGGAACCAGTGGTGGGTTCTGCCCGCCCCCAAATGCGCAGGGGCAATGCCGGTGCCGTGGCTGGGCGGTGACCCCGAGCGGGGGTTGCGGGAATGCTCGGGCACTCCGCCGGAGCGGCCCCCGTTTTCGGTTTGCTAGGTTGAGTCCGGGAGGTGGGGCTGCATGGCTGACATTGAAGATTTTGATCTGGACAAGACCACCAGGCAGGCATGGGACGAGTTCACCGAGAGGCTCGCCGACGTGCTGTCCGTGATGGACGCCAGCGCCGACCTGACCATTTCCGCGGTCAACGGCGAAGAGACCCGCGAGACCCCACCCACAGTGCGTTTCTCGGCCGTGGAGCCGGGGGTGGTCGAGGCCACCCTGGTCGGCGTCGACTCACCGCGGCTCACGGAACTGGGTTGGACTTCCTCCCCCCGGGGGTTCACCGCCCGCAGGGACCAGGAGGAGGCCACCGAACTGGCGAACCTCACCACCGCCACCATGACCGAAGTGGTGGGTGTGCTGCACCCGATCTTCCTGGAACCCGATCAGCTGGCCGAGCTGCTGACCGCCAGGGAGAGCAACCCGGTCAAACCCACCCCCGGGCCCTACGGCGTGGTGCTTCCCACCAGCCAGGCGCAACTCGACGCCATCGTCGATGCGGAACTGGAACAGATGTTCGGGCATCCCGCGCTGCGAAATGCGGCGGGCGAGGTGGCCATCCGGGTCGGTTCCACCATGGTTTTCTGCCGCTCCACCCCGGACTTCGAGGAGCTGGTCCTGTTCGCGGTTCTCGTGCACGACGTGAACGGGCGTTCCCGGGCCTGCGAGGTGCTCAACGACCTGAACGTGGAGTCCCGTTACTGCCGGTTCGCCCTGCACCGCGACCGGGTGTTCGTGCAGGTCTCGGTGCCCGCCCAGCCGTTCGTTCCCCGGCATCTTCGGCAGGCCCTCGAATCCATCTCCCACGTCGCCGACGGCATCGACGACGACCTGGCCCACAAACTGGGCGGACGCACCACCTTCCCCACCACTGGCTGAGCGGGTCCAGCCACTAGAGTTCTCCCATGACCGAGGTCACATACTTCGAGCGGCTGGACGCCTCTGAGTGCCTGCGGCTGCTCAGGGGTGGGGAAATTGGGCGTGTGGTCTGGCAGGACGACGATGGACTGAGTGTGCTTCCCGTGAACTACCGGGTCATCGGCGACTCGGTGGTGTTCCAGACCAATGCCGCCTCCACGCTGGCGCGCCTGGCGGAACCCACGAGGGTCGCGTTCCAGGCGGACGAAGTCGACCACGCCACCGCTATCGGCTGGTCGGTGCTGGTCCGGGGAACGAGCGGGGCCCGGGACGCGGGCGATGTCGTCAGTTTCCTGCCGCAGGACCCTGCCATCGGAGTGGCGGTGAGGATCGAAGAGGTGACGGGCCGGGTGATTTCCGGCAATCCCGTTCCCCGGAGTTGAGGAGGAAGACATGGAGGAGCGCAAGCTCGTGGTGGTGGGCGTCGACGGCAGCGAGGACGGGCTGCGTGCCGTCAAGTACGGTGCCAGTTTCGCGGCCGAGATCGGCGGCGAGCTGCTGCTGGTGCACGCCGTCGACGACGCCATGCTGGCCGGGGCGTGGGGCGTGGTCTACGACCCCGAGGTGCTGCAGAACGCGGGGGTCAGCGCCAACGAGGCGGCGGCCGCCAGGGCCCGGGAGATCGGTTTGCCGGAGGAACGCATCCGCACCGAGGTTGTCCTCGGTTCACCCGGCGGGGTGCTGGGGAGGCTCAGCGAGGTGGCGGACCTGATCGTCGTGGGCCGGCGCTCCGTCTCCGGGCTGGAGCGAATGTTCGTCGGTTCCACGAGTGTTTCCGTGGTTGCCAGCTCACGCTGCCCGGTGCTGGTGATCTCCGCCGCCGCGCACCCGCAGGACGTCGGGAACAAGAAACTGATCGGGGTCGGGCTCAACACCAGCCGGGTGAACCACTCCACCCTGGCGGCGGCCTTCGAACAAGCCCAGCTGCTCGGTGCCCGGCTCGAGATCGTCCATGCGCTGCAACCACCCATCGGGCTGTTCGGCCCGAAACTCGGGCCCGCCGACCTGGAGGAGTTGATCCGTTTCACCCGGGGCGGCATCGAGGCGATGGCATCGGAACAGACCAAGACCTTCCCCGGCGTGCCCTACGAGGTGGTCGTGGTGGCGGCCACCCCGATCAACGAGTTCGTCACCCGGTCCGAGAACTACGACCTGTTGGTGCTCGGCGCCGGCGAGGAGGCCATCCCGGGTTTCGGGCTGGGTGGCCTGTTGCGCGGCTTGATGGCCCACTCGCTGTGCCCGCTGTACATCACCCACGGTAAGTGAACCCGCAGCCGCGGCTCGCCTTCGACCCGGCGCTGCCGATCTCCGCGGAGGCGCCGGGGATCGCGTCCCTCATCCGCGACCACCAGGTGGTTGTGGTCGCCGGTGAAACCGGGTCGGGCAAGACCACCCAACTTCCGAAGATCTGCCTGCTGGCGGGCAGGGAGCGGATCGCCCACACGCAGCCGAGGCGGATCGCGGCCCGCACCGTTGCGCACCGGATTGCCGAGGAGTGCGGCACGGAGCTGGGGGAGTTCGTTGGTTATCAGGTGCGTTTCACCCGCAGGGTGAGCCGCGCCACCCGTATCAAGGTGATGACCGACGGCGTGCTGCTCAGTGAGTTGGCCCACGACCGCAACCTGGAACGCTACGACACGATCATCATCGATGAGGCCCACGAGCGCAGCCTCAACATCGACTTCCTGCTCGGTTATCTCAAACGGCTCCTGGCGCGCCGGCCGGAGCTCAGGGTGATCGTCACCTCTGCCACCATCGACACAGCCCGGTTCGCCGCCCACTTCGATGACGCGCCGGTCGTGGAGGTCTCCGGGCGCACTCATCCCGTGGAAATCCGCTACCGGCCCGTCGGTGAGGATGTCGACGAAGTGGACGCTGTCGCCGCTGCCGTCGGGGAGCTGGCGGCCACTACGTCCTCGGGGGACGTGCTGGTCTTTCTGTCCGGTGAACGGGAGATCCGCGACGCAGCAGACGCCGTGAACGCCCTGAAACTTCCGGGCTGGGAAACCCTACCCCTGTACGCAAGGCTGGCCGCGGCGGATCAGCAGAAAGTATTCCAGGCCCATTCCGGCAGGCGGGTGGTGCTGGCCACCAACGTCGCCGAGACCTCGATCACGGTGCCGGGCATCCGGTTCGTGATCGACGCCGGCACAGCGCGCATCTCCCGCTACTCGGCGCGCACCAAGGTGCAGCGGCTGCCGATCGAGCCGGTCTCGCGGGCCAGCGCCAACCAGCGGGCGGGCCGCTGCGG
>ERZ773060.617-NODE-617-length-11381-cov-5.08017_pt1 | contig 11381 bp, 7 predicted proteins | sample MGYA00580628_ERZ773060 | MGnify/ENA primary metagenome ERZ773060 (study PRJEB29015, sample SAMEA2738019) | human oral metagenome | biome: human oral; feature: human-associated habitat; material: dental | place: China | collected 2045 ... | reverse complement strand
AGAGAAGCAAAAGATGGGGATGACCAAAATCTAAAAAGAGTGAGGCTGGGACGAAGGCTGAAAATAACGATTATTTTGGGTATGTTTTGCTGGATAATTATGCGATTTGGGCTGTGGCGGATGGATTTGATGAGGAAGAAGGGGCAAAAGTTGCGGCAAGGATTGCTGTGGAATCTGCGATTGAATATTTTATGCTACGTCCACGATTTAACTATGATGTAATAAAGGAAATGATGGATTATGCCAATCTGAAAGTTAAGGAAAAACAGGAAGAAACTCAGAAATATTCTCTTATGCACACTTCTCTTTTAATTATTATAAGTAATTATAATTCAATTTTATATGGAAATATCGGAAATACAAGGTTTTATCATATTAGAGGCGGATATATTATTTCTCAGAGTAGAGATGATACGATAGCACAGCTTTTGGTGGATGAAGAGGCATTGAATATATCGGATATGAGATTTCACAGGCAAAGAAATGATTTGCTGCAGGCAATTGGGGATTTTGGGAAAATTAAGCCAAATATTATAAAAAAACCTGTAGAACTTATGGAAAAAGATGTTTTTTGCTTGACGACTGTAGGATTTTGGGAAAATATTGATGAGTATGATATGGAAAACGACTTGTCCAGATTTGAGGATAAGAAGCAATGGTTAAATTCATTGGAAAAACGGATACTTGCTTCGCTTAGGGATAATATCGAAAATTATACGATTGCACAGGTAGAAGTAGGTGCTGTAGCAACTCCAGAGCCGATGGAAAAGGACAAAAGGAAACTTATTAAAAAAATAATACTTGTAATACTGATTATTGTTATAATTATTTTGTTTGTTGTAATTTGGAATGTAAAAAGGCGAAATGGTATTCTGCAGGCGGCAACACAGTATGAAAAGTTGGCGGATGAGGAGATTTTAAAGAAAAATTTTAATAATTCAATTGATAATTTGAAACTTGAAATTGGAGAATACGAAAAATTAAAGCCAAAAAGCAGGGGAATAATAGGATTTCTTACGAATGCTGAGAAAAAAAGAGCTGATGCAAGTAAGAAAATTGATGAGATAAATAAGAAAATTGGAGAAACTGAGAAGATTAAAAAGGCATTTTCGGATATTAATGAGGGAAATGAAATGTTTAACAGCGGAAATTATGACGAGGCAAACGTAAAGTATCAGCAGGCTAAGTATAACCTGAATGACAACAGCTATAAACGGGATGAACTGAACACGGAAGAGATTTTAACTACATTGGATTCACGAATAAATTCAACTGTGAAATTAAAGGAAGCTAAGGCTTTGGAAACGGCTGGAGATGCAGCGGTTAATGAAGGAAGTTACAATTTGGCAAAGGTTAGTTATAAAAATGCGGCTGATATGTATTTGGCAAATGGAAGGGCAGATTATGTTTCGCAAGTTGAGAAAAAGCTAGAGGAAATAACTGATAAGGAAAAAACAGCGTATAATGGGGCAATGCTTGCTGAAAATAAAGGGGATTCGTTGGCACAAAGCAATATTAATTCTTCAAAGGAGGCGTATTATCAGGCACGACAGATGTATCAGATACTTGGAGATACCGTGAAAGTGGGAGAAATTGACAATAAGATACAGGAACTTAATTCCCAGCAAAATGCTGATTTGCAGACTGCCAATAATCTCGTTCAGGAAGGGCTTTCGCAAATAACTGCTAATAATCCAGCACAAGCAATAAATATTCTAACACAGGCTAAAAATATTTATCAGAAAATGAAAGATACGAATAATGTAAATGCTGTGAGTAAATACATAAATCAGGCACAGGAATTTATTAAATTTGAAAGCCAGAATGCTGAAAAGTTGAAAACACAAGAAATGGAATATTCGGAAAAGTTAAGACAGCAGGAAATTCAGATGCAACAGCAACTGCAGATAAAAGAGGCTGAAATCAAGGCACAGCAGGAAGAAATGGAGCGGGAACAGCAAAGACGTGAAGAAATAACAAGAAAAATGGAAAATGCGTCAAATCTGGAAACACAGGCAGATCAGTTGGCTATAAACGAAAGATTTGAAGAAAGTATTTCAAAATATGAGGAAACGAAGAAACTTCTGGAAGAGGTGAATGCAGATGGGAACTTTGGAAATCAGATGTCTAAAATTGAGGATTTGAATAAAAAAATTGAAAAAAATGAGGGATATTTATTAAAGAGAAAAGCAGAAGAGGATTTTAAGAATAAAAAATGGAAGGAAGCTGTGGAAAAATTTACGCAGGCAAAGGAAAAGCTGGAAAAAAGCGGTACAAAACAAAATGAAATAGCCGAAATTGAGAAAAAGCTGAAAAAGGCTGAGAAAAAGGCGAATAAAAAATGGTGGCAGTTTTGGAAGATTTTTTAAAAGGGAGAAGGGAAAATGGTAAAAAATATAAAATTAAATACTTTCTTTTTTAAGGAATATGCACAAATTGCTGAAAAAAACACTTATTCGGCATATATTCCAAATGAAAGCAAAGGAATATGGTGTATTACTGACTTTGATGAAAAGACAAATGAAAAAATGCAGGAAAAGTTAGAAATATCTCAAAAAATTGAAAAAAGTAATGTTGAAAACAAGAAAATTGATAAGACAAATTTAGCAAAAATTGGAGTTCATAAAATTATTGAAAAATATTTGGAAAATAATGAATTTTCTCTAGAAAATATAAAACAGATTATACAGTCTTCCGTTGATAAAGTGATTTTTGAGAAAACAAAATTATATAAATTTCATAAAGCTGAAAAAGATTTTGATTTAAAAAATTTTTATTCGCAAATTGTTATTATTATTGAAAAAAATAATATGATTGTTGGAAATATGGGGAAAACTGAATTTGTTTTGTATAGGGAAAATAGAATTGTGGAAAAGATAAGTGGAGAGCAAGTCAAAAAAATAAGACTGAAAAAACATGATTATTTGCTGGCTGGAAGTCCTGAATTTTGGAAAGTTGTTAATGAGAGTGAAATTGAGGAGATTTATGTTGATAGGAAAAGTAAATTAAATGTCGAGCAGAATTTAAGTGAACAGATAAAGGCTAGTGAGAAAAAATTGGGAAAAGTGATACCATTTTTGTCAATTTTCGTTGAAGATATTGAAATGGAAAAAAATTATGAATTGTTAGAAAAAGAAATTAATGAGAAAAATCAAAAACAGGAAAAAGTTGTAAAATATATATTTTTGGTTGTAATATTTGTGTTTATGTTTGTTTCTGTCGGGAAAAATATTCAAAAGGGTAACTTAAAAGGTGAAAGAAAAGAAAAAGTAAAAAATATAATGGCTCAGAAAATTATAGAAAAAGCAAATTTGATGAAAGCTAATTTAAACAAACAATCAGAGATAGAAAGAAATAAAGTTAAACAGAAAAATATTGAAGATGAAGTTGAAAAAACTTTGGAGAATAGTAATCTGGTTGAAAATAAGGAAGTAAGAAATAAAAAGATAGAAAATGAAGAAATAGAACAAAACTATGCAGAAAATTTGGAAATTACTCAAAATATTATAAAAACTAAAGAGAAAGGAGCTAAAAAATTAAATAATTCAAGAATAAAAAAGAAAGTTTCTAAAAATAAAAAATATAATAGAAAAAATTTGAATGCAGATAATAGAAATTTTAAGAAAAATTATAAGGTAAAAAGTAATGGGATTTCACAACTTGAAAAGGAAATTGAGAAAAACTGGGAAGTTCTTGGGCGTGATAGGAATGGGAATAATTTCGTGAAAAATAGAGAATTTAAAAGGGAAAAGAAGAATGGATTTTTTATCAAAGGGAATAATATTGAATGGGAAGTATAAAATTTTAAATTATGTAGCTAAAAGTGATTTTTCCAATATTTATATGTGTGAAAATAGACAAAGAGAAAAAGTAATTATTAAAGAATGTTATCCTTCAGAAATTGTTATGAGAAATGGTAAAGAGGTTTTTACTGAGAAGTATAAGAAAGATTTTGAAAATCTGAAAGGGTGTTTTTGGAAAGAAAAATGTATTTTGGAGAAATTTTTGAAAAAATCTAAAAGAAGAAAACGGAAATTTGTGGATGATGTTGTTAAACTTGTGGATTTTTTTAGTGAAAATGGGACAAATTATATTGTTACTGAATATTTTTGTGGAGTTACCTTGAAAAAATATATTTTAGAAAATCGGATAAAAAATGGGAAAATGAGGATAAATCATATTTTGGAAATATTTTTTAAAATTGCTGAAGTAGTTTGTAAAATTCATAAAAAGGGAATTATTCATTGTGATTTGAAGCCTTCAAATATTTTGATTGATATTAGGGAAAATATCAGGATTATTGATTTTGGAGCGAGCTTAAAAAAGAAAGAAAAGATTGAGTTTGTTAAGGTTTCGGAAGGATATTCGCCGATTGAGATTTATTCAGAAAAAGTAGAGATTGATGAAAGAACGGATGTTTATTCACTTGCGGCACTTTTATATTTTATGCTTTGTGGCGTGAAAGTGGATGGTGCAATTAAGAGATTTTATAAGGCAGAACTAGAGTTTGATAGAGAGGTTATTTTGGGATTTGAGAAGATTGAGATATTTAAGGAAGTGGAAGAAGTTATAAAAAAGGGGCTGGAGTTTGACAGGCAGAAAAGGTTTGGAAGTGTTAGGGAAATGATTGAAAAATTGAGAAAAATTTTTGCTTAAAATAAAAATTTTTTAATAGATTTGATTTTATAACAAGCTAGAGAAATTTCAATAAAATCTATGTTTATAACTTCATATTTTGGATTTTAAATTTACAAAATTAAACCAAAACTTGAATTTAAATAAAGTATTTATTATTGATAACTAAAGGGGACAAGGTAAAAATGAGATTATTTTATGAAGAGGAATTGCGAAGAAAATCTTATTATGAGATGTATCAGATTGCAATTGAGGAACATTTGGTAAATGTACATGTGGAAACGCCCACAAGAGAGGAGCTTATCTCACTTTTGATGAAATATAGGGGAGTCAAGGAAAATTACTGTATTGACAAGTATAATAAAAATGGTCTTGTGAATGTTCAGGAACTTTTTGATAATAAACTTGGCGAGAGAATTCATCACGAGAATAAGATACGAGTGCCACACAAGATTATTTTATACAAGGAGCTTGATTTGATGAGGGAAGACAATTATAAAATTGAGATTCCTGAAAATGTGAGCAGTGCAAATGTTTTTCTTATAAATGCAAATAATTACTTGTGTGGGATTTTTCAGCTGGAAAAGGATTTGAATAGCAGAAATAAGTATTTTCTGATTAGTAAAAAGGAATTTTTTAGAGTCGAAACGCTGAGAAATAATAAATTTTCATTTTTGTTCTTTAAAGAAAATGACTTAAAATTTATTCATAAGTTTTATAATTTGAAGGAAGATGAAATGATGCCGCTTTATCCATATCAGATGGATTATTATAAAGTTGAAATTGAAAATTTTGTTGTGAAAAATCTGGAAACTACGAATACGCCACTTTGTATTGATTTTGGGACAGTAAATACGGCTGTGGGGGCGTATCTGGATAAAAATTATGTGAAGGATTTGCCTACTAATGATATTTTGAATGGAAATGTCGTAATAGATGCGATAAATTATGTGAAATTTGATGACGGAGAGAGGCATTACCGTGAGATTTTTCCGACGTTGGTTTATGTTGATGATTGCAGTGATGCTAATAATATTAAGTATTCATTTGGGTATGATGTGATAAGAAAGTTGGAGAGAAATGACTATATTGTCAATGGCTCGATTTTTTACAGCTTGAAAAGGTGGGTTCATGAGCATAATAAACTTGAGAAAATTAATGATGAGTTTGGAAATATTTTGTATGTAAAAAGAAAGGATATAATAAAGGCGTACTTAAAATATGTTGTAAATCGTGCTGAATATATGTTTAAATGCAAATTTAAAAAAATTCACGCTTCCAGCCCTGTAAAATTAAAGGAGCAGTTTTTGACGATGTTTCAGGAAATTTTCATGGTGGAAAATAAATTTAATAAAAATCAGAATTCTGAAATTTCTGAAAAAAATATAATTTCAAGTGAGAAAAATTATGAATATGAGATTATTCGTGAAAATGCGATGGATGAAGCGATTGCAGTGCTGTATAATACAATTGAGATACAGATAAGGAAGGGGAGATATAAGGAAAACGAGGAATATAGTGCTTTAATTATTGATTGTGGTGGCGGAACGACAGATTTGGCGGCTTGTAAGTATGTGATTAGAAAGGATAGGATTTCATATTATCTGGATATAAGGACGAGCTTTGAAAACGGGGATGAGAATTTTGGTGGAAATGACTTGACTTACAGGATTATGCAATTTTTGAAAATTGTGCTTGGGGCAAAGTATTCTGAAGATAGGGTTGTTTCTATTAATGATTTGATAAAATATGACAATGATATGATTTACAAGGTAATTGATGACAGCGGTGTTGAGAAGATTTTTGAAAATATGAATTTGGAATATGAAAAGTATGAAAATGTAATTCCCACAAAATATTCGCAGTTTGAGAATAAAATGAGTGAGGAATATCAGAAAATACGGAATAACTTTTATATGTTATGGGAAGCCGCTGAAAATCTTAAAAAAGAATTTTTTACATCCGATGGAAGACTGCGGACACGTTTTGATGTGCCCAGAAATTATGAAAAACGGAATGATATTCATATAACGCAGTTGAAAAGCTGGAAAATTCATATTTATAAAAATGGAATATTTACCACAATAACAGATTATCCAAGACATATTTTTACTATAAAAGAAATTGAAAAAATCGTAAAAGCTGATATTTACGGAATGCTCAGAAAATTTTTGAATACGTATTATAAGGAAGGGCTGCTTTTTGAATATTCATTAATAAAATTAAGTGGGCAGTCAACGAAAATCAGTACATTTCAGGAAGTACTAAAGGAATTTGTGCCGGGAAAGATGATTGAATACAAGGAACTGAGCCATCGTGATGATTACGAGCTAAAACTGAACTGTCTGGATGGAGCTATAAAATATCTGGATTATAAGCGTTTTGGGCATATAGATGTGGAAATTGTGAATGAGGTTCCGCTTGTGCCGTATTCTGTGTGGGTGGAAAAATACGATGGGGAAAAAGTGGAAATGATACAGACTTCACGAAAGGCTGATGTTCTGATTGGACAAATTGACAAAAAGATTTCTGCTGAAGAACTAAAAATTTATGTTTATACTGCAGAAGGCGAATTGAAAAAAGAGATGATTTATAAAAATGAGGATAATTATGAAGAAATGGATGCACAGGAAATTTTGCCTGAATTTACAAATATAATTTCTCAAAATGATACCGATACAATTCAAAATAACACAGTAAGATTTTTTATTTATACTGATTTGAATAACTGGGGATTTTTTGTCGTTCCAATCCAAAGGAAATCGGATCAGCTTTATCTTGGACGAAAGGAATATTTCCCTTATGAAGATAATTTAAGTGAAAATTCCTATTTTGATGGAAACCACTAAAAAAGGAAGAGAAATTTGAGAAAAAAAGATGAGATAATTTGGATAATGCCCGCAATTTTTATTTTTATTATTCTTTTTATGATAAAATTCTGTACTCCCAAAATTAATCAGAAATATGTTATTGAAAAAATAACACGTGAAAATCTTGAACTTTTTGTGGATATGAAAGGAACTGTTGTTGCACATAATATTACTAAAATTGGACTGGATGTGAATTTATCCGTTGATGATGTTTATTACAAGGCTGGAGATTTTGTAAAAAAGGGCGATGTAATAGTGAACTTTAGCGATTATCAGAAAAATGGATTGAATGAAAAACGTATGTTATTAGTGATTAAAAATCGGGAATTACGAAATTTGGAAAAACAAAAGGAATTGGGAGCTGATGTTAGTCATAAAATTCAGGAATTACGTGGAGAAATATCAGGATTGGAAATTGAAATTAAAGATGAAATGAGAAATACAAGATTGGTTCAGAGAAGTGTAAGAAGTCCATTTGATGCTTATATTGTGAAAATTAATGCAGTGAAAGGCGGAATTACAAACAAAAATGAGCCTATTTTGATTCTTGCTAAAAGAGAAGATTTAAAAATAGTTAGTGAAAGCGCGAAAAGTGAGAAAGTTAAAAATCTGAATATTGGAAATGTTGCCAAAATTAGTATTTTTAGGAGAAAAGATAAAAAAATTGGAGAAGAAAAAACACTTGAAGAATTAATTGAAATGAAAAATGATAAAAATAAGGAAATTTTGCGAGATAAGGATAAAATAAAAGAGAATTCGGAATTATTTTCTGAAAAAAAGGTTATTGAAGCAGAATTATTTAAGATCAATAAAATTGCGGATATGAATGTATTTGAGTTTTTGCCAACTTTATTTAAGGATTTGTTTTTAAACGAGCAAGTGGATATTCGTGTGATTTATAAGAAAAAAGAGAATATTCTAGCTGTTCCAAAAAAGGCTGTTATTTTTAAAAATCAAAAAAACTATATTTATTTGATTGATAAGAATAATTTGGTTAAAGAAAAGGAAGTGTTTATCGGAATGGATAATGGAGAGAAGATTGAAATTTTTGGAATGGATATTGGAGAAGGAATCGAGATTATTGGGAATCCTGATGATAAAATTGGGAATAATGTGATTGTGGAACGAAAGAATGTTAAGGATGAGGAAATTGAAAAGAAGAAAAAGTTGGAAAGGTTAGAGCAGGAAAATGAAAAGCTGGGAAATAGAATGGATGAGAATGAGAGGGAGATTATCAGACTGAAGAGAAAATAAAATCAGGATTTTTTTATCCTGATTTCCAGCTATATTTTTTAAATTTGTGAAAAATAAAAGAAAAAGTTTTTAATTTATACTCAAGCCTATTTTAAATTAAACTGCTAAAATTATATAAATTTATGGTTTGAGTAAAATAGTCATAGCTTTTGAGTTTAGTTTTAAATAAGTTTTACTATAGATTATTAGTCTTAGTAATTTTTCCTTCTTCGCTGATAGAAAGCCCGTTTCCATTTGGAAAATCAGATTTATTCAAGGAAATTATCTTTTTTATTGCTAATTTTTCTGAATCTATAAAAGGACCTAAACTTCTGTAAGTTTGTCTTACTGGAATAATTTCTCCAGAAATAAAATCTCCTTTATTATTTATTTTGATTTTAAAAATAGGTGCAATTCCCATTGAACCAGAAACGTTTATTTTTCCAAAAGTTGCAAAATTTCCTCCACTATATGAAATAAATTTATTTTTGTAAAGTTCGACTGCTCTTGTAACATGAGGGCCTTGCCCAAAGATTACATCAGCTCCATTGTCTATGGCAAAATGGGCAAACTCATAAACATTTCCTCTATCTTCGCCATGAAAAATTTCATGTCTTTTAGTAATGTGTTCAGCATTAGCACCTTCGGCTCCAGCGTGAAACATAACAATTACAATATCAACTTTTGATTTTAATTCAGAAATAAGTTTTTTTGCATAATTATAATCATTTAGTTTTACAGTAGCTGAATTTGGAGAAAATGAAATAAATCCAAATTTTTTTCCATTTTTTTCTAAAATCGTACTTTCAGCAATATCTTTAATTCCAGAATATTTTATACCTAAGGTATCAAGATTTTTCATAGTTTCCTTAATTCCGATTTCTCCAAAATCATTACTGTGATTATTGGCAATGCTCAAATAGTTGAATCCAGCCTGTTTTAAATATGTCCCATATCTTGAAGGCATACGAAAAGCATAACACACATTTGGATTATTACAGCTTTTGGGAGTTCCGCCTGTATCAAATAGTGTTCCTTCCAGATTTCCTGCAGTTATGTCAGCATTTTTCAGTATATTTTGCGTATTTTCAAGAATATTGGCATCATTTTCAGGAAGCAGATATTTAAAAGGATAATTTGATCCAAGCATTATATCTCCTACACCAATTATTGTAAATTCTGTCTTTTCATCAGATTTATCATTTTTTTGAGTATTTGATTTTTTAGCGTCGGTTGTTTTTTCAAAATTAATAAATTTATTCCTAAAATTTTTAAAATTGGGATTTATTATGATTACAAGTATAGAAACTAAAATAATAAATAAAATTAATAATATATATTTTTTCATAAAATCCTTTCATAAATATTTTTTATAATTCAATTATATTTTACATATGTTTATTATAAAAAGCAAGAGGCACTAAGCTTTAAAATAAAAAAATTTGACAATAAATAATAATTTTGATACCATTTAAAAGTAGAATAAAAAAACTGGGAAAGAAGGAGAGTATATGTCAAGTATTATAATTCCAAAAAATTATGATTCCAAATACGGAATTATGGAAACAGAAATTGCCATAAAAGTGGCGAAAGACTGTTTTGAGAGAGAACTTGCAAAAGCATTGGATTTAACAAGAATTTCAGCACCTATGTTTGTTAGAAAGTCTGCTGGGATTAATGATAATCTAAATGGAGTCGAACGTCCTGTGGCTTTTGAAATGAAAGAAATGCCAGATACTACATTGGAAATTGTGCATTCACTTGCAAAATGGAAAAGAATAGCATTAAAGCAGTATGGTGTAGAGGCTGGAAAAGGTATTTACACAGATATGAATGCCATTAGAAGAGATGAAGATCTAGATAACACTCATTCAATTTACGTGGATCAATGGGACTGGGAAAAAGTTATCTCAAAAGAGGATAGAAATTTAGAGTTTTTAAAAGAAACTGTAAAAAAAATCTATCAAGTCTTTTTAAATACAGAAAAAGAATTGACAGATAAATTTAGCAAATTTGAAAAATTTTTACCTAAGGAAGTAACTTTTATAACTTCACAAGAATTAGAAAATTTATATCCTGAATTGACTCCAAATGAAAGAGAAGAAAGATTTGCAAAAGAAAATGGTGCAGTATTTATTATGCAAATTGGAAAAATGTTAAATTCTGGACAAAGACATGATGGGCGTGCTCCAGATTATGATGATTGGGAACTAAATGGAGATTTGATTATGTGGAATCCAGTTCTTGATAGTTCGTTAGAATTATCATCAATGGGAATCCGTGTAGATAAAGAGGCGCTAGAACGTCAATTGAAGGAATTGAACTTAGAAGAACGAAAAAATCTTGATTTTCATAAAATGCTTTTAAATGATGAATTACCGTTAACAATCGGTGGAGGAATCGGACAGTCGAGAATTTGTATGTTCTTGTTACAAAAAGCGCATATTGGAGAAGTTCAGGCTTCTGTTTGGACTCCTGAAATTGTAAAAAAATGTAAAGAAAATGGAATTAATCTTTTGTGGTATTAAGATAAAAATATAAATCAAAAAGAAAAAAGTGAATTACTAATTAATTTTAGTTTTTCACTTTTTATATTGTTTTTATTTTTTTATAAACTTAAGATAAATCAAGTTTAACACAATT
>ERZ773060.614-NODE-614-length-11400-cov-6.24857_pt1 | contig 11400 bp, 12 predicted proteins | sample MGYA00580628_ERZ773060 | MGnify/ENA primary metagenome ERZ773060 (study PRJEB29015, sample SAMEA2738019) | human oral metagenome | biome: human oral; feature: human-associated habitat; material: dental | place: China | collected 2045 ... | reverse complement strand
ACCAGCAGTGCCACTACACCCCCGACTACTGGCGCAACTACACCGTGATCGGCACGGAGGGTCGCATCGAGAACTTCGGTGATTACGAGGGTGGTCACATCAAGCTGTGGAATCGGCGCCACCTCTACGACCCTGAGGGCGACGCCCGGTTCCCGATCAAGGGCGACGACAAGGGACACGACGACGCCGACGTCCTGACGATCAGCGAGTTCGTCTCCTTCATCACTGACGGCACCCCGACCGACACGTCCCCGCTGGGCGCCTGGTATGCCGTCGCCGCGGCCATCGCCGCCACCGATTCCCTCCGCAACGGCTCTTCTCCCCGGGACATCCCGGAGCTGGACCCGGACATCGTCACCTACTTCACCAACAACCAGGTCAAGTGACCACTGATCAAAAGGAGAGAATCCGATGAAGCGTCGCACCTTTCTGGCCGCCGCCTCGGCGCTCGGAGCGGCGTCCACCCTGTCGGCCTGTGCTGGACAGGAGAAATCCGGCGAGGAGCTGAACAAGGACACCAAAGCTGAGCTGACCCTGTTCTACTGGGACAAGAACCAGACTCCCACCGTCGAGGCCAACATCCAGGCCTTCACCAAGGAGTATCCGAACATCACGATCACCCCCTCGGTGGCGGCCTACAAGGACTACTGGACCAAGCTGCGCACCCAGGCCGAGGGCGACCAACTGCCCGACGTGTTCTGGATGAACGGACCCAACATCCAGCTCTACGCCTCCAATGGGATGCTCGCCGAGATCGATGATCTCAAGGACGTCGCCTGGGACAAGTACCCGAAGGCGCTGGTGGATCTCTACACGGTGGAGGGCAAGAAGTACGGCGTACCGAAGGACTACGACACCATCGCCTGCTTCATCAACAAAGAGATCTTCGCCAGGGCCGGGGCGCAGGTACCCACCGGGGAATGGACGTGGGAGGAGCATCACGCCGCCGCCAAGGCCATCGCCGATGCCCAAGCCGGGTTCGGTGTGGTCGTGGGGCTCGACGACGGACAGGCCAGCTACTACAACACCATCCACCAGGCCGGTGGATACGTCATCAAGGACGGCAAGTCGGGCTTCGATGATCCCAAGAGCATCGAGGGTGTGCAGTACTGGGTGGATCTGGTCAAGGACGGCTCGATGCCTGACATGCAGGTTCTCGCCGACACCCCCGCGAAGCAGCAGTTCCTCAACGGGAAGGCCGGCATCATGTGGGCCGGTTCCTGGCACGTGAAGGAGCTACGCAAGCAGTTCACCGGTGACGAGGTCGTCGTGGTCCCGCTGCCGAAGAAGGAAACCCAGGCCACCATCATCCATGGTCTGGCCTACGTCGCCTCGGCGAAGTCGAAGAACCTCACTGCTGCCAAGGCGGTGGTCAGGGCGTTCAGCAGCCAGGCAGCGGCTGAGACCGAAGCGGCCAACGGCACCGCGATCCCGGCTTTCAGCGGCACCCAGGCCAAGTGGCTGGAGCAGGCCCCCAGCTGGAACATCGACGTGTTCACCAAGGCCGCAGAAACCTACGCGGTGCCCTACCCGGTCTCGAAGAACACCTCCGCCTGGGCCGACAAGGAAACCAGCCTCAGCGAGGTGTTCACCGGCAAGGTGACCGCCGAGGAGGGCTGCAAGAAACTGGCCGCCGACATGAACACGGCGCTTGGTCAGGAGTGAAGGAGTAAACGGAAATGACCGTCGACAGGAGTGACGGAGCGAAGGCATCGTACTCCCGGCGACGTCGCGTCAACCCGATGTCGGCAGGGGCCTGGCCCCTGCTGTTCATCGGGCCCCTGATGCTCGGCGTCCTCATCTTCTACTATTTTCCGATCATCGGAAATTTGTACACGTCGCTGACTAGGAGCAATGCCTTCGGCGGCGATCAGAAGTTCGTCGGGCTGGACAATTATTCTTCCCTTTTCTCCCGCCCTGATTTTCCCTCCGCGATGATCAACACCCTCTTCTACACAGCCGTGGTGCTGTTGGCTGTGCCGATCTCGGTGGTGATCGCATCGCTGCTGGAACTTCCGGGCTTGAAGGGACGCGCCGTCTACCGGGTGTTGTTCTTCATGCCCTACCTGGCGATGCCGGTAGCGATCGTGCAGGTGTGGCGGCTTTTCTACAATGGCAACTTCGGGTTGCTGAACCAGATGCTGAAGACCATCGGGATATCGGACCCGCCCTACTGGCTGTCAACCCCCGGGGTGGTCATGTTGGCCGTCGCGATCTTCGGGATCTGGGGGTCGATCGGGTTCAACGTCATCATCCTCTCGGCGGGCCTGAAGGCGATTCCGAAGGAACTCTACGAGGCGGCTCAGATCGACGGGGCCAGTTCCTGGCACCAGTTCAAGAGCATCACGGTCCCGCTGCTGACGCCATCGATCTTCTTCCTGACGATCATGCAGGCCATCGGTGGGTTCCAGCTGTTCGACGCCCTCTACGCGATGCTGGGCGCAGGCAATCCCGCCGCCAACTCGTCGCGGTCGCTGGTTTCGTTGTTCTACCAGGAGGCCTTCATCAACAACAACCGGGGGGCCGGGGCCGCGGTTTCCATTCTGATCCTCGCGCTCGTCGGCGTGGTAACAGCAATTCAATTCTGGGGACAGAAGAAGTGGGTGCACTATGTCTGATCGACCGCGCAAGGGCATGCACAAGCAGAGCCGCCTTTTGCCCGCCCACATCGTCTTGGCCCTCGGCGGGTTGACCATGGTCTTCCCGTTCGTGTGGCAGGTGCTGATGTCGCTGTCGACGAACGCCGAGATCCAGGCGGTGCCCCCGCAGTTCCTCCCGGCCTCACCGCAGTGGGGCAACTACGCGGAGGTCCTCGCTAGGATTCCGTTCCTGTCGCAGTTCTGGACGTCGTTCCTGATCACCGCGCTCCGCACGGGAGCCCAGTTGATCCTGTGCTCGATGGCCGGTTATGCCTTCGCCCGGATGCAGTTCAAGGGTCGCAACGTGCTGTTCGGATTGCTGTTGGCGATCCTCATGATTCCCAGCCAGGCGTTCCTGATTACCCAGTACCAGATCGTCAAGGGACTCAACCTGCTGGAGACCCCGTGGGGCATCGTGTTGCCGGGCCTGTTCTCAGCCTTCGGGACATTCCTGATGCGACAGGCGTTCATGTCGCTGCCGAAGGAGCTGGAGGAGGCGGCACGACTGGACGGCTGCAATCCCTGGCAGGTGTTCTGGAAGGTGATGTTCCCGCTGGTCAAGCCCAGCCTGTTCGCCGTCGCCATCACGACGGTGCTGTGGAGCTGGAACGACCTGTTGTGGCCGCTGATCGTGACCACCCGCGAGTCGAACATGCCGCTCAGCGCCGGCATCGCGACCTTCGCAGGCCAGCACACCTCCGATTGGAACCTCATGATGGCCGCCTCCGCCATGGCCATGGCGCCGATCTTCGCGTTGTTCTTCTCCATGCAGCGCAAGGTCATCGAGGGGCTCGCTACCTCTGGGTTGAAGGGCTGAGCTCTTTCCGAGGCCCACAGCGGGCCTGTGAGGCAATCCGCCAGGTTTTCACTCGAAGGCGATCTCCAGTTCCTCCGCGACCTTGTGGAGGCGCTTGTCGCGGGTCCACAGGCACGCCCCGGGCACCACGAGAACAGAGCCGATGAGACTGACGTCCACCAGGCTCAGGCCTCGGCCCCACAGTCGCCTGGAATCGACGAGGTGCAGCAGCTCATCGTCACGGAGGCTGGGGAATCGATACAGGTTGGACAGGTATGACGTGCGCACCGAACGGGCGGGCATGGAACTCAGCGACAGCTCCCCGATGACCATGGCGTGGCAGCCCGCCTCGTCGCCGCGCAGCAGGCGCACCAGGCGCAGGTCGCTGCGACGGAAATGGTCGATCCAGACGGAAGTGTCGACGAGGATCACTTCGCGAGGTCCCCGATGTCCCGGGTCCGCGACGATGCCTGTGCGTCTGGCTCGGTACCGCCGAGGGCGGCCAGCCGGCGGGCGCTTTCCACGCGGATCAACGTCTCCAGGCCTTCACGAAGCAGGACGGAGCGTTCCTTGACACCAGTCAGTTCCTGGGCGCGCGCCACCAGATCGTCGTCAATGGTAACGGTGGTTCTCATGAGTCGTCCTCTCCGGCATCAAACGTAGCATCAGCTGATGCACGCAATGGCTCCCCACCCACGATCGAAGCACACGACGGGGTCGCTTCGTGTGGTGTGAGCAAAAATCCTTCCGCCCGCCCCGAGACACGGAACATTCGTCTGAGCGCCTCCCCGTCGACTCAGCCGGGCAGCGTCTCGGCGATGACCGCCCACACCGCCTGCGCTATCTCCCGGGTGCGGTGCGTCGCGCCGAGGAGTTCGTTCCCACGGTGGAGGCGAGTCTTTGGGAGGGGGCCACGCACTCGCTGCCCCTGGAGGAACCGGAGAAGGCCGGAGCTGCGGTTCTCGACTTCATGAACCGCCACGAGAACCCGTGAGAGCGAGGACTCATGCGGGCAGGGCCGCTGCCGCCTCCATGAGCATCCATCCTGAAAGCTGCACCGACAGGTCGCGTTCCGTGGTCCACTGGCGCCGTGCGGGTTTCTGCGCGGGTTGGTTCCACTCGGGCCCGAAGCTCGGCAACCCGTCCGCGTCCTTGGCCGCGTTGCGCCAGGCAGCGTCCGCGGAGGAACGCACCATGTGGGCGGCGAGCTGACGGGTATCGTCGCCACCCTCGAACCGGTTGGCCACGAGCGTCAGGTAGCGGGCCAGGATCCCAGCGAACAGACCGCCATCGCCTCCTCCTTGACCGGTGAGCACCCCGTCGGAGTCGCTGAGATGCCGCCACGTGGCGGAGACCAGGTCTGCGATCCGACGTGGGGAGTCCGGCCCCATCACCTCCAGCTCAGCACCCAGCACGATTCCCTGGCAGTAGGTGTAGACGGTGGCGTCGAGACGCGCTCCTTCCTGAGAGGTCACCACCCCGTCGGCCACCAGCCCGCTGCCGAGCATCAAGTTTTTGGCAATCCAATCGGTGATCCGCATCGCTTCGTCGCGATATCCGGCGCGGGCCAGCATGATGGCGACCGGCCCGTTGGCGGGGGCGTTGAGGAAGTCGTCTCCGATCCGCCAGGGCACCACGCCCTCGGGTCGGATCGCACCGCGGCAGGCCCGAATGATGGAGTCGACGCTGACCGAGGTCCCGAGGACATCGTTGCCGCGCTGGAGGGCAAGTCCCCACCAGGCCATGTCGTCGTAGTAGCTATTCGTGCGTTTGAAGCCGTTGCGGATCACACTGGCGCGCACCATTTTCCGCGCCAACTGGGCCCGGGTCTCTTCGGGGTGACGCATCTGGGCGTCGATGATGCAGTCGAACAGGTGCGCCTGCCACCAGTATTGCCATGCCAGGAACAGCCGGTGGGACAGCTTCACCGGGTGGGATACCATCCCGAGTCGGGTCCCGGGAAGCGCCCAGAGACGTCGGATGCTGCGGGCACACACGATACGTTCCGCCAGCGCGGCACGCTCGGCGGGACTGGAGATCTGCATTTCATCCTCCTGTTCCCCACGGGGATGGTCATGGCCCAGTTAACCAGCGAGCCCCGTCACAGGGTGCCGGTTCGGGAGAAAGTCATCGCACCCGAAGCTTCCACACCGATCAGATTGTTACACAATCAAAAAAATGCCGTGGCGACTGGCCGTCCACAACGGGCAGCCGCCACGGCAGTTTCTATGTCTCGACGGTGTGGTCAGTCATCGAAGTCGTGACCGGCGGCCTCTGCCTCCTCGATGAGGGCGACCATTGCGTCGTCCTCCACCAGGTACGGGGCGAGGGCGGCCAGGAAGGCATCGAGCTCCGCTGGAGTGCCCTGGGCCGAGAACATGCTGCCCTCGGGGTCCATGCTGACCTCGGGCGCCCGGCCCTGAGAGATGAGCCAGTTCGCCACGCCCTCCCAGAAGTAGCCGTTGGGTTCGTGATCGTGGGCCTCGACGACCTTCCACGTGGGGGGTGCGTCGCAATCGAAGAAAACGGAACGGCTGCCGTCGTCGAGATCGATGGACTTCACGAAATCCGGGATTGCCTCAGACACTGCTCACTCCTTGTCGTGGTGATGATGGGACTGTTGTCCGTCGCACAGTGTGGCAGGCCACAGCCCGGCAGGATCATGCGGGTTGAGGTGCACGGTCTCCCCCTTTCCACCCATGCCTCTTGCAGGCAGCCTCCGCCCGGTAGATTGATGTCCGGGAAATCCTGAGTGATCGTGTCGTAGCCGCGACTCCCGGAAACGGATGCCGGGAGCCCGTCCTGTCTGGTGCAGGACCGCTTGCAGCGAGAACATGTCGTTCAGCGTTTCCCAGGTTCGTGGCCATTTGGAACCACACGAGGCGAGAGGCGCGTTGACATGCAGCAGTCGGGATTCACACTGGACACCGGTTCTCGGAAAACTGTTCTGGAGATCAGCGCCCGCGGTCGGCTGGTGCTCACCAATCCGGTGTCGAACCGTGGCACCGCGTTCACCGACGCCGAGCGGGAACAGCTCAACTTGGCGGGCCTGCTGACCAATCGGGTATCGAGCATCGAGGAGCAGCTGCAACGCACCTACGGCCAGTTCAGCCGCTGTCCCTCCCCGTTGTCGAAGTTCATCTACCTGTCGCAACTGCGGGACCGCAACGAGGTGCTGTACTACCGTCTGGTCAGCGAGCACCTAGAGGAGATGCTCCCCATCGTCTACACCCCCACCATCGGGGAGGCCATCGAGAGGTTCAGCCACGAGTACGTCGGCACCCGGGGCGTGTTCTTGTCCATCGACCACCCCGAACGGATCGAGGAGTCGCTGCTCAACTTCGAACTGCCTCCCGAGAACGTCGACCTGGTGGTGGTCACCGACTCCGAGGGGATCCTCGGCATCGGTGATCAGGGGATCGGCGGCATTCAGATCGCCATCGGGAAGCTGGGGCTGTACACCGCAGCAGCGGGCATTCATCCGCAGCGCGCCATTCCGGTGGTCTTGGACGTCGGCACCGACAACTTGGGGCTGCTGCACAGCGACCGCTATCTGGGGGAGCGTCACGCCCGGGTCCGTGGTGACCAGTATGACGAGTTCATCGACCGCTTCGTCCGGGTGGTCACCGAGGTGTTCCCCAACGCGATGATCCACTGGGAGGATTTCGGTGTCGCCAACGCCCACCGCATCCTGCAGCGCTACGCCACGGAGATCTGCACCTTCAACGACGACATCCAGGGCACCGCCGCTGTCGTCCTGGCCGCTGTGATTGCTGCTGTGCGACGCACCGGGATCCCGCTGCGCAAGCACCGGTTCGTGATCTACGGGGCCGGGACTGCGGGCATCGGGATCGCCGACATGATCCAGGGCGCCCTCAGCGCGGCAGGCCGTGAGCCGGGTCAGTTCTACGCCTTCAACCACAACGGGTTGATCATCGAGGACAGCTCCGGGACGCGGGAGTTTCAGAAGCCCTACGCGCGGCCCCGCTCCGAGATCGATGGCTGGGACGTCGCGGATCCGCATCGGGTGAACCTCCTGGAGACCGTCCGGAATGCCCAGCCCACCATTCTCATCGGCGCCTCCGCGCGCGCCGGGGCGTTCTCGGAGGAGGTAGTGCGGGAGATGCACTCGTACTGCGAACGTCCGGTGATCATGCCACTATCTAATCCCACCGACCGCTGCGAGGCCCGCCCCTCGGATCTGCTCGACTGGACCGACGGCAAGGCCCTGATCGCGACGGGCAGCCCGTTCGAGCCGGTGCGGCGCGGCTCTGTGCATCACACGATCGCGCAGGCCAACAACGCCCTCATCTTCCCGGGCCTGGGGCTGGGGGTGTCGGTGGTGCGGGCCAGGCTGGTTAGCGAGGAGATGATTTACGCGGCAGCTCAGGCGTTGGCCGGGCTCGTCAACGAGCACCAGCCGGGGGCGTCGCTGCTGCCGACCATGCGCGACCTTCGGATGGTGGCGGCGACGGTGGCGAAGGCGGTGGCGGAGACCGCCGAGTCGCAGGGGCTGGCCCGGCGTCCGCTGACCAACCCGATCCAGGACATCTACGAGCGCATGTGGAAACCGGAGTATCCGGAGTTGCGCATCGTGTGATCCGGCGCGTTCACGGGATTCCTGCCAGTCGGTTCAACTCTGCGCGTCAAGACCGCGGTTCCCCTGCGCACCGCACCGACTTTTTCAGTATTCAGTCATCGTGTTCAAACCCGCATTCACGAATCAATTCGGGAGTATTCTGCGCTCACACCACCAGGTGGGCCATCACGAATCACAGGAGAACACGGTGTCTCGGATTTTATTCGTTTCCCGACGGACTGCCGCGCTGGTCGCGACACTGATATCGGCTTTTCTCCCACTGACCGGTTGCACGATCTACACCACCGCTCCCCCGCCCGCGACGACGACCACCGCTGAGGGACGCAGAACGATCACCAGCACGGAAGGAATCGGGGACTCCGATACCCACAATCCCGAAGCACGCGACACTCGGACCCAGAAACCAGCCACCCCCACGGCCAAGGAGACGAAACCGAACAACCCAGGAATCTATCCCGGCGCCGGCGGTCCCCGACCAGCCCACGCCACTCTCATCACAGCGGTCTACCCGGTGGAAGGTGTCGCATCCGTCCCCATCATGGCTGTCATCAAAACCCCTTCAGGAAACATCGGCTGCGAGATCACTCCGGATTACGCTGGTTGTGGAATCCAGAGCTACAAATCGGATCAGCCATATGGCAGCGTAAATGGCATACCACGGTGGTGGGTGCCCATTGATGGGTCCGTCGAGAAAGTGGAGGCGGTACGCCACCATCTGTTCTCGAATCCCGACCGCGAACCCCAGGTTGTTCCCTATGGCACCGTCGTCTACTACGAGAGCTATGTGTGCGCCTCCGAGGAGAACGGACTGACCTGCTGGAACAGCGATACCGGCCACGGCGCCTTCATGAATCGCGACGGAGTCACCACTTTCTAACCAATACCACGGCATCCCCTTGGGGAGTGCCGGCACCCACTCGAAGAAGCTCGCGTCTCATGCACACAGATGAAGCTTCCGGACGCCCCACCCCACCGGCGAGCACCGTTATGCTTGGGGTACCGCGCAGAGTGCCCGACAAGAGACCCGCGGTGGCGTGAGCCGCTGCGAGACCTGTGGTCGTGTCGCATCCCCTAGGGAGCACTCGCAGGGGTTTGACTAGGCGTTTTACCCCGTGACAACTCAACAGAGTGGTGTTGCCGGGGTCTGCGGGGAGGAGCGCTCGCAGACGTTGGTAAAGTCCCTTGTCAGGACCGCCTTCCGAGGCGAGCCATTGTTCCGGTCTCTAAGACCGGACTCCTTTGCGATTCGCCCAGCCCCTCGGGACTCAGCCTCCGGACTCTAATGCTCCGGTTTTCAGCGTGGTGTATATATTGCAGCTGAGCTGCTCAGACGGCTAGGTGGTGAGATATCTCTAGGCAATCACGCTTCGGGTTTCCTGTGCGTCTATCGGCATCTTGTGGGTTCCGGGGCGGGGCTGCGGTGCTCTTTGTTCCCTGCGACACCACTCGAACCCATCATTGGGTTTAGCGAGTTTGCGTCCTACCCATGCTCACGATGCAGCCTCACCCCTTCAAGGTCGATGCCGGCACGGGTTCTTGTGCCACACCGCCGTCACGATTCGCGGCACCTCAGCCATGCCCGCACATCGCGTCCAGACGCCTAATTCTTCGCCTCCATCCCACCCCGCAGGTGATGTCCTGCGGGGCGGTGCTGTGTCACGGGAACCACGCACGCATCTGCACTGAACCCACCCGACGATTGGGGAGAACGGCACTGCCTGCGAACCCTTCGCGAGCCATGACGACGCATCCCCGCCTCGGCTCACACCCGAGGAGGCGGTTCACCCGCCAAGCGGTTTGACCATGATCAGGCAAGGGGTGTCCTCACCCCACAGGTCGGTTTCCTCCAGGGCCAGGAATCCCATTTTTTCGTAGAAACGACGGGTGTGGGCATAGCCAGGATCCGGATGCGACGGGCCGAGGGTTTTGACCTCCAGCAACCGGACACCCCCTTCCCGGGCATCGCGCTCGATGGCCTCAAGCATCGCGCTCCCGACCCCGCGACCGTGATGAGCACGTTCAACCACCATCAGGTGCACCTCCGCGACGTGCGGGAAATGCCGAGTCACGAGGGTCACCCCGATAATCACTCCCCTGGCGTCACGGACCGTCCAGGTTTCCAGCTCTCGGGCATCCACGACATACGCGGCATTCGCGTCCTCACGTCCGAACCATTCCGGGACACCGGCCAGCAACCGGGCAACGTCACCGGGAACGGGAACATCACGCCGCGCACACCACTAATCGGTCACGCACCGCCTCCTGGGACGGCGGAGCACCAGCCCGGGGAACGGGTGGCTACGCGCCGTTCAATTCGTCGGATTACGGGAGGCACCTCATTCCGTCGGCTCATCCGCCTGATCGCGAAGATATTCCGTCGCCGCTTGGTCCCCAAGATAGGCGCCATACGCGACGGTACCGACAACGGCCATGACAATCGTGTAGAAGCCCGTTGAAGCGGTTTGGTAAGAAAAATACGGAATCAACACCCACAGGGAGGAGAAGCAGGCTATGAACCCTGATATATGGACATACTTGGCAGCTCGGACGTGCGCCACGTGCCACGCCTCTCGGCTCGCCATGGTACTGATCGTCCGAATGCCAATCTTCTCCCCGCGTTTGAAGTTTCTACCGCGGATATAACGCGCCAGATAGAACATGAACCATCCCGCGAAGATCATGACCCCCGCCAGGACAACCCGGCTCAGCCACTCCGCAATCGCCAGCTCCTCTTCCGGGGTCACCGCACCTCCTCTCACGCCGCCAGCTGGCGGTCTAGAACATCGGCCCACAGGGACGCCACCCCGGGACCATGCCCGTCAGAAGCCCCAACGAGCACTAGTTGATTATTGAATTAAGTCGCGTTGCGCATCGAAAAACGTGCATTCACCAAGGTACATACCCGCCACGAAGACTCGTCTATACACCAAGGATCACACCGCGGAGAACTTTCGTTTGTTAACGAAAGTTCAGTCCCGGTGTTCCTATGTTAGTTTTTCAACTTCAGGAGGAGACCAAAAAAATGATTTAGCCACCTCACAGGGATAGACTATCGGGCATCAGGTTCTCGCCACGAGGATAACGAGAAGGAAATTTTCGGAACCGGGCATCGGAATTGTTGCGCCACGCCACCCGAGGCCTTCCCCACACTCCGACCGAGCGCCTGAGGGTCGATCACAACGACCCCGGGTGGATCCGTTCGGCTCAAACCGGGTCCATCCGATTCCCACACGGCGATGCCCCGGCGGCCGGTCGACCTCCGGGGCATCGCGACCCACACCGATCACCCGATCAGCACATCGCCACTTTGTTACCGACCATTTGGTCGGTAAAGTGTGTCGGCATGACCACATCCCGGAGCACCC
>ERZ773060.613-NODE-613-length-11409-cov-4.95517_pt1 | contig 11409 bp, 10 predicted proteins | sample MGYA00580628_ERZ773060 | MGnify/ENA primary metagenome ERZ773060 (study PRJEB29015, sample SAMEA2738019) | human oral metagenome | biome: human oral; feature: human-associated habitat; material: dental | place: China | collected 2045 ... | reverse complement strand
TCAAAGATATACTCAAACCTATTTTAAATTAAACTGCTAAAATTATATAAATTTATGGTTTGAGTAAAATAGTCATAGCTTTTGAGTTTAGTTTTAAATAAGTTTTACTATAAAATAGCTTGAAAAAATATAAAAACAAAAGAAAAGTAGGAGAATAGATAAATGGGAATAATTTTTACAATAGTAATTTTGGGATTAATTGTATTTTTGCATGAATTGGGGCATTTTGCAACGGCTAAATATTTTAGGATGCCTGTTACTGAGTTTGCGATTGGAATGGGGCCAAAGATTTTTTCATTAAAAAAGAATGAGACGACTTATTCAATCAGAATTTTACCTTTAGGAGGATTTGTTAATATTGAGGGAATGCAGCCTGAAAGATTTGATTTGGAAGCATTTAAGAAGGAAAAAATGGATGAAATTATTGAGGAATTAAAAAATGAAACAGGTAACAGGGATAATGAAATCGAAGATGAAATATTTGTTGATGAAGTGGAAAGAAGGCTTAGCAAGGTTGTAGAAAAGGAATTAAAGAGACAGGAAAATATTCAAAAAAATGGATTTTTTGCAAAGTCGCCATTTAGCAGATTTGTTGTGCTGATTGCAGGAGTTGTGATGAACTTTATCTCTGCATTGGCAGTATTGTTTATAATGCTTTCAGTAGCAGGAATGCTGCCGCCTAAATATTCTCAAGCTATAGTTGGAGGAGTTGAGCAAAGTTCAAAAGTAAATGGAAGATTGAAGGTAAATGATAAGATTTTGGCAATTAATGGTAAAAATATATCCAATTGGAGTGAAATGACAAAAAGAATTGGAGAAATTAGTAAAAATTATAAAAATGAAGATATAGCTCTAAAAATCTTAAGAGATAATAAGGAAATTACTGAAAATGTAAAATTAACTTATAACAAGGAAGCAAAAGGAAACATACTTGGAGTACATCTGTTAAGCCAAAAATCAACATTTGGAGAAAGAGTAAAAATTAGTTTTTCTATGTTTGGAGATTATTTTAAAATGACACTTGATGGTGTGAGAATGCTTATAACAGGAAAAGTGGCAATGAAGGAGATGACAGGGCCTGTAGGACTTCCTAAGATAGTTGGCGAGGCTTATGGGCAAGGAGGGATTTTTGCTATGCTTGGAGTATTTGTATTAATTTCCATAAATATTGGAATTATGAACTTGCTTCCAATTCCAGCGCTTGATGGTGGAAGACTGATATTTGTCATTCCTGAGTTTTTTGGAATAAAAGTGAATAAAAAAATAGAAGAAAAAATACATATGATTGGGATGATATTTTTGCTTGTATTGATGTTAGTTATTGTATTTTTTGATGTTACTAAGTATTTTCAATAGAGAGGAAAATAAATTAGATGGTAGATTTTATACAGAAAACAAAAAGGCTTGTAAAGCTTTCTTCAGTAATTGCTCAATATGGGTTTGATGAATTATTTAAAAGGGGAGACTTGGAAAAGTATCTTCCTGGAAATATAAAAAGGAAATACAGCGACAAGATTGATGAAATAAATGCCTGTACTTTTTATGAAAGAATAAGAATGGCTATTGAGGAAATGGGGCCAGTATATGTAAAATTTGGGCAAATGTTAAGTAATCGAAAAGATATTTTACCTGAGGAGATGCTTTTACAGCTTCAAAAATTACAAGATAATGTAGAGATTGAAGAAGTAGATGTAAGAAAAAAAATGAATCTCGAACTTGGAATAGAAGTAGATGATTATTTTTCTGAAATAGAGGAAGAACCAATGGCATCAGCTTCAATAGGGCAGGTGTTTAGAGGAAAATTAAAAAATGGGGAAAAAGTTGTTGTAAAGATTCAAAGAGAAAATATAAAGCCTGTAATTGAAGCAGATTTGGAAATTATGAAAAATCTTGCAAAAACTTTGGAAAATTATTATGAAGAAATGAAAAAAATGAATATTGCAGATGTTGTGGAAAGTTTTGAAAAAATGCTGAATGAGGAGCTTTCACTTAGTAACGAGCTTCGTAATATAGAGCGTTTTGCAAACAATTTTAAAAGGGACGAGAGAATTCATGTTCCAATCGTATATAAACATCTTTCCAATAACCATATTCTTACAATGGAAATGATAGAAGGCTTTAAAATTACTGATAAGGAAAAAATAGTAGAAATAGGGAAAAAACCTGAAGAAATTGCAAGAACTGGACTTGATTTGTATTTGGTGCAGTTTTTAAAACACGGATTTTTTCATGCTGACCCCCATCCTGGCAATATTTTTATAAAGGAAAATGGGCAAATAGTATTTATTGATTTTGGTGCAATGGGAAGGCTTTATCCGAATGAGCGAGAACTTTTAATAAATTTGATTATTTATTCATTGAAAAAAGATGTAAAAAAAATGATTGAAACTATACGAAAACTGGCGATAAAATTTGAAGTTTCAGATGAAAGAAAGTTTGAACGTGAACTTTACGGGTTAATTGAAATGGTGGATGGAAATTCATTGGAAAGCATAGATATTGTTACGATTTTTGAAAAGGCAAGGAAGGTATTCAGCGATAATCAAATTCTGCTTTCTGAAGACATTTACCTATTAATAAAGGGAATTGGTCAAATTGAAGGAATTGGTCGGCATTTGGACCCAAGCCTTAACATAACGGGAATTATGCGGCCATATATGGATAAAATAGCAAGAGAGCGGATGAATCCAGTGAATATCTTTAAAAAAGGGACAGAAAAGCTGGAGACTTTTTCTGATAACTGGCTTACTTTACCAACAGATTTAAAAAATATTTTGGAAAAAATTCAAAAAAATGAATTAAAACATAAGCACGAAATAATTGGTTTTGAGAAATTTCAAAAGACTTTTGAGCAATTAGTACTAGCAATTATTATTTCATCAATATTTGTGGGTTCATCAATACTAGCTCTAGCAAACATTCCTCCAAAAATCTTTGGAATTTCTGGATTGGGATTATTAGGATTTGTTATTGCAGGAATTATGGGAGTAAATTTATTTTTTAAAAGTAAAAAATAAGTACTGGCAAAATAAAAACTATTTTTTTAGGACTATAATTAGTCAATTTAAAAAATAAAGGAGAGTTGCCATGGAAAATAATGTTTTATTAGCAACATTTGAAAATCAGCTAAGCGCATTTGAGGCTCTAGCTGACATAAAGACAAAATATTCAGGGGGAAATTATGTAATTACTCAAGCTGCAGTTGTAAGAAAGGAAGACGATAAGCTGAGTTTCAAGGATGGATTTGAAGTAAATGCAAATGGAAATATAGGATTTTTAAATGGAGGTCTTCTTGGAGGTCTTGTTGGAATTATCGGAGGTCCGTTGGGAGTTATTTTTGGCGGAGCAGTAGGAGCTATGATAGGTGAAAGTCAAGGTGAAAAGGCTGACAAGAAAATAATAAGCATATTTGAAGATGTTTCAAAACACCTTGTAAATAACCATTATGCGTTGATTTTGTTAACTTCCGAATCAGGGAATACAGAACTGGATAATTTTTTGAATAAATATAATCCTGAAACAATCCTTCGAAAAGATGCCAAAGTTGTTCAGAAAGATTTAGAATTTGCAAAAGAATATGAATCAAAACTAAAAACAGATATCGAATATAAGGAATTAAAAGAAAAATTTGAAAGCAAGTCAAAAGAAGTAAAAGAAAATTTAGCTGATTTTTCAGAAAAGATAAAAGCTAATGCAGAAGCATTTACAGAAGATTTGACAAAATTTGTGTTGGATTTGAAAAATAAATTTAAAAACTAACGAAAATACAGGGATAGAAATTTTATCCCTGTTTTTAAATTAAAATATATTTGAAATACAGAACTGTTAAGTTTATAGAAGCAAAAAATTATACTTAATGTGGATATGTGGAGGTTTAGATACAAAAGAAAAATGTAAATTTGACAATAAAAGGGTTTGTGTTTAAAAAATTTCCTGTGGAATTAAAAGTTATTTTCGTTATTGCCATTATAGTTAATATAACTTGTTTAGTATTTAATTTTTGAGGTAAAAAAATTTTGGGAATGAAATATTTTCAATAAGTATGTTCTTTTTTTAGGTTACTGGATATTTTGTTATTTGACTAGAAGAAAAGAGCTAAAAATAGAAAATGGGAATTTTTACTAATATAAAAAAAATATTTGGGGAGAAAAAATGATAAATTTATTTGAATTAGTAGAAGAGATAGATAAGAAATTTTTAGAAAAATATTATGAAATTTTTGAAAGTATGGATGAAAAGGTAGAGCTATCTAAAAGGAATTTCCATTATTTGCGAATAATTTTTGAAGCACAAAAAATAAACTTGACTGAGTTTTCAAAAAGATCTAAAGTGTCAAAACCTGCGGGAACAAAAATAATAAACAAATATCTACAAAAGGGGTATGTGATAAAAGAAGTTTCAGAAGAAGATAAAAGATTTTCATATATATAGCTTTCGGATGGAATGAAAATATTTTTAGAAAAAAATCAGCAAATTTCAAACAGTATATATGAGAGTTTTTTAAATGTGTTAGATGAAAATGAAAGAGAACAGTTAGAAAAACTATTAGTAAAAATAAAAAGTAATTTTTAGAAAATAAATAAGAAAAAATGACAAAAATCTGAAAATATGATTTATATCCGTATTTTAATGGATTTCTAAGTAGAAAAATGATTGACAAAATAGAAAAAAAATTATATTATATTATAATGACTTGTGGGTTAATCTTGATTGTTAGGTGGGAGATGCTTGGAAAAAAAGAAGAGTGTAAAAATCCAGAAAAGAAAGAAAATAATAGATAAAGCATGGGAATTATTTATAAAAAATGGATATGAGGAAACTAAAGTTGAGGATATTACAAGGGAGCTAGGAATATCTAAAGAGAGTTTTTATACATATTTTGCAACAAAAGATGAATTATTATATGAGATTTTGGAAAAAATAAAAAAGAAAATAATAAATGTTCTTGGGGCTATAGATATTAGTCAGGAGCCAGATAAGGTTTTAGAAGATTATGTAAGAGCTAAGATGAATAGTGCCGTTCAACTTTTGAATAATATGAGATTAAATATTGTCGAAAAAAATGTGTTAAATCCTAAATTAAGGAATTTCTTTGAAGAATTGCGGGAAATATCTGTTAATTTTATAAAAATAAATATTGTTGAAAAATTTAATAATAAAAATGGTAATAAATATAATTTACAAATCATATCAGAATTCATATTAATATCAGTAGAAGAATTCTTATTTGACGAACTTGTTTTGAAAAGCTTTAGAAACATGAAGGAAGATGAGATAATCAATATAAAAAATACAGATAAAATTGAAATATCACTAAAGGAAATAACAAAATTTATAAATAATGCATTAAAATAGGTTCAGGAAGGAAAACAGAAAATGAAAAAAAATAAAAACAAAATAGCAGTAACAGTACTGCTCCTATTAATGTCAATTCCTAATTTTGCACAAAAAATAACTATTCAGGAAGCGGCAGAAATGGCAGTAAAAAATAATAAAGATATAAAAATCGGAATGATGGAAGTAGATAGAGGTCAAATTGACGTGAGCAGAACTTGGAAACAGAAATTTTTCAAAGTAAGCTACAATGCTTCGGCAAACGCCTACTTTAAAGATGTCATATCAAAGAAGACTGGAGAAGCGTATCAGCAATACTTATCACTATCACAGCCAATTTATACAGGCGGGAAATTAAAACTTGGAAATGAAATTAGTAAGGACAACTTAAAATTAGCAGAATTGAAACTAGATAAAACAAAAAAAGATACAGTTTTGAGCACTGTTCAAGCGTACATTGATGTATATGATGCGATTAGTACACTTGGAGTTTTGCAAAAGTCTAAGGAAGCATTGGATGAGAATTATAAAATTCAGACTGAGAAATATAAATTAAGAATGGTTACAAAGCCTGAATACAGAGAAGCAGAACGAAGTATAAAGGCTATAGAGGCACAAATTGTAGAACAGCAAGGAAATATTGAAATAGCAAAGGAATCTTTAGGAATATTAATTGGAGTGTCAAATCCAAGCAGTATTGAAATAGTGCCGTTCGGGGTGGAAGATAACTTTACCAAGACGATTGACTTGTCAAAAGATATGGAAAAATTGACAACACAAAATACTGAGTATAAAATTGCACAAAAGCAAATTGATATAAGCAGAAAAAATACAAAACTTGAAAAATCAAGTTTTCATCCTACAATTAATGGAACGCTAAGATATGGGACATTACAATCACAAGGTAAATTGAAAAATGTATTTGAAACAAAGAATTTATCATCAGCTGCGGGAGTAACATTTACTTGGGATATTTTTGACTGGGGCAAAAGAAAAGAAGATGTAAGATATGCTCAAAAAACTGAAGAAATTGCAGAAGTTAAATCAGGACAGACGTTAGATCAGGTAAAGGCAAATATGAGAAAAACATATTATCAGCTGCAAGCGCTTGAAAAAAGTTTGGAAGCATTGAAGGTGGCTGTGGAAAGTGCAGAAGAAACTTATGAACTGGAAAAGGAAAGATACAGTTATAACTTGATAACAATGAATAATTTACTTGATGCAGAGGCAAAATTGAGACAAAGCCGTGTAAATTATGCGACTTCAAAACTTAAGTATTATTATCTTGTGTCACAATACGGAGCATTTTTAGATTAATTTAAGTGAATATCTAGAATATTACAAAATATATTTGAAAACAGGAGGAAATATAAAAAATGAAATTATATAATAAAAAAATTATAATAGGACTAGCGATACTTACTATGTTTACTATATCTTGCGGGAAAAAGAAAAAAGCAGAAGTTGTCAATGCAAGACCTGTAAAAGTGCAAGTTATTGGACAAAACTCAATTTCTTTAGGATATACAGCAAGCGGTACTTTGAAGGGAATTGAGGAAGTACCGTATACAGCGACTTCATCAGGAGAGATAGTTGTCATAAATGCAAAAAATGGGGATAGTGTAAATGCTGGTCAGGTAATAGTGTCAATTGACAATCAGGCAGCAAGATCAAATGTAAGAAGTGCAGCTTCAAACGTGAATACAGCTTCGTCAAATATCAATTCAGCCGCAGCGGCATTGGAAGAAGCAAGAATTAATTATGAGAAGTACAGTATGCTTTATAACAAAAGGCTAGTAACTGAAACAGATTATTTAAAGGCAAAAACTAATTATAATGCTGCAAGAGCCCAGTTAAATGCCTCAAAAAACAGCCTAAGCTCAGCACGGGCAGCACTGGATTCGGCAAATGACACAAATAGAAAATCTGTAATAAAGACAAACACAACGGGAACTATTGCAAATATGAAGCTGGAACTCCATCAGCAAACATCAGCTGGAAGTGCCTTGTTTACTGTGGTAAATGAATCGGAAATGCAACTGGAAGTGGGAGTTTCACCAGAAGTAATAAATAAAATCCATGTAGGGACACAGGCAAAAGTAAAAGTTGACGAACTACAAGGGGAAGAACTGGTAGGAACAGTTTATGAAGTCTCTGCTGCAGCAAGCAGTGCAACAAGACAATTTACTGTAAAAATTAAAATTCCTAATCCAGATAGAAGGCTAAAAAGTGGAATGTATGGAACAGCAAGTATAGATACTGGTGCTGAAAACGGAATAATTATCCCTAAAAAAGCCATTGTTGTAAGAGGGGTAGAGCAAATTGTTTATATAGTTCAAAATGGTAAGGCTATTGCTATTCCTATAAAAATTACAAATCAAAATCAGGATTATGCAGCAGTTACAGGAAATGGATTAACAAGTGGAGTAGAATTAATAGTAGACGGACAAAATGTTGTGCAATCTAATGAAGCAGTTAGAAAAGTGCAATAATTTTTACTATTGATGACGAAATTAATATTTTTTATAATCAGTCAGACAGATTTTGAAAGTTTAATTTTTTCTAGATTTGTTTGACTGTATTTATAAAAACAGAAGCAAAAATAAAATTAAGGAGAAAAAAATGACAATAGCAGATTTTGCAACGAAAAGAGTTGTTTCTACAACAATGATATTAGTATTTATGGTCTTTTCAGGTGTTGTAGCAATGCGGTCAATGAAGCAGGAATTGATACCAGATTTTAATTTTCCGCTGGTAGCTGTTAATACAACGTGGACTGGAGCAGCTTCTGAGGATGTTAAGACTCAGATTTCAAAAAAGATAGAAGATGCGGCACTTAATGTTGACGGTATTAAAAATATTTCTACAAGTTCAACTTATGGAAGTTCAAGTGTAATGGTAGAATTTAACTTCGGTACAGATACGGATATAAAGCAAGTACAGATTCAATCTGAAATTGATAAAATAAAACAGGATTTGCCATCTGATGCCAATGATCCAGTAGTTTCAAAATTGAATACAGCTGGGGGAAATTCGGATATGGCGATGATGATTGCGATAAGAGGAGCAGATCAGGCGATAATTACTTCATTTATAGAGGAAACACTAGAACCAAGGCTTAAAAGAAACAGAGGAGTTGGAAACATATCAGTATTTGGTAATGCTACAAGACAGATAAAGGTAAGGCTGGATCCATATAGATTGCAGGCATACAATTTATCTCCGAGTGAAATATATTCTAAAATTAAGGCGGCTCATACAATTGTACCAGGAGGAACAGTAAAAGATGGATCAAAAGAATTCATCTTGAGAGTTGATGGTGAATTAAAGCAGCTGGATCAAATACAGAATATTATTATTTCAAACAATAATAATCAGACAGTAAGATTAAGCGATGTTGCAAATGTTGAATATGGAACTAAAGATAAAACTTCTTATTCAAAATATGATGGTCAAGACATGGTTTCTGTTGTAATTCAAAAAAGTAAGGATGGAAATCTAGTTGAAATTGCAAATATTGCAAAAAAAGAATTGGAAAATATGAAACCGTTATTTCCATCAGGTTCAAAGTATGAAATAATAGTTGATAACAGTATAAGAGTAAAAGACGCGATTTCCAATGTAACAAATAATGGTTTACAGGCATTAGTAATAGCAGTACTTGTCTTATTGGTATTCCTAAAGGATTTAAGGGCCTCGCTTGTGGTTGGAATGTCAATTCCAATATCAGCTGCATTTACTTTCTTTCTTTTAAATACACAAGGAATTTCACTAAACTTAATTTCACTTATGGGGCTTGCACTTGCGATAGGATCGCTAGTTGATAATGCAGTCGTTACGCTAGATAACATATTTGACCACATTCAGATTAATAAAGAGCCAGCACTTGTTGCGGCGATACGTGGAACAAATGAAGTAATAGTTCCAATGATAGCTTCAACGGCAACATCAGTTTGCGTATTTTTACCAATCGTATTATTTCCAGGGTTTGCAAGGGAAGTATTTGCGGGAATTTCGCTCTCAATGATGTTCGCGATGTCAACTTCGATTGTTGTAGCAATGCTGTTTATTCCAATGGCATCAAGCCTGTTCCTAAATATTGAAAAAATATCAGGAGCGGCAGGGAAAGCGCATAGATTTAATGCATTTAGGGATAAATACAAAGATCTTGTAAAACAGGCTTTGGATCATAGAAAAGCAGTTATAATCGGAGTAATTGTACTATTTTTTGTAGTTGTTTTTGGACTTGGAAGAACTGTAAAAACCTCATTTTTCCCAACGATTGACAATGATGAGTATTCGGTAGTAGCACAGCTTTCGACAGGACTTGATGTAGAAGTGGCACATGAAATTTCTAAGCAGATGGAACAGATTGTAAAAGAAGATCCTGCTACAAAAAACTATACTACTATAGTAAATGCTCAGGCGGCAATAGTCAATGTTGATGTAAAAAAAGACACGATGAAAGCAATGGAAAGAATGCGTCAAAAAATGAGCGATATTCCAAATGTTACAATCGCTGTTTCCGCAAAAAAAGCTGGAGGACGTTCAGTTTCAAAAGATTATTCATTCCAAGTGGAAGGGGATAATGCTGAAGAAATCAACAGAATTGCCAATGCGATTATGGCAGACATGAAGCGGCAGACATGGTTTAAAGATGTAAAATCATCATCAGAAGGCGGATATCCACAGGCACAGCTTGAAGTAAACAGAGTAAAGGCTGAAAGTTATGGGCTAAGTGTTACAGATATAACTAGAATGCTGAATCAAACTGTCTTAGGAGTAGATCCGATAGAAATTACTGAAAACACAGAAACATTAAAAGTTTATATGGAATTTGAAGAGCAGTATAAAAATTCACTTGACAAAATACTGAATATAATGATAAAAACAAGTGGAGGACAATTTGTAAGACTAGGAGATATTGCCACAATGAAACAGGTGGAAGGTGCAGCCTCTATAGAAACTTATAATGGTTCTCAAATTGTAACAGTAGGAGCAAATTTGGATAAATCAAAAGGTTTGAATGATGCATCAAAATTTGTAAATGAATCATTCAAAAAAACAAATCCAGCTATAGGATATAAAATAGCTCCAGCAGGAAATGCTCAAAACCAGAAGGAAATGGGTGGAGAAATTATGAATGCCCTTATGATTTCAGTAGCGCTTATTTACGTCGTACTGGCAGTACAGCTAGAATCATTTATTTTACCGATAATAATGATGTTGGCGTTGCCATTATCAATGATTGGAGTAATGTTTGGACTGGCTGTAACAAGAATACAGCTGAGCATGTTCGTTATGATTGGTATTCTAATGCTGTTTGGTATGGCGGTTAATAATGCAATTGTATTACTGGATTTCGTATCAAGTTTACGGCAAAAGGGGATGGAAATTAGAGAGGCCCTTGTGGAAGCGGCAGGTTCACGGCTTCGTCCGATACTTATGACAACACTTACAACGGTGCTTGGATGGATTCCAATGGTATTGTCAAGCAAGGGAAGTTCGGGTTATTATCAAGGAATGGCGGTAGCAGTTATGTTTGGACTTTTATTCTGTACGTTGCTGACATTATTCTTTATACCTGTGGCTTATTCCATAGTTGAGGAAAGAAAAGAAAAAAAACAAAAAGCAAAAGAGGAAGCAAGAAAAGCAGAAAAAATGGCTGAAAGATCGCAAAATAAATAATAATAATAAACTTTAAAGAAAAGGAGGTGTTTTCTTGAAGAGGGTAGAAATATATTTTGATTCCTACTTTATGGATAAAATAAAGGAAGAAATGCGTGAATACGGAATTGAGCAATATACAATAATTCCACAAGTTTACAGCCGTTGGAGCAAAACATTAAAACATTTTAACAGTCACGTCTGGCCGGGAACTGACAGCATTCTTGTAACGTATCTGGAAGATGAGCAGGCAAATGAAATTATGCGGCTTATTAAAATTATGAAAATAGATTTAGGAAAGTCAATCTCAATGGGAGCGGCACTTTTACCAGTAGACGATATTATTTTGTAAAAAATATGAATTTTAAAGAGAAAACAGTTTGAATATAAAAAAGAACGGAGTGATTA
>ERZ773060.610-NODE-610-length-11470-cov-3.03863_pt1 | contig 11470 bp, 9 predicted proteins | sample MGYA00580628_ERZ773060 | MGnify/ENA primary metagenome ERZ773060 (study PRJEB29015, sample SAMEA2738019) | human oral metagenome | biome: human oral; feature: human-associated habitat; material: dental | place: China | collected 2045 ... | reverse complement strand
AGAATGCGGCCGGCCTGGCTGACACCATGGTGGCCTCGGAAGAGGCCCAGTTACGGCGCAGGGCGGTCCCTCACTTCTGGGCAGCGGCCAGCGAGAGGATAATTCGAGACCCCTGGGGACAGCCGACTGGAAAGCTGGATGAAGCGCCCCTCGAGAACACCCTCGCCAAGATCAACAGTTTCACCTCAGAGAGCATCGATCACCAGGTATCCCTGATCCGTACGGCGTTTAGGAGTCCGGAGCAGATTGTGCTCCCCCTTGGCGGTGGCCTGGCGAAACCAGGAGCTGGTTCCTTCGAGGAGTTCGAGAACACACATTTCAGCGCCCTACGCGCGCAGGCTGTCACTGGGATAGACGGCAGCGTCAACTGGCCAGTACTCGCGATCGATGAGCGTGACCAGTTGACGGTTCAGCCTCTGATCGGAGGGGTATACCGCGGCCTTGCCGGAGTTGCAGAGCTCCTAGTGACCACACGGAAGACAAACCCCAGATGGCAGCTGTTGGCACAACACCTGCTCAACACTCTCAGACACGAAAGTCACTCTCTGTTGGAGGATGCCTCAGCAGTCCAGAGTTACTACCAAGGTCCTGCAAGTCAACTTGCCGCAGCCGAACGTCTCAGGGACGCCTTCGAGCTGAGTGCGCCCTGGATTAGCCAGGGTTATGGGCATCTCCTCGATACCCTGGGGATGGCCGCCCACGACTGTCGCCTAGACGTGATGGAAGGTGCGGCCGGGATGATCATCGCGCTACGCCACCACCAGGATTCCCGAACCCGCGCTCTGTGCAGAGAGCTGGGACACCGGCTACGGCTCGCCGCCCACAAGGGCTGGGACTCCAAGGATGTGTGTCCGCTCTCCCGCAATGCTAGCTTCGCCCATGACTCGGGCGGCATGGGCACTGGCGTGCTGATCGCCGCCGCCATGACCGAAGAGGTGGAGTTGGTTGAGTCCTGGCGCGGTGCCTGGGAATTCGAGAACACCTTCAAGCTGGCCGAGGGGTGGCGGGATGCCCGCTCCCCCGGCGAGAACATCTCCACCCACTGGTGCCATGGGCTGGCCGGCATCGCTCTGGCTCGCATCATGTGGCTGAAGACCATCCGAGACAATCCGTTCCTGAGCACCGTGATAAGCCCAGACGAAATTGTCCGCATCCGCCAAGAGCTGGATGAAGCCGCGAGGCTCTTGGCCCGGGACCTCGCGAAATCCGGCTCCCCGAGCCTCTGCCACGGGATCTCCGGAGGCGCGCTGGTGCTCGACCTGGCTGGCAAACAGCTCGGCAACCCCCAGTGGCGGGCCCATGCCGAGGACCTCGTGATCCGCGCCGGGGCGACTCTCTCGCGTTGCCCATGGCTGTGGGGGGACCACGATGTCCGGGACTTCGGCATCATGACTGGGCCTGGCGGGCTGCTCCTCGCCCAGCGCATGCTGCGCAGTCCTCACGGGGGCGTGGGCCCCCTCCTACCGGATCTCGGACGCATAGGAGCGGCATCATGAAAGTCGTGCTCCAGCAGAGTGAGCAGGACTGCCTGCTTGCCTGCTATGCCATGATCCTCAGTCACTTCAGGGTTCGGGTCTCCCCGGGCGACCTGCGCGGCTGGCAGCCGCTTCCCCCAGACGGCCTGAGCCTCGGGTATTTGCGCAGGCTGAACTCCGAGTATGGGCTGGCGATGAGCGCCCGTAAGGTCGACCGGGAGCGTATGCCCGAGGATCAGCTACGTCGTCTCCGAGGCCCCGTGATCGCCCATTGGGAGGGGCGTCACTTCGTGGTCATTGAACGATTCGGCCGACGGCACGTGAGCGTGGTCGATCCCGCAATGGGGAGGCTGAGGCTCCACTATGAAGACTTCTGGAGGCTGTTCAGCGACGTCCTGGTTCTTCTGACACCCACCAGGGAGTTCACCCGGCGATCCCCACAACGCGACGAGAGCGCCCAACCTCTGCGGGCGCTGATCCCTGGAGGAGCTGCATTCCTTCTGGCGGCCAGCGTCATCTTGGCGCAGCTGGTGACTCTCGGCGTCACCGCAGGGACGCGTCAGCTCTTTGACCTCGGCCCCCCGCAACCCTCGGTGGTATTGCTCGGCCTCGTGCTGGCAGCGGGACTGACAGGAGCCTCTTTCGCGATCCGTTCTCTGGGGCTTCAGCGCGGCTCCGACCATTTCGAGAAGCGCTACACCCACCGTCTCTTCTCGGGGTTGTTCTCCCAGCGCCTGTCCTATTTCGCCGGACAGTCAGTCGGAGCCCTCACCGAGAAGCTGAATCTCAGGTTCGTCCTGAAGAACTCTCTCGTCATGACGATCCTGCCATCAGTACTGTCGGTGCTCTCACTGCTGCTCACCCTGACCTACCTCATCCTGGTCTCACCACCGCTTGCGACCCTGCTGGTCGTTGGCTCGACGGCCTATTTCGCCCTGACGCTGTTCCTGACCAGCAGGCAGATGGAGGCGAGCCAGACCCAGGTCCAGGCACAGGTGGAGATGAGCAGTGAGACCCAGGCCACCCTCAACAACATCGATGCGGTCAAGGCCACGGGAACGGAGGACTATCACCAGGATCGCTGGACAATGCTGAACCGGAGGGTGAACGACGAATACAAGCGAGTCATCCGATGGAGCACGCTGACGGGGGGCGTCCAATCGGGCTACACCACCATCATGCTGGTGCTCGTGGTCGCAGTCGGACTGTGGCTGGCAGCAGCAGAGCACGTGGCCATCGCCGACATCGTCCTGTTCCAGACCGGGATGGCCCTGTTCACGGCTGCTGTCTCCGAGGCGCAGGGAGTGGTGCAGCAGATCGCCAACGTCGCGGTCTACCAGGACAAGCAGGCCGATCTATTCCACGCCGCCCCGAGCTTCGGAACGCTGGAGCCGGCCGGTGTGCCAGGCGCGATCGAGGCCACCTCACTGGCGTTCGGTTACCCCGGGCAGGCGATGGTGTGCAATGGCATCGATCTCCAGGTCGCCCCTGGGGAGAAGGTGGCCGTGTTCGGTCCTTCCGGGGCCGGGAAATCCAGCCTCCTGTATGTCCTGCTGGGGTTGAACGACTTTTCGGGAACTCTGAGGGTCGGAGACGCCAATTTCCGCGACAGCACCGGGGTGCTGTTCCCCAAGATGACCCTGGTAGAGGGAACGGTGCGGGAGAACTTGCTTCTTGAGCACGACCGGGAGATCGACGACGCAGAACTGTTCCAAGTGCTCCAGGATGTCAATCTCTACGAGACCATCGACGCCCTGCCGGCGAAGCTCTCCTCGCGTGTCCAGGCTGGCGGCCGCAACTTCTCCACCGGTCAGGCCCAGCGGCTCCTGCTGGCCCGGGCGCTGGTGCGGGGACGCGAATTCCTGTTCCTGGACGAGGCCGTCAGCAGCCTGGACGAGGACAACCGGCGTCACTTCTACCAGCATGTGGTCCGGGGCGAGCGGTACCGGGGGGTCACGATGATCATGGTCAGCCACGACCCAGCTCTGGTGGACTACTGCGACACGGCGTGGGTCATGGTCGATCGAGAGACCTTTGACGTGCTGCCCGCGACAGGCCGGGGTCTTCCCTGCTGGCCGCAGTCGCCAGTCGAGGCCCCCAGAGGAGCCGTACCACGGCGCGCGCTGGAGTAGCCAGCAAAAGCCGTAGTGAACACCGCTTAGGCCCAGTGGGATTCCGTCCACTGGGCCTTTGACTGCACCCGGTTGCTTGCCCATTCATCACGGAAGGCGAGGCGGGACCTGCTTCTGGCGACAGCTAAAAGACGCCCGGAAGCTAGTCAATGGTCCACTGTGGCGCAGGGCCTCGCTCTCCTAGCCTTGAGGACAAGAACAAAGCAACCGCCCAAGGGGCGAGAATCAAAGGAGATCGAGAGATGATCAAGCGCCTACTGGCCATGGCCGCCGGAACCCTGGTGTGTATGTCCGTCCTGTTCACAAGAGCCCGTCGGCTACGACGTCGCAACATCGGCCACCGGGGCGGAGCCTAGCCAGTTCTGCTTCATCGCTGGGTTCTGCGGCTGATACCCGAACCACGAAGCCACATACACACTCATCGAGAGGAATGAGACATGCTTGAGCAGATTCAGAAAGGCTGGGGCAGGGCCGAGTACATGGCCCGGGTTCCCCGGTGGCTCCAGTTCGGTCTGCTCCTCTGGGGAACAGCGGGATTGGTGAGCGATATCAACATCACCCTTCGAACTCATCCTCTCGATTCGTCAGTGGCCTGGTTCCTAGCCGAGGTGACCCTCAGCTATCTAGCGGCTGCGGTCTCGCTCTTCTCAGCTCGCGTCTCAATCATTCTGGTCACTCTGGCCATGTACACCAGCTTCATCAGCTTTCGTCCCCTCTTCCTTCTTATCCCGATCGCGATGATCGCCCTGGTAACAAGCACCCTGTGCAAAAAAACTCTCATTATCACCCACTGCGCCCTGACCGCCATCTGGGCCACCCTCGTCGCCTGGCGCGGGGACACAATAATTGTTCAGCAGATGGAACCAGGAGCGTTCTGGTGGGTGACCTTCTGGGTCATCCTGGCCAGCTGCCTCATTGGTCTGGCCCTGCGATACTTGGTGATCCGGACTGCGAAGACGCAGGCCCAACTACGGGAGGCCGAGGCCCAGGCGGAGCAGATTCGCCGTGAGGAGCGCCAAGACCTTGCCCGGGAGCTCCATGACGTGGTGGCTCACCACATCACCGTCATCACGATGCAGGTAATGTCCCGGCGCCACTCCCAGGACCCGGTCGAGCTGCGCGAGACCCTCGGCATCATCGACGATTCGGCACGTGAGGCTCTGAATGAGTTGAGGGCGCTCCTGGACGTGCTGCGGACCGATGAGGAGAATGGTCCCCGCCCGCTGTCGAGCCAGGTCGTCACCGGCCCGAGTCTCCAAGAGCAGGTGGAACACCACGTCGATTCTCTTACCAGACTGGGGTTCCAGGTGGCGAAGGCATCGGTAGATCCGCGCATCGAGTCGCTGCCCCTCTCGACGAAGACCACCAGCACCCGCATTGTGCAGGAGTCGGTGACCAACATCATCAAGCATGCCCACCACGACGCCACCTGCACCATTTCCCTGTCGCTCCAGCCGACCGAGGTGGAGGTCAGGATCGTCAACAACCGCGTCAAGCCCCTCGAACGTTCATCTTCCACCAGTTATGGCCTCACCTCACTGCGAGAGAGGGTCTTGGCGGTCGGCGGCAGCTACCAGGCCGGGAGACAGGGTGAGGAATGGGTCGTCGAGGCACACCTTCCGGTTCACCAGGCCAACCGGCCTTCCTGGCCCGATGCGCCCGAACCACACGAAACCAAACTTCCCAAGCAGTCAGAAGAAAGGACACAGTGAACATGCTTGCAGCAACCATTCAGCCTCCCATGGCCACCCAGCCTTTAACACCCCCGCCAGTCAGACAGTGGGCCGTGGAAACCCGCGGTGTTACGAAGCGATACGGGAGCCAGACGGTCGTCGACCACGTCGACCTGGCCATTCCACAGGGCGGGGTCTACGGGTTCCTCGGCCCCAACGGGGCAGGGAAGTCCACGACCATGAAGATGCTGCTCGGGCTGGCGAAGCCGACCAGCGGCGAGGTCCGCATCTTCGGCCGCGACCTCCGCGCGAACCGGGGCGACATCCTTCCCCGGATCGGCTCCCTGATCGAGGGGCCGGCGTTCTATCCGCACCTGACGGGAGCCGAGAACCTACGCCTGGTAGCCGACTACCTGTCCTGCGACCGTGAGTCCGTCGATAGGACTCTCCACATCGTCGGACTCACGGACGCAGCCAAGAAGAAAGCCCGCCAGTACTCCCTGGGGATGAAGCAGCGTCTGGGGATCGCGATGGCTCTGATCTCCGACCCCGAGCTGCTGCTGCTCGACGAGCCGACCAACGGTCTGGACCCGGCGGGCGTGGCGGAGATCCGTGGCCTGATCACACAGCTCGCCCACGAGCGCGGCATCACGATCATGGTCTCCTCACATCTGCTGTCAGAGATCGAGCAGATGGCCGATGTTGTCGGCATCATCCAGGCGGGCCATCTCCGGTACCAGGGCACGCTAGCCGGTCTCAGGGATCAAGGACGCCTCGTGATGAAGGTCTCGCCGGTGAATACGGCGATGGCTCACCTGGAAAGCCTAGGTCTGCGCCCTGAAACAGTGGGCAACGAAATCTTCCTCCCACCCATGCAGGACGATCTCATTGCCGATGCGGTCGCCCGGCTCGTCGGAGCCGGTGTGCGCATCTCCCGGGTCGAGTTGCAGCGCAAGAGCCTTGAGGAGGCCTTCCTGGAACTGACCGAGACCCCGGTGGTGATGGCCGAGCAACCAAAGCGAGGCAGGAGGTCCCGAGCATGAGCACCCTCGCACTGGAGATTCGAAAGCATCATCGTAGTCGGCTGCCCTTCCTGCTATTGGGGCTGGGGGCTGTGGAAATACTGTGGCTGGGGAGTGCCGTAGCAACCCAAGCCTCCAAGGCACAAGGGATCCGTACCCTTCAGACTGCTGCGCTGTATGACTACCTGAATTTCCTGACCGTGCTGCTCGGCCCCACCATAGCGTTCTTGGCCACACGGGTGGCGGGGGTCGACCAGGATGGCCGCATGGGCCAGCTCTTCCGGGCCCTGGGGCAGTCAGCCAAACGCCAATTCATGCTGAAACTCGCACTCTTGACAGGGATGGGGTTCATCCTCAGCATGGCGATGTTCGCAGTCAGCATCACGATTGGGTACAGAGCTGGTCTATTGGAGGCGGGTTCGTACGATTCCACCTTCTGGCTGGTCGCGGCCCTGGGCCTCATCAGCACACTTGCGATCAGCGCGGTCCAGCTGGCGCTGTGTCATCTGATCGACAATGCAGCTGGCAGCGTGGTCATAGGTATCATCGGTTCCCTGGTCGCCTCATTTCTGCCTTTCCTGCACCTCCCTCAGCTCGGTTGGCTGCTGCCCTGGAGCTTGCTGGTGGCAGGAAGCCCCTACCCATTGATCACCCCTGAGACGCAATCCGCTCCCGACTTTCCCCTAGTTCCCAACCCCGGCCTCATGGTCGCCCTCGCCGGCATCATCGCCCTAGCGTGGGTTGCTCTGTCGGCCTGGCTCGTCATCCGCAAGGAGGAGAACGCATGACCGCCGCAACATTCTCAGCAAGGCCAGTGGCGGCGCAACGCATCGGGCTTGTGACCGCCTGGAAGGTCGAGCGCGCCAAGGTAAGACGCTCCTGGTTCCTGGGAGGAGCCGTGATCCTCAGCATCTTCGCCCAGCTGCTGGGAGTCTGGAACTACACCAGCAACCTGGCCATCATGCAGGAGCAGGGACTCACCTGGTTTGGCGTCTGGGCACAGGGCGCCATCCTCGTCACCAGCATCTTCCTGCCCATCCTCTACGGCGTCATCCTGGCCCAAGCTGGAGCCCTTGAGCACCAGACCCGGGGCTGGCAGCGGCTGGCCTCAATAGACCGCGCCGGCACTGCCGTCTCAGGCAAGATGCTCGTTGCCTTAGAGCTGGCACTGACAGGGATGGCCGTCTATCTGGTGACCGCGGTGGCAGCGGGGCTGTTCCTGGGATTCGACCCCAGCCAGCTTGGCCCCTACCTAGCACGTGCATTGTGCGGCGCTCTCGGGGCTTGGGCGGTGGGCGCGGTAACCCTCATGCTCGGCACCTGGCTCCGTACCTTCGCCGCCATCGCATCAGCGGCTCTGGGAGCCACGATGATAGGCATGGGACTGACTGCCGCGGCACCACCCCTGGCGGCAGCCTATCCCTTCGCCCTGATCACCTATGGGCTGGGGGCGCGAGCTGCGGGAGACGAGTTCGCCTCCATCGGCAGCATGGCAGCCACCGCTTTCATCTCGCTCATCTGGGTGGCACTGAGCGCCTGGATCATGAGATCCCGGGTTCGCCGCCGTGAATGGTGATGAGGAGGTAATGTCCCGTTACATGACAGACATCACCGTCCTCGTTGTCGATGATCAGCCGCTCATGCTCCACGCTCTGCGGACGTTCCTCGACAACGAGGACGGTGTTGTCGTGGTGGGAACCGCCGAGGACGGGGAGGCCGCGATCGAGCAGGCACACGCCCTCAAACCGGACCTCGTGCTGATGGACCTGAAGATGCCGCGAATGAACGGCATCGACGCAACCCACAAGATCACCGACGAACTGCCTGGTACCCGGGTGGTCGCGCTCACCACCTTCTCCACCCTCGACTACGTCGTCCCGGCCTTGCGCGCCGGGGCCTCCGGGTATCTGGTCAAGGACGCCCAGCCGGAGGAGATCCTCACCGCGATCAAGACGGCGATGGACGACAACCTGCCGCTGTCCCCCGGCGTCGTACGCCTTCTGGCCCGGCAGGTGATCGGCGGCGCCCACGACCCGGAGGTCGTCTCCGGGTCGGCCGCGACGGAGGTGGGCCTGGCTCCCCGCGAAATCTCCGTGCTGCAATTCCTGGGACGAGGCCTCAGCAACCGTGAGATCGCCAAGGAGATGTACATCTCCGAGGGCTCCGTCAAGGCCTACCTGGCCAACGCCTGTATGAAACTCGGCGTTCGCGACCGGCTCCAAGCCCTGATCCGCGGATTCGAGCTGGGCATCGTCAGTCCCCGGCTCTCCATCGAGGGCTGAGCAACAGCGCACTGGATCGCGCGCCGACGCGCGATCCGCAGGCCAGCATGACGCCTGGACGGGCACCAGCTCCGCCGGCCACGGCCGGCGGAGTCTCTTGGCCGGTGTTGTCCCGGCTGTGCCAGCGATACGGACCCTGCCGTCAGGAGCTGAGCGGCATGGTGAAGCTGACGGCCGTCGGGCCGCCGGCCGGGCTGTTGACCGTGAGGACGCCGTCGAACGCCGCCAGCCGGCGTTCGATCCCGCGCAGCCCGCTGCCTGCGCCAGGATCGGCCCCGCCGCGACCATCGTCGGTCACGCTGGCCCGCAGCTCCCCCGCCGCGACCCACATATCGACGTCAATCCGGCTGGCCTGCGCGTGCTTGACCACATTGGTCAGCAGCTCGGAGACCGCGAAATAGGCCGCCGACTCGACCGCCAGGTCGCATCGTGCGGGAATGTCGGCGCTCACCCTGACCGGCAGCACGCAGTCCGCCGCCAGGGCCCGGACGGCGTCGGCCAGTCCACGGTCGGCCAGCACCGGCGGATGGATGCCGCGCACGAGGTCCCGCAGCTCACCCAGCGCCTTGCTGGAGGCGTCCTTGGCCTCGGACAGCAACGCCTCCGCGGCCTGCGGGTCGGTGCGCATCAGTGCCTGGGCGGTGCTGATGGTCATGCCCATCGCGACCAGGCGGCCCTGGGTACCGTCGTGGAGGTCGCGTTCGAGACGCCGCAGCTCAGCGGCCGACGATTCGAGGGTCTCCTGCCGGGTGCGGGACAGCTGCTGCATCCGGGCGGCGAGCCGGGTGCGTTTATTCGGCCCTAGCGCCCACCGGGCAAACCGGTTGTACACCCTCAGCAGCCTGGGTGCACAGACCAGCGTGACGGGCAGCATCACCAGCAGACTGACGATGGCCGCAAGGATCGGGTCGTCCTGGAAGGTGATGCTGAAGGATGCGCCCTCGACACCCACACCACCAAAAGCCACGCCCTTCAAACTCTCCACAGCAGCATCTCCCAGAAGAACCGCACCCAAGGGGATGAGGCCGATCAGCAAGAAACCCAGGACGAGGATGCTGAGAAAGGCGCTGACCACGTAATCCATGAACAGCCAGGCGATGTCACGCCAGGTGCTGGGGTCCTTCAGCAGAGCCCACGTCCTGTCGGTCATGCCCCTGAAGCCTGGTTTCAGCGGCGATAGGGGCAGGTAGGGCGACTCGACCGGGCTCCCCGACCACGTGCCGACGCGACGCCGCTTCAAGGTGGCCACCCAGCGCAGCACGCCCACCGCCACCGGCACCAGCAGGACCCCGACCCCCAAGGCCATGGAGGAGAATGTGACGCACACCAGCAGCAGCGTGGCAACCTCCAGCGGCCACATCACCAGCAGCTGCAGGAAACGACCGACAGCCTGCAGGCTGGAGCCGACTAGCCGTCCGATCGAGAATCGTCGGGGACGCGGGGCATCAGACGCCGGGGTGTTCACGACGTCGGGGGTTGTGGTGTTCATCTTGTCTCCTCACATTTTCTGTGCCTCCCATCCTGCTGAGACGATAGCGGGAACACAGTGGTGAAAAGACCACTTTTTCCGCGCCAGGGTGCAATGGCGCACCGGGGACGGCGACGAGCTGGCAGACTCAGCGCTGGGGAAGCAGAGACCAGTGAGGCAGAGACCGGTGGGAAAACGAGAAACCGGCGGAGATGCGAGAGAGGTGGAACCATGCGCGTGCTGATTGCCGAGGACCAGTTCCTGCTGCGCGATGGCCTGAGCCGCATGCTGCAGGCCCTGGGATGCGAGATCGTGGCGACGGCGCAGACCGGACCCGAGCTGCGTCGGGCGTTGCTGACCGAGGACCTCGACGTCGCCGTCGTCGACGTGCGCCTGCCACCGACGTTCACCGACGAGGGACTGCGCGTGGCGATTGATGCGCGGCGGCAGCGTCCGGGCCTACCGGTGCTGGTGCTCTCGCAGTACGTCGAGACCCTCTACGCCCGCGAGCTCATGGAGGACCGGCGCGGCGGGGTCGGGTACCTGCTGAAGGACCGCGTGCTCAACACCGAGCACTTCTTCGGCGCCATGCAGCAGGTGGCGGCTGGGGGCACCTGCCTCGACCCGGAGGTCGTCTCCCGGATCATGGGGAAGCGCACGGGCCAGCCGCCGCTCGACCGGCTCACCCCGCGGGAGCTGGAGACGCTGTCCCACATGGCCGAGGGCAAGACGAACGCCGCGATCGCCAAGGCGATGTTCGTCACGGAGAAGGCCGTCGCCAAGAACGTCAACAGCCTGTTCGGGAAGCTCCGCCTGACTCCCTCCGAGGACGATAACCGGCGCGTCATCGCCGTCCTGCAGTACCTGGAGGCCTCCGACCCCAACCCCGCGTCCCGCTGACTTCCAGCCGGCCGACTATTTGTTATTACAAGCGCTTGACTTGACCTTGCCATTGGGGTTGACTTGGTCCGACGACGGCGATGACGCTGCCGCAAGACGACGAAGGAGCCCGAAGTCTATGACTGACATCGAATACACACCCGGACCGCTCCTGGACGCCGCCCGGAATACCCCGACGGCGCTCTGGAACGACTCGTCCGACCTGGACGAACTGCGCCAGTCCATCTCCTACGGCGGCGTCGGAGCCACCTGCAACCCGGTGATCGCCTACACCACCATCAAGAAGCACCTCGACGTGTGGGCCCCCCGCATCCAGGCCATCGCCGACACCCACCCGACGTGGGGTGAGTCGGAGATCGGCTGGCAGGCCGTCAAGGACATGTCCCAGGAGGCCGCGAAGCTCCTCGAACCCGTCTTCGACGAGCACAAGGGCCGCAACGGCCGCCTGTCGGTGCAGACCGACCCCCGCTTCCACCGCGACGCGAAGAAGCTCGCCGACCAGGCCGAGGAGTTCCACA